>Ga0233444_10000373_pt1 | contig 61118 bp, 48 predicted proteins | sample SI_124_October20_6_FD_182792 | JGI IMG/M metagenome (GOLD analysis project Ga0233444, IMG submission 182792) | Seawater microbial communities from Saanich Inlet, British Columbia, Canada - SI_124_October2016_10_MG | ecosystem: Environmental > Aquatic > Marine > Inlet | place: Canada: British... | reverse complement strand
CTGGTATTCAAGGTCCACAAGGTCCACAAGGTCCACAAGGTTCTGGTGAAACTGGAGCAACTGGTATCCAAGGTCCACAAGGACCGCAAGGTATTCAAGGTCCACAGGGGTCTGGTGAAACTGGTGCAACTGGTATTCAAGGTCCACAAGGTCCACAAGGTCCACAAGGTTCTGGTGAAACTGGAGCAACTGGTATCCAAGGTCCACAAGGACCGCAAGGTATTCAAGGTCCACAGGGGTCTGGTGAAACTGGAGCAACTGGTATTCAAGGACCACAAGGTCAAACAGGTGCAACTGGTATTCAAGGACCGATAGGTGCAACTGGTATTCAAGGACCACAAGGTCAAACAGGTGCAACTGGTGTTCAAGGACCACAAGGTCAAACAGGTGCAACTGGTATTCAAGGACCACAAGGAGAAATAGGTGCAACTGGTATTCAAGGACCTCAAGGTCAAATAGGTGCAACTGGTATTCAAGGACCGATAGGTGCAACTGGTATTCAAGGACCACAAGGTCAAACAGGTGCAACTGGTGTTCAAGGACCACAAGGTCAAACTGGTGCAACTGGTATTCAAGGACCACAAGGTGAAATAGGTGCAACTGGTATTCAAGGACCGATAGGTGCAACTGGTATTCAAGGACCACAAGGTCAAACAGGTGCAACTGGTATTCAAGGACCACAAGGTCAAACAGGTGCAACTGGTATTCAAGGACCACAAGGAGAAATAGGTGCAACTGGCGCAACCGGCCCAGTTATAGCAGCAGATGAATCTGTTTCAACAGGATCAGTTACAACTGATAATGTATTAGGTACTTATTATAATATGTCTTCGGCTGCTAACATTACATCTTACACCATAAGCCCGGCATCATCTGAAGTAGGTGGGTTTGCTAGAGTATTAACAAACACGGCCACACAACCAATTGTCGCGGCGGCTACGGAGATTAAAGGTGATGGATTTATACCTAACACTAACATGTATTTAACTATACAATTTAATGGTAACCGTAATGAATATTGGTTAGAACAAATAGCACCATAAGCTTATGAGAAAAATTTTATCAGGTAGACGAGGCTCAGGCCGAGGGAGATTTCAAATGGTAGTTAATACTGCTATACAAACTCAATATAAAAACACACCATCTGCAACTAATCAGTTTTATTTTCCTATTGTTGATGGAACAGATAGCCAAGGATATACTATTTCTTTTACTATAGACTGGGGTGATGGTCAAACTTCTAATGTTGATTCCTCTAATTATGCTACTGAATGTTTGCATACATATCTAAATCCTGGGACATATACAGTTTCAGCAGAAGGTAATATTGCAGGATTTTGTTTTTGGAATGTAAATACGCCAGGTAAAGATGATGGTAAGAAACTATTGGAAATAACACAATGGGGAGATCTAAAATTAACAGGAGGTGAGTTTGGAACAGCTGGGCAAATCTTTAGGCAGTGTAGTAACTTGGTGCAAATATCAGCACCTGATACGCCGTGGTTTCCTCTTGATGTTCAATTTAATAGCCTTAATTCTAAAGGTGGGAGAGGAACATTTAGTGGTTGTAGTAGTCTTTCTACAATTAATAATATTGGAAATTGGAATGTAGGTACTTGTGATACTTTAGAAATAATGTTTAGTGGGTGTTCAAAATTGCAGTATGGAACAAATGCTCTTGGTCCGTTAGCTTTTTCACAATGGGATGTAAGTAATTGTTTTAGATTTGAACGAATGTTTAACGGGTGTTCAGTCATGAATGCTAAGATGTTTACTAATGTAGGGGCAAACACTGGAACTAGTTCTCTTGATTTTGAACGAATGTTTTATAATTGCGATGTTTTTGATAATGTTAATAGTGGATCCATGAATGGTTGGATTATGGATCGCGCTACAAATATGAGGCAGATGTTTGAAAACTGTGCAATCTTTGACGATGATATAACAGCGTGGGATACTCAGAGAGTTACAACCATGTTCAGTATGTTTGAAAATGCCCTAAGTTTTAACCAGGATATTAGTGGTTGGGATACTGCAAATGTGGTTGATATGAGAAATATGTTTAAAGATACTAGCGCTTTTGATCAACCTATCGGAAATTGGAACGTAGACGCATGGAATGTATACACCGTTGGTAACACTCCTTTAACTAATGCATCATCTACCTTCACATTATCTACTGTTAATTATGATGCATTATTAATTGCATGGGATGCTTATAATTTTGCATCTTGGCCGGGTGGTACTGTAGACTTTGGTAATAGTCAATATAGCTTAGGAAATCCTTCGGTAGTATCTGCGCGCTCAAGTCTTGCTACTAAATGGGGAATACTTAATGACGGAGGAGGAATTTAAAAAATAATAAATTATGGTACAAGATATAACACCAACTGGAGATGATTTTTATATTGTATATGAAGATGCTAAGAAAACTTCATATCTTATAGCATTTCTTACGGGCATTAATAGATCTGGTAAAGGAGGTGTAAGAGAAGCTACTGTTAAATATCCTCTTGCCAATATAAATACATTTTCAAATTTTGAAGCTTTTAATAATGGATTAATTGCTGCTGGACAACCTGCTATGACATGGGATCCGTATATAGAGGATGATCCTGCTAAAGAATGTAATCAAGATAATGATGGAAACTGTACATAATAGATTCTTAAACAATTATTATATTTAATGTATAATAATAAATAGACAACAAATGCAAAAAGATAATATTGATGAAGCTTCACCAGAAGTTAAACATTGGCAGTGGATTAAGGGTGATGATATTGGTTTAGTAGTTACTATCAAAAGCGAAGATGACAAATGGATAAACTTTGAAAATGGTGGTAGATTAGCCAAAGGTTTAAAGTCTGAATACATACAAGCATTGAACGAAGATATAGCTGGAGAATTTGTACAACCTACATCTGCTGGAAAAGATCCACTAAATGTATCAGCACCACAAAAGACACCAACTGATGTTTCAATTCCTGCTTTAAATACTACGCCAAACCCTATTAGAGTTTTATTTAATAAACAAAAGAAAAACAATAAAGTAAAACTTATTCTAGAATTTCCTGTAAATATTCCACAAAAAGCTGTTTACGAATTAATGAGTAGTTCTTTTGATAAGAATGAAGTTGATGATGTATTAGAATCATTTATCTTAGACCAATTATCTGAAGATGAAATATTAGACTGCTTACACGGTAGTGTACAATCATTAATCGAGAGTAAGTACAAAGGCGAATAGCACACTTTATAACTAGTAATATATAATAAAATTAATCATATGAGCGAGACTGCAAATCAAACTATACCTAATCGTCGCCAAAGAAGAGCGGCTATGAATTACCAAGGAATTCTAAAAATGAAAAGTAAATTATCATTAAAAGAATGGTTAGAAATCTGTAAACAAACTAGAGAAAAAGGAAATGAAATACATGCTGCTAATGTTGAAGCTGCTGAAAAATCTATATATGCTTCGTTGGAGGCAGCTGAACTTATTCATATAAATAGATGGAAAGAAGAAGGTTATACAGATAAAGAAATAGAAAAATTAAGAGATGCATTAGCTCTGATTACAATTAAAGATAAATCTACTTGGCATAAAGACAAAAAAGTTGCAAGGAAAACCTTTAAAGAATTAAGGGAAAAACTAAACTCAAGAAAATCATAAATGATTAAGATAGTTTTAGAACCGGCTAGAAATGGTGTAATCAAAAAAGTCATTGATGACAATCATGGTGGAGGTAGAGAACATTTTACCTCAACGGATGTTTATGAGTCAAATGAAAATGATAAGAATCAATACAGTTATGTAAAAAGATTCTTTTTTGATTTGTGCGATGACCTTGGGTTAGAGGTCGGTAGTAAATTTGATAAAACTGTATTAGATATTAATACACAGTGGGGTACTCACTATGAACCTTCGGCAAAAGATATTGAATTTAAAATAAAGAAACTTAAGAGTGAGCTTAAGGAACTAGAAGAATGGAAGAAGAACATATAGAATTTAATTTCATATACTCTAATGATGCGCTACGCGTTAAAACATTTCTTGGAAACGTTCCTAGGAGTATAGAGTGTATAAATTATATGGATATATTTAACAAACTTACAAAGAATGATTTTTATCAATATGAACCATCTGATGCAGTAGTATCATCTTATTTAATGAGACAGTTACAGAATGCAATAGGGCGTAACATTTCTACAACAATATTTTATGTTTTAGGAAATCTTAATAAAGAAACAGTTGGCGGAATACAAACATATGTAGAAACATTATCTGATAAACCTATTACTTATAAAATTTATCATTCACCTGATATTACTGTCAACGGTACTGCTGAGCTATTCGATGACATAATAGAATTTGAATGAAGACACATAGAATATTTAATAAAGGACAGAACGTATACTGTTTATTAGCATCTCATACTAATCCTAATATACTTTTACCCGTTAAGGGCAAAATCTTAGATTCCAAATGGGATCCAGTAAATCCACTTTATCAAATTCGTATTATTAAGTTTTATGATAATATGAGATTTCTTAAACAACATTTCTTTGATATGAATTTTAGACATATGTTTGAAAACAGAGCAAGGAAAATGATTCTCAAAGCTGAAGACTTTAAAACTGTTAAAGTTTTAGAAGATAGATTAAATGAAAAAGATAGAGAAAGATTTTATGTAGTTATAGAATCAGTCATGTGTACAAAAACAAAAGTTGGATTATCTGAATTATTTGAAAAGGTTCAACTTTATATGATTTCTAAAAACTTAAAAGAGATTAGAGACATATCATCCAGGCCATTTTTCAAAGGCCCCCTATCATTAGATAGTGTAAGAGAATTTGATGCTAGATACAAAATAGGCTGGGCTGACAAATTTGAAAAAAGTAACTTAAGCATCGACAAGTACCTCAACAGCTTAGGTTAAATATATAATAAAATAACTGTATTTTATGGGATTTAATTTAAGTGAGAAAATAGGCAGTCTTAATGATGCAATGTATCCTGGACCTAATAAGTTAAACAACGATAGGTTAGGACCTTTTGGTGGTGAATCTACAGGTTTTGCTAAAGGTGTAAGTGACTTATATTCAAAAAACTTTTATACTAATTCAGCAGTAGCGGATTCTCTAACCGTGGCAAAAGGTATGTCTGATACCCCAATTCCATCATCTATTGCTAATAAGTATGCTCTTTTTAATTTTCAAGGATTTTATGGAAACCTAGAATCTTCACAAAGTAATAATTTTATTGACCAGGCAGATAATCCATTAATGGGTGGTACACAAGCTAATCAAGTTTCATTGCCAAAGATAATTAATTACTTTGAAGAAAAGTATCCTAAGATAGGTTATAAGCCATCAGATTTTTTATATTCTAAATATTACAAAAAGATTCCGGTAAATCATTTAATTACATTAAGAAGATTTCCAACACCTATTCCTGATAATATTTATAAGTATAGTGTTAGGCCTAAGGATTCTGAGAATGATGAAGTTGATGCAACTCAGATTGCTGGTGTAACTGCTATAACTTATTTAGGTGAAACCGCAGGTAATACATTAGAAGAATTATTAAAAATGTCTTTTGGATTAAATTACAAAGAACTTAAAGCTGATTTTGAAGCTATTGACCAAGGTGGTGCTGGAGGAGGTTATACTCAGCAACCTTTTTACAATAAAATTGGAGGTGTAGGTAGGGCAATAGCTGATTCTGCAAAGGATGTTAGTTCTGGAGCTAAGTTTAGAGCACAAAATGGTGCAGGTAGCAGTACAGCAGATAGGTTAGGTACTACTTATGCAAATTTTGTTTTAGGTCCTGTTAACGTAATTGATACTACACAAATTAGAGATAGAGGATTAAAGTTTTCAAATGATATGAAACTAACATTTGAATATGAATTAAAATCGTTAAGCTATATTAATCCTAAAATAGCAATGATTGATATTATTAGTAATATGTTAACCATGTCTACTAATAATGCTCAATTCTTTGGTGGTGGGCATAGGTATTATGGTAGTGCAGGTTATGTAGCTAGTCAATTTGGAGATCCTAATTTATTAAGAGGTGGTAATTTTTCTGGGTATATGGGAAGTGTAGTTAATGATGTTGAGAATGGATTCAAAGGATTATTTGGCGATCAGGAAGGCGGTTTTTCTGCAAACAGTTTTGTAGATGGATTAAAAAAGGTTGGTAAGAATTTACTAGGTAATATGTTAGGAGGATTTTTAGGTAGCCAAGTAGGTGGGCAAACAGGTACACAAGCAACAAAAGCTTTTATTAGTGGTGAACCTACTGGTGACTGGCATATAACTGTTGGTAATCCACTGAACCCTATCGTTATGATGGGTAATATGATTTGTGATAACTCTACAATGACATTAGGCCAAGGTTTAGGTTATGATGATTTTCCTATGGAGGTAAAATTTGAAATAGATATGAAACATGCAAAGCCTCGTGATAAAGGTGATATAGAAAATATGTTTAATGCTGGAAAGGGTAGAATATACGCATCTGCCGCCGGTGTTGAAGATGTATTAAATTTAGCAGGTAAAGAAGTTGCTACTTATGGCTCTATACCAGACATTGGAACACAATCATTAAAACCTAGTACTAATCAAGCAGCAGCATCTGATTTTAATAATGAACAGATTAGTAATATTAAATCTAATAAGTCTGCGAAAGGTAACTTAGGTTTAACAGCAACAGCCGAAGCAGTTAGTAATACAACACAAATGCTAATTGATTCATAAAAGAATAATTAAAAATGAATATTAAATCTCTTACATTAAAGAATAAAATATCTGATGATAAAACTGGAGAACAGTATTATGACTTAACAGCCCCTTCATTTAAATATAAAAGAGAGCTTGGTGTTAAAGCATTACACTACGTAACAGCTGATGAGGCAGGTCGAGTTGATAAAATATCACAAAAGTATTTTGGGTCAGGGAAGTACATTGATGCCATCTGTGTTGTTAATAATATTTTTAATCCTTTTAGTTTACAAGAAGGTGATGTTTTAGCTATACCTCAACTTAAAGAAGAAGAGCTAGTTTATAGGAGACCTAATGCAGCATCTAGACCAAGTGCAGCATTATCACAATATGTTGATACTGGTAGACAGAGCGAAATGGATCAATCAAGAATACAGCGATTGATACAAAAAGCCAAAACCAAAAAGGCTGGAGTAAAAGCGCCTATTCCACCTAACATGCTTCAACAAGGGCAAGATGCCAAAGTATATGAAGGAGGAAAAATAAAATTAGGTGCTAACTTACCTACTAGGAATAACACAAACACATAATTATAGGATATGTCTGAAAGCATAGTTGAAAGAAATATATTAACAGTCATAGAACCTGCTATTAAATTAGATCCTTTAGAAATATTGGATATAGAAAGCGGTAGTGAAAATTCGGATAATAGTACGATGAAGGAAAGACCTTCCAAATTTTCACAGGTAGTTCCTGTTATTAGAATAAATGGTTATGATGTTCAAATGGATAGGTTAAATCTATTCACACTAAAAAATAATGCTTTTTATCCTACATGTAGAATTCAATTTGCAGACGTGGATGGAATGTTTACTGCAAGATTTTATCCTAAAGATGGTGACTTAATACAGGTTAATATCAGATCTCAGGGTGATGAGACTACATTTAAACCTATAAGAATAGATTTTACCGTTGTTGATTGTAAACCTGTTGGGGGTGGTGGTGGAGTTTCGGCTAGTGAATATCTCGTAACAGGTAGAATGTTTATTCCAAACCTTTTTACAGAAAATGTAGAATATGAAGAAGAGGTTACTAGTTGGGATGCTTTATTAAATATTGCAGAAAGATTACAATTAGGCTATGCCTCTAACGTTGAGGAAACTGCGGATACTATGACATGGACTAATCCTAATGATACTACCGAAACTTGGATCCAAGATATTGTTGCAAATAGTTACTTAAGTGATGAAACTTTTTTTACATCTTATATTGACCCTTACTATTATTTAACTATGGTTGATGTTAATAGATTATTTAGCCAAGAAGGTGAAATTGAAGCAAGCCAAGATTTTAGCCAAAACGCTGGAGATACTATTGGTGCTGAAGGTGCTGAGGGGCAAGAAGGCAATATTCCAAATTATTTAAGTAACATGGTTCAAATGCAAGGTGGTGCAAGATATGTTTCTAAATATGAAATGGTTAATAAGAGTGGTGAGATTAGTAAAGCTAACGGTTATAAAAGATATACTCAGTATTGGGATTTAGAAGCCAAAGAATGGATAAGTGAATTTGTAGATCCTTTAACAAATGATACACCAGGAATGATACCAGCAACAAAAGGTAGAATTATAGACGGCGAACCAGAAGGACCTAGAAATGACCAAGTTAAATATAAATATCTAGGAACACAAGGAGACAACGTTCACCCTGAATTTCAACACGCAGTAGTTCAAAACTATCAGAATAATGTTGAGATTAATAAAATGGGAATGATTATAGAATTAGATACAGTTAACCCTGCTCTTGTAAGATATAGTAGAATATATGTTCAAATTTTAGAATATGCTAGCCCAATAAAAAGTACTTTACTTGGACCAAATAATGATGAGATTGAAGGTGAAGATGCACCACAAACTAGATCAGGTGATGATGTAGAAAATGATGCAGCTTCACAGAATGGTATAGTGAATGAATACTTAACGGGATTTTATGTTATAACTGGTGTAGAGTGGTTATATACTGAACCTGGGCCAATAAGAATGAAATTAAAATTACAGCGACGAGAGTTTACTCCGTCTACATAAATAAATATAAAAACATGATTAGATTATGCCTTTAATAGATTTAGCAAATCCAGCAGGTAGCCAAGGATTGGCGCAATTAGCTGGACCTTTTGGTTCTTATTTAGGTGGAAGTTCATTTCCATCTAGTTACGAATTTGCAAAAAGGTTTGTAAATAATGCAAAGACAGCTAACGGATCTGGATCTAATGCTGTAACCTCATTAGATGATCCTACGTATCTTGGTTTTAGTTTAATGTTTGATATTACATCGCCATTATTTAATGGTGCCACGGTTGGCTCAAATGGAATTCCTCCTGCTGCTCTAACACCTGCACCTGGAGATGGTCAGGTATCTACACAAGGTGGACTTATTAGTACACCATCTGATTCAAATAATAATTATCCTTCAACACCATCAGCAGTAGCATACTTAAATAAAATAGGAGAAGCAAATAGAGCTGAATATTTAAAAGCATTTATTCAAGGTATTCAGGAAGTTAATCAAACAAGACCATATTATTTTCAAACAATTGCAGGCATAAAAGAAGCATGGGAAAAGAATTCTTCATTCTCCATAGATCCTTATACAGGTACAACTGGAGAAGAAGGTATAACTATAGGCTGCCTTGAGGCAATTGATTTAAAAATTACTGCTCTATTTAATTTATATAAAATGGCTATTTATGATAATCGTTATAAAAGATATGTCGTTCCTAAAAATTTATTAAAATTTGATGTCTATGTTTATGTACAGGAAATAAGAAAATTTAAAACTGTAAGAAATTGGTTAGGTGCACTAAATCCTAGTGATGCAACAGCTGATACTAAGGAATTTGTAAATGAAAATACTTCACAAGTAGGAATGAGATTTATGGAATGTATGTGGGATCCTGCTGCAAGTGGTAAAGTATTTGAAGGTGTCACTAACACCGGAGGTAATATAGCATCCACAGAAATAAAATGGTCGTATGGGAACATGGAAGATACATCGCAATATTCTGGTTATAATGATAAATTAGATGCAGGTAAAACACAAGGGAATACTGATCCTAGCTTTGCAGGAAAATTAAAACAATTTGGTAAAGACCAATTAATGAACCAAGTAAATGGGGCGGTTAATTTAGCAGGAAGATTTGCATCTAGTGCCATACAAGGTTTAACATTAGGAAATGTATTTGGATTAAGAAATCAAATACTTGGTGCTATATCCAATCCACAAGCATTAGCAAATGCAGCTGCCGGCGCAATTATACCAGGCACAGACGGTGAATTAGATACATTTGGAAATGATACAGCAATTACAAACATAGGTGATAATCCGCTAGGGGTTGCACCAGATGCTGCCCCATTTGCTGCCTCCCAAGTTTATGACCCGGCTACTCCTGTTAATGACGGGCTAGATTCTACTAATGTTTTTGGTCCATCTGGGCCACCGCCTAATTCTACTATAACAAAAGAAAATATATTTGATTAATGGGAAAAGTAAATCCAATAAATTTTAATTCAGATGATTTAAGATCTACACAATGGGTAGGAATTGTCGAAGATACTAATGATGATATATTTGAAGGCCGATGTAAGATTAGAGTATATGGTAAAATGGATGATCGTGTAGATCCTGGAGATCCAGAAAGTGCATATAAGATTCCAACCGCTGCTCTCCCATGGTCAAGACCGCATCAGTTAATGTATGGTGGAAGTAATACAGGAAGTGGTAAATTTGAAATTCCTAAATTAGGTTCTATTGTAAGACTTACTTTTGATAACGGAAATTTTTATCAACCTGTTTATCATGAAAACATTTACCCTTCAGATGAAACTAAAGCTGAGGTAGAACCTTCATACCAAAATTCTCATGTATTAATTTATGATACTGCATTTGGTTTAACTGGAGAATTGCAAGATGGTGTATCTGAAGTAACTAATGAAAGAGAAGGTGAACATATTAAAGTTTTCTTTACAGAAGAAAAGGGGTTAATGATGGACTATACTACAACCGAAGGTCCAACTACAGTGAATATAAAACCTGATAATTCTGTTGAAATAATAAATGCTAACGGTGATACTATTGTAATGCTTAATGATGGTAATTTAACATTTACTCATTCTGCTCAAGTTACAATTAACAGTGGAGCAAATACTGAGATTAATTGCGAAGATGCAATAATTAATTGTAAAAATACTATTATTAATCATTCATCATCCATTGAATTAGGCCAAGGCGCAAGTGAGCCATTAGTATTAGGAAATAAATTTTTGTCTTTATTTAATAGTCATACTCATATTGGAGATAGAGGTTCGCCAACAAGTCCGCCTATGAAACCAATGACGCCTGCTGAATTGAGCCAAAAGCAAGTCAAAACTCTTTAAATATATAAATTATAAAATTTTAAATTATGCCATTAGTACCAAGTATTTTAACACAAGCTCTGAAAGCTGCATTTATTGCGGGTGAAACTGCAATGGAAAATAAGGCAAAAGAAAATATTAAAGATGCAAAAGCAACGGTATCTAATACTGATATAAAGAATGCAGGCGGTAAGGCATTTGCTGAAATTGCAGCGCCGGCTATAGATGCTTATATAAAATCAGGATTGGTAACTACTGCTGTTACAACTGTTGTAGCAACCACAGGTGGTCCTGGAACTGGTACAGGTGCAGGTGCAGGTGCAATTACCTAATGAAACAATCTACTAACTCATATGTATAACTAATACTAGATGTACAAATATATAATCTATAATAACCTCGTAAAAAATAAAAAATGACCGAACAAGAAATCACAATTCAATTAAGTGATGATCCATTTGATACAAAGACAGTAAAAGTTCAAGTTCCTGAGGGAACAAAATTAATGTGTAATGAAGCTTATGCAGCAGATGTACTCTCGATGTATGGAGTTTCAGATCCTACTTTACAAAAAACACAACTGATAGAAGACAATGTGGCTTATACCACAAGAGGGGAGGTTACCTTTATATCTAAAGATAAAGAAAGAGCCCTTATTGATATTCAATCTAAATATACTGCATATTGTACTCTAACAAAAGAACCTGATTATATCGTAGAACAATTAGAAGTTGGTATGGAGATCGATGTTAAGATTAAAACTAATCAAAAAACTGGAGATGTTATTGCTTCTATTTCTGATGCAATAAGAGAAGTTAAGTTAAAAGAAATTAAAGAATCCATTGGTAATTCTACAATAGGATTTACTGCTAAAGTTAAAGAATTAATTCATGGTGGTTATTGGGTAGATGTAGCAGGTATTAAATGCTTTATGCCAGGTTCATTAGCAGGTTTAAATAAATTACATAATTTTGAAGCTATCGTTGGAAAAGAAATAGTTGTTATGCCAATAACATTCTCAAGAGAAAAAGATACTGTTGTAGTATCTCACAGAGAATATTTAAGAACAATGATTCCAACAACAGTAGAAAAATTAAATGAAACTATTAAAGAACCAAGAACTGGGTTTGTAACTGGAACTACAAAATTTGGGGTGTTTGCAGAATTTGATGAATGCTTAACTGGTTTAATTCCTAAAGCTGAATTGACCGAAGAATTACAAAAATCATTAGACGACAGGAGTATTAAGCCAGGTGATGAAATAACTTTTTGGGCTAAAGAAGTTATATCAGATAGAAAAATTATATTGAGTCAGCTTGGTCCTAAAATTGATTTATGGGATGGCGTAGACGATAAATATAAGCCTATGATGATTACTGAAGGTAAAGTAACTAAGATGACTTCATACGGTGCCTTTGTTGAATTAGAAAAAGGAATTAGTGGATTAATACATAAATCTAAATTAAAAGGTGCTGATTTATCTAAAGGTGATTCTGTAAATGTAAAAATTGGTAGTGTAAATGTTAGTGATCGTAAGATTACAATGAACATAGCATAACCTATTCCTGGTTTGAATATATAAACAAATCAGGAACTACATGTACACTAACGAACAGCTGAATGCTATATATGCATCAAAGATTGGATTAGAATTTGAATTCTTTGCAAATGAAGGATTAGATGAGGTTAAAAGAAGCCTTTCTAATACTTTAAATAAAAGAATACAAATAGAAGAAAAAGCTCATAGCGAATTTACTCCTAGTGATGAAGTATTTAAATTAGAACCTGATAATTCAGGTGGAACTGGCATGATTGAATTGGTCACTGGGCCAATGCCGTTCGTTGAATCAAAACTTATTATTGCAAAAACTCTAAAGTGGATTCGTGAAAATGGATCCACTAATGAGCGATGTAGCATTCATGTTAATGTAGCTTTTGATGGAAAGAAATTAGGAACCCCTACTAATGTATCTAGTTTGGATATTGGTAAATTTGTTTTGAACTTTAATGAAGATAAAATTTATGAAGCATTCCCTAATAGAAAAAATTCAGTTTACGCAAAATCAATAAAATTTGTGGTCCCTTTGAGTGGAATGACACAACCTTCACCAGAAAAAATTTCTTGGAGAAATTATATGTTTGTGTCTGAAAAGTATTATGGGGTAAACTTTTCTAAATTACCTAAGAACTATATAGAGTTTAGGTATTTAGGTGGAAAGGATTATGAAAAGAAGTATAATACTATAATGAATTTAACAGAACATTTTGTTATATCATTATATGAATCTTTAATGTATCCTAAATATACTAAAGAAGATATAAAAAAATTAGATGCTGTTTTAGAAAAACATAGTGGTATAGTTGAATCTTATAAAGACTACCAAGCATTTAAGAAAAAATTTCCTAAGGTTAAATTAATGGTTGATCTACAAACATATGACCAAATTGTAGAAACATTTTATCCTAAGATGAGGGAAGAAGTTTTTAAACTTTTAACTTTAGCAGGATTAAAGGAGGGATTAATTAATTATGATGCTGATACTGGAAGAATCCAATTAAAGAATGCTGAATTAATGCAATGCTTTGAGATAAGAGGCATTGATATTGTAGACTGTAAAATTCAAGGTAATATTTTAAATTGTGATATCTTTAGTTCAGAACTAGTAAATTCATCTTTATTTGAAAGTAACTTATTTGGTGCAACTGATGCTGCTGATTGTAAGATAGAAGATTCTTATGTTAGCAAAAATGTCATGGTTAAAGATTCTTATGTCTTTGGTACTAAGGGCGTATTCAGTGGAGAAATGGACGGTGGAATATTTAGAAAAGGTAGGGCTACTAAAATGGCTAGATTTGAAAATGCTGAAATAATTGAAATAGAAAAAATATAAAAAAGTATGGCTAACAAGAATACTTATTGTAATGATCCAGAAGAAGCTGCGTGTTTAGATGAATTAATTAAAATAATTAACGATGACTTAACTATTGCTTGCCAAATTCCATTTACAGTTCCAAAAAAAGAATTGGCTAATATTATAAATAGGGCAAAGAATTATTTTTATAAAATATACGAGGATAGTGTAGAGCAAATGTATATTGCATTGCCAGCAGGGGCATTAAGAAAACCAGATTTTAAACAAGGAGTACCACATGCTACTGGTGTAGATAATGAAACTATAACAAATAAAAATCAGTTGGCTAACCCAAGAGGTATAGTACAAATGCCATCTAGAGTATATTCTGTGAATGATGTATTTGAGATTGGTGGATTTAGCGGAGAAGATGGTGGATTTGGTAGTATGAGCTTTAATGCAGACGATGTAGATTTTTCAATTGATAAATTTATTTATGATGATGTTTATGGTGCTGGTATTGGAAGTGAAAATTTAATGTACTATGTTGTTAACTCATTATTTATGGATAATGCAAGACAAGTTTTATTACCACAAATATCATATACTTATAATAGGCTTACAAAAAAGTTTAGATTTCAAGGAGAATTACCTAAGAATGCAGTTATATTTGAAATATTTTCTACAATTCCTGATTGTGCTTTATTTGAAGATGAAGCATTCCAAAGATATGTTATAGGAATGGCTAAAATTCAACTCTCTAGAATCTTAGGAACTTTTTCTTTTAATCTTCCAGGTAATATTACAATTAATTATGATATGATTTCATCTGAAGGTAGAGAAGAAGTTGACAGAGTTGTAGAAGAAATTAAAGGTGATGAAGGTGTTGATTACTTTTTCACAGGATAATTATAATCTGAAAGCTATTAAATAAAAAGAGAATATATAATAAAAAATTAGTGTTCTTCAATGATTAGAGACATTTATAGTAGAGATGCATTAGCCCCAAAGTATAATGAGCAAACTTTAGAGGTTAGTGATACGTTATCTCAATTAATTCTTAAAATAGAAAACTGCCTGTTTACTAATAAAGGAGATGTATTAGGAGTACCTGGTATAGGTGCAAATTTAGATGAATTAATTTTTTCATTAGTATTAAATGAAAACACTATACAAAATAATATCAATAGTCAAATCACTGCATACTGTTTACCACAAATGGCTGGGTTTGATATAGATACTAAAGTTTCATTCTTTTCTACATTAGAGAGGGATGGCTGTCTTGTTGATATATTTGTAAATGAACAGAGAGTATTAGGTGCTCTTTTTTAAAATAATAATGTAAATGTCATTTTTTAGTAAAACAAGATTAAAAGCCACGGAGTTATTTCAAGATTCATTTGATTATCTCCAGCGTACATATGATCAATCAGTTGAGGTGTTTACGCCGGCTTCACCGTTTGGACAAATACTAACTGTTGTTTCTAACTTAGGTGAAATGATATTCTTTTATATAGAAGCCGTTGCTACAGAAATGAATATATCTAGGGCAAGAAACATTGAATCTATCTATGGCTTATCTAGGTTAACTGGCCATGACCCAACAAGAGGTATATCAGCAAGAGGTATTATCGGATTAAGATTAAATACAAGTGCTGCTACTCTTCTTAATGGTGATTACGTACAAATTATGAACGGTTTACCTTTTCAAATTGGACAAAACGGATTACAATATTTTTTAAGATTTAATAGTGACTTTATTAGATTAGATAAAACTAATAAGTCTTTTGTTAATGTTGAAGTTATACAAGGGGAAAAAGAGGATCAATCCTTTACAGGAAGCGGCAACCCATTACAAAGTTATAATCTAAGCACAAAAGAACCAACCGATGAATATTTAGTAGAGGTTTTTGTAGATGGTGAATTATGGAAATTAGAAGATTCTATATATGATATGAATAATGGAGATAAGGCTGCAATGGTTAAATCAAGCGTTAATGGAGGATTAAGTGTATTTTTTGGAAATAATCAATTTGGATATCCACCACCACTAGGTTCCAGAATAAAAGTTACTTATATTAAAACTAGAGGTTCGGCAGGTAATATTGGAGGAAAGCAATTAGATATAAAATTTATAGACCCTGGAACAGATTCATCAGGTGAGCAGGTAGATTTAAATGAAATACTTGCAATGAATATTACAAGAAATCCTATGTTTGGTTCTGATTCAGAAGACCCTCAGTTTACTAGATTAATTGCACCGTATGCAAGTAATTCATTTGTGTTAGCTAATCCTAATAATTATATTTACTATTTAAGTAAGTATGATTTCTGGTCTTTTATAGATGCTTACAATACAAAGAATGATGAATATTTAGATGATGATAATATTATTTACCTTTTCCTAATTCCAGACATTAAGAAAAAATTAACAAGTGATTTAGATTATTTTAGTGTACCTGAGGTAGAATTTACAATGAGTACACAAGAGAAAGAAATGACTTATGAAATATTAAATAAAAGTGGAAGGCAAGTAGTTACTGCTGAAACTCGAATAGTGGATCCGACTATTAAAAGGTATGCTCTTAATATAGTAATAAGATGGTTTGATAATTATGATAAAGATTCTATAAGAATTGAAATACGAAAAAATTTAGATGAATACTTCTTAAATGTAAATAGGAGAGATAGAATACCTAGATCAGATATTATTTCAATAATTGAAAACGTTGAAGGTATTGATTCTGTAAACGTATTTTTTATATCAGAAGTTAATGAGCAGGCAATAAGAGATGGTTTTTACTTTATACCTGTGTATGGAACAGATCCTGTGACTGACCAAAGAGTTCTAATTGAGAATAAAAAAATTGTATTAAAGAAAGGCGAAGATCCGCAATTAGGATTAGACAGTTTTGGGGATGTGATTATTGAAAATAATGATATAGCAATTATAAGAGGTGGTTGGAAAGATAGAAGTGGTACTTACTATGAGCCTATACCTGAAGCTAATAAAATAAGTTCCCTTAATGTATTCTATAAAGAAGCAATTGCAAATAATCTTTATAATAAAATACAACAAGAAAAATATAATAACACTAAAAGAAACAGAGGAACTACAATTGCTACTGGTGCAAACTCAGCAGGATTAAACACTGGAAGGTTACAAAATAACCCAACACTAAAAGCATTAAAAGGAAAATAAAATGGCAACAGTAAAAAATAATAGAACAGGATTCCCTAGTTTATATAGAGCTACATATGAAGAAGGTTGGGAATTAAAAAATACAGGATTTGATTATTCTAAAGTATTATTACAAAACAGTATGTCTAAGTATATGTTTAGAAATATACATTTAAAAACATTTCTAAAAGATTACTTAAATCCTATAATGGTTTTATACATTAATAGAGTTAAATACCTAAGAATTTATTTTAATTTTGCAGTTCCTAAATGGTATCAAAAAATAAATTAAAAGCACAGTGACCAAAAATTGGCAACATTTATACTTCTTTGATAAGCATGGGAAGAATTACAATATGGCATATGACAGTTCAACTGATAAGTGGACTGGTGATATTTTCTTGCCACAGGTTTCTATTGATTTATTTGAAGTAGGTCAGCTATTCATTTTACAAAAAATGATTGATAGCGCTAGTGGTACATTTATGTTTGGTTATCCACATGGGTATGAACAGATTGCTACTGGGGATAATTGTGACTGGGATATAAGTTGGGAAACAACTCAACCTAATGAAATATTTCTTTTTCAATTTAATAAAGAATTTAATACTGGTACACAGTCTGCGTTAGTACAGGAACCTGATGGACCTCCACTTATAAAGGTAGATAAATTAAATGTACCTTTACAATATGATAATAATCAGACTATAGATACTGAAGGTTTTATTATAACTGATCAAATTAAATCTGAGGCTCTTCAAGTAGATATAGCATTTTCTTCACCAGATGAAAATACATACAGAAGAACTTTAATTATAACAGATGAATGTACAAATACTATCATAGGTGAATTTACAGTTTACGCTGAAAGTATTGATGAAGACGAGAGATTAAGAACTATGACTCAAAATATGGGTTATAATGTTATTGCATCTGATAGTACAATTTTTAGAGATACAAATCTAAAAGAAGCATTGCCTGATTTTGTAGAGATTAATCTTAAGCGTAAAGAAATTATGATGGAGGGTAGTAATATATACCCATTCATAGGATCTTATAAAGGTTTAATTAATGCTATTAAATTTTTTGGATATGATAATTTAAAACTTAGAGAATTCTGGAAAAATGTAAATGCAAATTCTCCACAATTTGGAAAGCTTATCCAAAGCAATGCAGTAGATTTGTTTTCTCCTACTGCACAATTTGATGACAAGAAAATTACTTTACCTAATAAAAACTTTAGGAAGACAAGTATGTTTGAGCTCATCTATAGAATTAACAGAATTGTTCCTGATAGATTTACAGAAGAAGATTTACCAATAACTGAAGAATTACAAGATTTTACTATTGAAGAAATTTTAATTAAGCTATTTGGTTTAAAAAGAAAACTAGAAAACGAGTATCTTCCACTTAATGCGCATATACAAGGTATTACGGCTGAGGCTGATTATTTTGGTTTATTAGAGGTTACAAATACAATAAGCAGGAATGATACAAACACCATTAAAGCTGGTATTAATACTGATTTTAAAATTGCACCAGCGACATGTACTTATTTAGAAGACTTAAGAAGATTTGATTCCTTTTGCTTAGATGAAGCTGCTGTGGTTGGACAAGCAATAGTTAATTATTGTAATGCATTTGTTGCGCCTTTATCTGGTGCAGGTGGTGGGGCTGCTGTTGGACAAAATATGATAATGAATTATGTACCTGGCCAAATTTTACCTCCTCCTCCTATTGGTCCTGACCCAAACAGCGTGCTTGGTGCATTACAAACTGGCCAAGCAGTTCAAATAAAAGATGTTGCTGGTGTATATGCTGCATACTTTGCTAGATACGCTCCTAATTTAAATAAAGTGGCTGGGTTAGATTATAAAGATGGTTATTCATCTGAATATTTACCAGACCAACCTAATGTACCGAGCGGAGCTTTAATTACGCTAACCAATGATAGTTTTAATAATTTAACATGGAATAATATTGATAGTACATGGGATCAATTAACAAATGCTAATGATTTCTTTACTTTTGATTTTAATATTCAAGGAGCAAATGTTGGTGATGTTTATACTTTAAGTGATCCTGCTTCAGGTACGTCTGCAACACATACAGTTATTGCAGGAGATACTATACAAACAATTACAACTTCAATATTTAATCAGGTGGCTGCATTTAAGACTGCACAAGTAGATCCTTGGTTATGGTTTGATTGGTCACAGGTTACTAATGACATAGGACCTTGTATTAGAGGTTATGGTAATGATGTTAATAGATTTAGAACAAGTTTTACATTGGCTAACCCTGCGAGCGGAGGACAGTTTACAACTATACAATTACCTGGTGAAACATTATTTACGTGGGATGGTTTAGAATCTGGCAACTTTACAGAAATAGAATGGACTGTTTATAAAGATGCATCTGATATTTCACCTGCTTATTATTTTCAGATAAGAGGATCGGTAGGTCAGTATGGTACTTTACCTATGACATTACCTTATGTTGGTGTTTATAATGTTGAAATGAAATTATTTGATTTATATAATAATATTTCATCATCAGTAAAGCATGATGCTATTTGTGTTGAAGGAAGAGAGGTCGAATATTCTGGCTGGTATCAATCAAGAAAATTAAAATATACATGGAGTAGTGAAGCTAAATATACTTGGAAAGATTATGGGTCTCTTTGGGATTTGCCTATAACACCTTCTATAACATGGGAAGAGGAGACTCCTAGTTTATATGAATCACTTGATAGAATTAATGCAATATTAGCTACATTTGGAATTGGAACACCTACAGATTTTCAATTATTAAATTACCAGGATAATGGTAAAGCTAGCTTTAGCGGCCCTTATCAATGGAAAAATTTAAATGACAGATCATGCACATGGAATAATGCATACCACTTATGGTGGGATATGACATCTACATCTGGGGATACGCCTGCATTTTTTCAGTTCAGTGAAATAAAACCTAATACATATTTAAAGATTGTTGATAAAGACGGTGTTACAGGAACTCATTTCTTTGATGCTGCAACCGTTACATTAGGAGATGCTGTTAGTCAGCTTAATGTTAGCACTAATCCTATTATTAATAAATACGTTTATAACTTAGTATTAAATTCTGCTAATAGTGAAATGTTTGTACAGGCAGTATCTAGATATTTTGGAAAGCATGGAGATTTTCAATCAGTAGATATAGTAGATGTAAATGGAATTAGAATTTGCGCAACAGGTACTGGTAATAGTACTGATTATTTTGGGGGGCCAATAGAACTAACTAATCTTTACCCACCGTTTGAAAAAGCATTACCAATAAATGGAATGACACTAGTTTCGGTTGGTGCAATAAGTGGAGCACCAGCTGTTAAATCTAATTTTGTAGAAAAAGTTGCAAGATGTATTGAAATGATATTAGACCCAAGTGCCACTGGAATAATATATGATAAGCAAGCCGCCGTATTACAATCAATGCAATCATTAAAAACTATTCAGAAGATTGGATTTATTGGTATGGGTTCGTATACTCCTGCTTTAGATACTTTACCAGGATGGGACCAAACTAGTGATGATAATGCAAATGTTGATTTTATTTGGCAAGATGACAGTCTTACTCCACAGGCACAAATTACAGAGGTATTAGAACATTTACTCCATACTATAACAACATTTGGTTTACCTGGTGCATATCCAAATGTATTTAATCAAACATCACCATCTGGCCCAACATATGCTGCAATGTCTGAAGCAATTAATAATGGTGTGTTTGATACATCAGGATATTCACAACAGCCTGGCCAAACATTAGGTGAATTTAGAGCTTTATTAATGAGAGAATATTTATACTTATTAATATATGCTGAATGGAATCTTATTACCACGTATATAAGTGGTGGGACACTATCACCTGAATGGACTGCAAATAATCCTTCTGATGTTGCAACTAACAACCCATTAGGCCATGCACTATATACTAATTTTATAAGTAAATTATTAGTAAAACCTGATACTACTGTATTAGATTCAATATTTGCATTACCAAGTAACTTATCAGGTTATGTACCTTTTGAAATAGACCCATCGGGCGGGAACGTAGATTGTTTAAGTATAATTTACCGATCTAGCCAAAGTATAACTAGCAATCCTACTTGGGGAACTGCTAAATTTATTAATGATGGTAAAGTATTACCACCGATGACATGGGCTATGTTTGTCTATGATAAATGTAGAATAGTTGGCAAAGATGCTCCTAAGTGGATCATATCTAATACTACTAACTCATCAGTGGCTGATATATATTTTGAAAGCAAGTATCTAACATATCTTTTTAAAGACCCAGGAAAGTATATGATTTCATTAGAACTTACAGATACGAATGGGAATAAATATAAAAAAGATAGAAATATCTTAAATATAAAAGAGATTGAAAGATCTCAACAAATTTAAAACAAATAAAACAAAATGGCAATCAGCGTAACAGAAATTTTAGGAACCGATTCCTTATCCGGATCAAGGTTAGTTATTAATGATAACTTTAATGTTCTTGCTAGTGAGATTAATGCAATGGAGGTATATTTTGCCCCTGCTGCAGGTACACTTACTAATCTAAATAATCTTTCATCTGAAGCATTAAGAGTTGGTTTAAGTACTATACTACTTGACATTAATGCTAGTACTTTTGATATTCTAACGAATGTTAAGATGACAGGTAATTTAAATATGTCAGGTGGTGGTGTATTTAGAAATGATACAAACCCAACACCTCTTAATGATACTACAGCAGGTGCAGGTATGGCGATTAATGTTGGAACTAGTACAGCAATACCACCTTTCACAATGAATAGGTGTGGAAATACTGATATTACAAACCCTTTATCATTATCATTATACCAAGGAAGTATAGGACAAGAAATATTCTTTATTTGCACTGAAGGTAGTGGTACTGTTAATATAGCTTCACCAACAGGTTTAAACTATATAGTAACTACTGGTGCAACTAATACTATTACTTTAGATGAGGTAGGCGAAAGTGTACATCTTTTAGCTATTGATAATGGATCAGGCATTCCAGTCTGGTTTATAGTCGGTGGAGAAGGGTATACATTATCATAATAATTAAAGAAAGAAACTATACATGGCAACAACGCCCTTAATCAGAACTCCACAAGCAGATGGGGGATCGTTTTATACGTTCTCTTCTTCTGCTAAAGACTTATCTAGAACTCTTAATAATGACGAGCTTAAATTAGTCTTTTCTAAGTTTGTGCTTCTTAATCTTCCAGATATGGATAGATTAGATCCAACAACATTTAGCCAATACCAAAACTATATGCAGTTTGATACTATAGATGGTGCAATTTGGAGCGGTGGATTAAAAGGTGATCCTAATGTTAACTTTACTGAGAGTCTTCAAAATTACGCGCTGAATTTAGAAGAACTCATTATTAGCGACTCATCATATGATAATACTACAAATTTAACTGTTACTGAGAGAGTATTTTTTAAATGGTTAAAAGAAACTGGTGCAATGAGGTTTAGAGAAGCCACACCACTAGAAAAAGCCAACGGTATTACTACACCGAGATTTGTCGAGGAGGATGAGGTAACGTCTGGAACTAGACAGTATAGAAGGGTTGTTAGATATATTGGTGAAATTGATATTGTAAATAATGTAGATAAAGCCGGAGAAGCTTATACAGAATTATATATTAATGTACCGACAGAAGTGGGTAGAACACCTACAATCCTCTTTGATTCAGTATCTGATAATAACTATCAACCATCATTAAAAATACAAGGTACAAGCGAGTATATAATGGGTAGAAATACAGCAACAGTCCACCCACAAGGTTTAGATATTTTAGCTTGGTATGATTATGATCAACCATTACAAGGTGCAGGGCCTGCAGGTTATACGGACCCAGATGCTAATTGGATGGACGAGGCTACACCACCAAATACGGTTGATTCATATTTTACAGAACCTAATACATTTACTAGCGTTCTTAATGCAAATATTAGAAAATATCCAGCTGATTATAATAACCCGTCAGGGTTTTCTGGTTCAGCATATGTAAGGAGTGAGTTAGATGGAATTAGTGTAGATTTTAATCCTAATGATTATGAGCAAATTGTAAAGGATGCTACGATAAGTACAATACCACAATTTAATGGGACTGATTTAGCTGAATCTTTTGAATTTAATGCAGTAGCTGTTTATTATGATATGGTGGACTTAAGTGATTCATCTAAAACAAAAACTAATTTATACGGTATTTTATTATTAGATAATGTGACACCAACTACCGACGGTGGATATATTCAAAGATACCCAAAATATAAACCTAATTTAGTAACTGGGCAAAATGGTAATAGCTATGGATTTAAAATAAATTTAAGATTTGATGCTTCTCCTGGTAGTGCAGGTATTGATACAATTGTAAATGATTACAATACTTTTTCAATGGGGCTATTTTCAGATGCATCTGCTCAACTTCAAGCGTCTGCTCAAATTTTCCAAACACAACAAGTAGAATTAACTGATATACAGACTAGATTAAATGCAGTTGAAAATACATTAAATTCAGTTAGTACATCTGCTTTTTTACAATCACAAATTAATAATTTACAAATACAAATTGATAATGCATCATTGGCATTTGCAAGTAGTACTACCTTATTAGATTTAATTGCTAAAAATTCCGATGAAATTCAGGCATTAGCTAATGGAGACGTTTCCCAAACTTTACAATATAATACTGATGTGGTTAGACAAGGTGAAGGTATAGCAGTAAATACTAATACTCCTAACCAAATTCAAATATCAAATAATGTCCAAGCATATAACTTTATGGTTCCTTTTGATAGCAGCGATGTTCAAATTACAACAGCAGCTCCACTGAATCTTAATGTTGTTAACCCAGAGGTATTTACAACACTAGGAACATATACTAATATGCTAAGATTAGATACGATTAATCAAGCAAATGGCGATCTTTCTATTTATATTGATGATACCGCTGTTCAATGGAGAACAGGACAAACTATTAGATTAACATTTAATAATGTTCCGCTTTTAGGATCAAGAGATATAAAAATATACACTGATGCACCAAGCAGACTTAATAATGGATCGTTTGGTAAATTAGCAGCGACAATACCTAATTCACAAATAAGCTCTTTACCTATTATTGATTTAATTTGTACAGAGAGAGGTGTATTAACATTTGTATATGATTGTATCAAATAAATATAAAAAGTAAAAATAGATAATGGCTGAAAATAATTCAATACAAACTTTGCTACCGGAGTTACTTAGACTTTTTAATAACTCTTTGGAGGGCTTTGAGAAAGTTAATCAAGCAATTACATCAAGCCGAGATTCAGTAACTGTTAATATACAGAATAATGATGGTACTAACTCTAGGATTACTATTCCTAGTTTTGGATTTCTAAAAAATTCTGTTGATAGGTTAAATACCAATATTAATACAATTACTAATTTTAATGATGGAAATAGTTCAATAAGATTAGCTGATGGAACCTTTAGGAAATTAGTTTTAGCAAAATTACCAACTGAAGCACAAGACTTGACATCATTAAATTCTATTAATGAGTTCGATGTTAAGCCTAATTGGTTTTTTGAAGAATTAATTAATCCTTTATTATATGTAGCATTTGATATTACAGGCCAAGCTCCTATTGATACTGAGCGCGCCATTGTACAGAGATATATTTTAGATACTAATAGTCAAAGTAAAATTAATTTCTTTGAAAATCAATATAATGGAAATGCTAATATAGATTATAATACTTTTTTACAAGAAATAGTAGAGAAAAATATTTCTTATGTATTAGATGAAGCTGTTGTTGATTTACCACCAAGAGATAAGAGATATTCTGGTAAGTTTAGTGTTATAAGAATAGGAGAGGAAAGCGTTACTGAAACAGTTAACGGTGTAGAACAAACAACTGTTCAAAAACTATACAAACTTAATAAAATATTTTATACTGATTCTGAGGCGGATTTTGCAGATACTGTTCAACTAAAGGTAGGTGATAGTTTAGAAGTAGTATCTACACCTATTGATACAAGATATACTGTTACTCAAATTGATTCTAGTACTAATTCAGTTACTGTAAGATTACAAGAAGGCCAAAGAACTATAAGTATTGGTGCTGATGTTTTAAAAATAGGATCTTCTTTAAGTGATACATTAGAGGTTGACGTCACTGTAGGATTTAATGAAAGATGTATAACATTTATTAAACCAATAGATCCAGATTCTAAAATACCAGCAGTTAATTGGTCTCCTGGTAGTGGATTTTACACAAATTCTTTGTCAACTATTAATTCTGCTGGAGAAGCGCAAACCCTAGCTGATTATTATCAACAAAATGCAGTTGATTTTGGAAGGTATCTATTATCATTTGCACAAGATAAGATGCCAACGAGTAGAGAAGGTGTTACACCAAATGCTCCAGTATTATCACCAGATGATTTTACTGTATCTTTAATTAATGGCCAAGTAAGTAATTCAGATGCTATTGTTCAACTTAAAGATTTAAATAATCAAAAAAATACTATTCAATCTACACTATCAGAATTAGATGTAGCAATTGGACAGAGCAGAACTAAAATACAGACAACTAATTATACAACTGAAGTAGAGCGAGATGCAGATAGAAACGCATTACAAGGGTTAATTACTGAAAGAGCTGCATCGGCAAAACTATATGCATCTGTTGTAACTGAAATTAATTCTTTTGCTTCAGATAATTCAGTAAGTAGTATAACACCTAAGTATAGAGTAAGAGGTTTTTGGTCAATGCCTGAAGAAAAATCTACACCTGCAACTGGGGTACAGGATATTATAAAATTTAAATACCGTTATAGATATCTTTCGTCTGACGGTGCCGCTAATCCAGTTAATCAATTTACATATACTGATGGGAGTGGTACTAGCCAAGGTGCATTTTCTAATTATGTAATAGTAGATAGTGTATTAAGACCTAGAACAAAAAATTCTATAACAGGATTATATGAATGGTCTCCAATAGATGATGATAATGCTGATTCGGTAAATATAAATCAATTAGATATTCCTATTAGGAAAGGAGAACAGGTTGAAATACAAGTAAAATCTATATCTGAGGCAGGTTGGCCATCCAATCCACTAGAAAGTGAATATAGCACAGCAATAAGAGTAGAATTTCCTGCTGATCTAAGTTCTGATAGTGCAATAGAATCAATACTTGCCCAAAATCAAGAAGATTTGGCATTAGTGGCATTAAATGAAAATTTAGAATCTATTGGATTACCAACCCATTTAAGCAGTTCTTTTACTGCAAACGAAACTTATTTTGCACACTCATCTCCTGTAATTGCATCAGGATTTTTATCAGAAAATCAAACACCCATTGATCTTTTTACAAAATTAACAGAAATGCAAAATCAATTAGATTTATTTTCTGAAATATTAAGCTCTGCACAAGGTGAATTAAAAACAACATTAGTTGATGATACTGGTAATACATTTAATTTAAGACGAAATGCTACTACTAAAATATTTGCAGGATTTTATGGACAAGAAGTTAAAAGCTTAGATGATCCAAGAGGAGCTGTTGTTTCCAAAACTTATTTTATTAATATTGCAAATGAATCTCAAACTGCTTTACAATTATTAGCTAGAGTTACAGGTAATAGAAGTAGGATGGTAAAACAATCAGAAAATCCTGCTGACTATAGTGCTACTGGTGCTCCGGGCGTAGGTACTCTTATAAATGGATCTACTATTCTACCGGCAACATATTCATGGTTAGATAATAGCCAAGCCAATCAGTCTAATAATAGAGCAACATTTAGAGCTGATGATACAGATTACAACACAGTTAGAAAATATGATTTAACTCCTATTATCTTAACTAACCCAGATGTGACTGCGAGTACCCAGTATGAACAAACTGTTTCAATACCACCATTCCAGTCTACACAAAATAAAAATCAATTTATTTATAGTAGATATTCTGATGTATCAGCCGAAGGTGATTTTTATAGTTATGTTAACCCAGCATCAGATTATACTTTTAATTTAGATACTGTAGAAAACTTTTATAATGCAGCAAGTAACTCTGGTTCAGGAAATCCTACTACTGAATTTATTTGGGGTGGTGGTTTTTTACCATCAGGTTTACCAACAACGTCTACATCTTATCCAGTAAATGATGATGTGGTACAAGTTTCAATCGCCCATCCATACTTAGTAAATTATACTGCATACAGAGAAGCTTATGAATCTTTTACTGGCGATACTAATACTTTACCTGCAACGGTTCCAGCAGGTGGGCTAGATTGTAGTGCAGGAGGTAATGGTACAGGTAGTGTATTATTTAGACAATCAAAATTTTCACCGTTAAAGATAGATCAACCTTACGGTAAGCAACAAGCAATTTATTTAAATGAAAATGTTACTGATTTATATAATTTAGCAACTGGGTCTGGTGGTGTTTCACAATTAACAGTTCCGTTTGATAGTGGACAAAACTTACAAGCTAGCCCTTCAATTACAACACCTGCTTTAGCTAATCTTTGGGATGTATCTGCTGCGGGTTATATTACTGGTGGTTATGCTAGGAATGCTAAAACTTCATTTGAAGGTTTTGATCAATATACATTAGGAAAACAGAGCTGTGGGTCTTACTTATTTATATCTTCAGATAATCATTTAAATATCCAAGTAGATGGAGATTCTATACAATCTAGAGAAATTGTGCAATTCGGACAGCAAAATGCAATTAGTATTCCTCTAGTGTTTCAATATAGAATGACTGATTATTTTGGTACGGTTTCAGGTAGCGGTTTAGGTAATGTTGGTGGAGATTCAACTGGATCTACTGTTAATCTTACTTATGCAAAAAGAATAGGATTTGATTTACTACCTAATAATTCAGATGTTATACAATTTGATATTGAAGTTAGTGCAAAATATAGATCTGATAGGTTGACTTTAGATGTATTCCCTAAAGCAACAGTAACCAAAGGATTAAATGATTTAGAGAAGGTTGTTGCAGGACTAAGACCATCAATAACACAAACCACAGTATCTGGCGGTGGTGGCGGTGGTGGCGGTGGTCGTGGCACTCAAACTTTTATTGGTACAGCTAACTTATAAATTTAACCATGTCTTTTAGTGAATATATAAAAAAAGTGAAAGATAAATGGCTGAAAACTTATTCGATAAAGCATCATACAGTTTAGTTAGAACTAATCCTAAATTGACTGCTAATGTAAAGGTTGTGTCTGATGGCACAGATATTTACCTAGAATCTTTTAGTGCAAATACAAGACTATCTTCACAAAAATTTAAAGCATTTAAAGTTGATGGTACTAGTACCTATGATCAAGATGTTTTTAGATTTTTTGATTTTGGTAAATTTCCTATTGAGGCTGCATATGAAATATTTCAAGAATATGAAGATACTTCAGTTTTATCTAAGTATGGTAATCAATATGAAATGTTTTACTGTGCAGGGACTAGATCTGTAGCATCTACTAGTTATCCGCAAAGTTTAGGTACTCTTGCCCCGTTATGGTTAAATGAACAAATTCCAAACTATTTCGTAGTTTTTAGATTAGATAACCCAGCAGCAGTTAATAATTTTAGAGCTCCTAGTCAAAATGAAAATACTGCAAGTGCACAAACTTCAGTTGATTTTAATAAAAATGTTTTAGAGAATTGTACTGCAATTAAAACTTTTGATTTAACAGAAGGAACTGTACTAGGTTCTTATATTAGAAATTATAGAAACCAAGAAAACTTTCCAGAAGTTCCTCTTAATATGACATGGAGAAAAGATGAACCTATTTTATGGAATGGTATATCTTACAAGAGTGGTGGATTTACAAGTTCTGGTAACTTTGCGTATAAAGATATGGTGGTTAAAGATTCTACTATTATGCAAGATGAGTATCTATTTACACAGGGTTTTCAGAATAATGGTATTATCTTAGCTAACTTATTAAATATGGAATTTTTGTTTGATGATCCTACTGCTGATGATTATTCTATTAATAGATATTTTGGTATGTATGTTAATGATATTGAAGAAGGAAAGTTTGATATATCGGGAGAAGCATTTTATAAAGGAACATCAACAGAAAAAACCCAACAGCCTGTAATAACAAGCATAACCGAAGTTTCCCAATTTTTAAATACACCATTGGAGCTAACAAATAAAAATGGCATATTACTATATTTAGATCCTTTAAAAACTGAAACAATTACAGGCTTGCCCACACCGCAAAGAGTTGATGAAGTAGAATCTATTTTTTATGTTAAAGATAAAGAAGATGACTTTCACACAATTAAAAAAGGATCTACATGGAATAAGGATCAAATAAGATTATTTGATACAAAAGTAGACATATCTTTATTTACTGGATATAAAGACCCGGATACATTTGCAAATGCAAGTATCCTAAACAGAGCCGGGATTTCCCAAATGTATATTAAAGTATTAGATAATGTTGAAGAAGGAAGTAAGATATCATTTTATGATGGGGTTAATTTTACTGGAGAGATATTTGCAGATAGCACAATGGCCACTATTCCCGGTAAATCTTTTGAAAGATTTTTTAATCCTAACGGAACATTACAGGAAGTTACTCAATCGATAACATCAGCTATTAATAAAGGAATAAATGAAAATGATAGATTTTTTGTAGCATCCTATAATGATACAACAGTTTATGTAAAATCAAGGTTTAGTGGAACTAGATTTAATCGGTTAAATTTTAAGATGGATATTTCATTTCCAGAACAATTTCAACAATTGGAAACATATCCTGCCACATCATTAGCCCTACCAGATAAAAACTTTGTAGGAGGCAACGACACGAAGAATAGTTTACTTAAAGTTACATTAGGAGACCAAGAAAGATTTGTGAAAGGTAATTTTGTACAGACTACTGGTGGGTATACTGAAATAGGTGATTGGGTTCCTTATACCGATGAACCTATTTATGATGGCTTAGATCAAATAATTGGATATACGGATATTGATAAGTATGCAATAATTACATGCAACGATAATCAAATAATGGTTACTAGGTCTAACCAAGTAGCTCTGTATTCAGATTATAAACCTTCGTTTGGTAGATTTTCATTTTTTGAGGTTAAGGATTTTGATTTTGATTTTTATAGTACTTTATATAGCGAAGAAGGCGAACTTAATTTTGAATTAGCAGAATACAACCAACTTGTTGCTAATGCGGTCCAACCTTATAGTACTACACCACCGTTTGTTGATTACACTGGTGTAAGTAAGAATCCAAATATTAGAAATTTTTATGATAATGGTGGCTTTTATAATCTTATTGGTTTATTAAATGATGCCGAAGACCAGAATCCTAATGATGAGTATATAAAGAGTGAATACAATAGGCTCGAAGAAAATTTTATAACTTCGCAGGCAGCTGCGTCTAGAATTGCACCTTATATAAATAAATGGGCTTGGGTTAATAATGGTAAAGATGTAAGAAATCATCCATATAGGTTAGATGTTAATGAAGCATTTGGTATAAATAATTTCGCCCCTTCTAAATGGGACAAAGTTCAAGAATCTAGTGGGTTTACTCATGAATGGTATTACTTATCTGAGTTTCCAAAATATTTTTTAACTAACAATGCTGCAATTAAAAGCTCCTGGAGTTATGTTGATAAAGCGGCTACTGATAGTATTAATGCTAACCCAGTTACTGGTCAAGTTTATGTACCTGGTACCTTTCAAGATATAAATACTAATTATTTTAATGATTATTTTATTGTACAAAGATTCACTGCAGGTGGTACTATAAATGAAATTGATAGACAGCTTAGATACGGTAGGTTTGCTGGCGGAAATGAAAACAATTTTTCTGAAACATTTTTAAGAGGGGTTAGAATTATAGCAAAACCTAAAGCAATAGGGTCACAAAAACCTAATTTTAATGCATCTTCACTATCATATGTACAAGATGGTTCAATTAATGATTATAGATTTTCTGTAATGTTAGTTCCTAATCTACCAGACAAGCCTGAATTAGAAATTAAGTTTATAAAAAATGAAAAATGGAAAACTATAGTAATGTTAGTGTCTATTCAGTATGATGTAGAATGTCTTAACGCAGGTGCACCAATAATAGATAGGACAAGCCTATATTCTTTAAATAGTAATTTTGATTTAAACTCAGATTGTTCACCACAATACAATTCTGCTAGCGGTTATTTATACAAATCTCTAAATATAAGTGGTGCTCTTTCGCTGAATTCATCTTCAATCGACTCAAATGGAATTTATATAATAAAAGGGCAACCTGATATAAATGGAATTCCTACAAACTTTGTAAATGATATTAGAGTTTTGGAAGATGGTACATTTGGAAATATTAAATTTGGAATTGGGACTAATGTATATCAAATTACAGGAATTGTAGATGTTTTAGATTCTGATACATTTAAAGCATCTACGTTTACACAGAATGGGTTTCCTATGGCACTACCTTCATCATCACCTGGTGATGCAGTATTAAGAAGTGCTACCTATACAATCCAAAACGGTGGTTATCAACAATTTTCTAATTCATTAAATAATATTTCTTTTGGTGAAATTTTTGACTCAGTTAATGAAGGTAATCCTGCTATTGTATATGAAACAATAACAGAAGATGGTACTCAGGTTAGAAATACTGATGGTACATTAGCACAAACATTTAGTATTGAATTAAGAGCACAGGCTGATATATTAAAATCTATTTATGTAGGTATATTACCTGACCCAGTAAAACCAACAGCGTTTAATTTAACTGATGTTGTAGGATATGACTTATCTTTACAAAAGACTCCGAGAATAACTCCTATAGCTAGGCATGCGGGGTATTATGAACCTTATGCATTACCTTTACTATCATTTAGAGACCCTTATCAAAACTTAGATTTTGAAGAAGTAACGGGTGGGACTGGTAGTGTACTTATTCCAGATGCAGCATATAAAATAAAAGTAATGGAATTATGTAAATTTAAAAATTCACAGTTTAACAGTTCAGATCCAGAATTTGGGCAAATTCAAAATTTCTTTTATCATAAAGTAAATGAAGAAGATCCTTCAACTATTTTAGAGTTATCTAGTGAAAGTGCATTTTCAAGTTTATATCCTCTTATTAATGAAATAGGTATTGATTATAAAGATTTTTATATATTTTCATCTAACTGGGAACCTTCATATTTTATAAAAAGTATTGACAAGTCTCAGATACAAAATATTATAGGTACACGATCAATGTTTGAGCGTAAATCATTTTTTGGATCTAAATATCTTAAAGTTCCTGAAACTATAAAATTAGAAACATTTAAACCGAGCCCTTTTGTTAAAGGCGCAATAAAACAACCAAGCTTAATAGATGGTACTTTTATGTATCTTGATCAACCTTCAGTAAAGATAAATAAAAGAATTATTAAATCTAATGGAGTAAAACAAGTTAAGGCTATTAAGAAAAAGCCTTCATCTCCAATAGAAACATTTTTCTTATTAAATGAAAAAAGATTAATAGAATACTTATTTACACCAATAAAAGAACAATTTCAAAAATACATTAATCCTTTATACGGTTGGGGTGATTTGGAAACTTTGGATGATGATGTAGAACAATATATAAGAGAAAATATTCTAAAGCTTTATAAAATAGAAAAAGTAGAATTTTATAGTTTAGCAAGTAGAATTAAAAATCCACCTAATTATACCACAGCTGAATTAACTGATGCAGAAAAAATTAATAATGGTTTAACTATTAACAATAATGTAGCATCAAAAACTTTAAATACAAACCCATTTGATTTAAAGCTAATATATAATAAAAGAACAGGTTTCTCTGAATCGTATGGGTTCAGCGTCACAATAGTTAAAAAATAATAGAAAAGAAATGCCAATCACTATACAAGAAATAATAGCATCGGATACTATTTCACAACTGGTCGATAAAACTAATTTTAATTTTGATCAATTGTTACTTAATGGTGGAGGGCCCGCAGGGCCAGCTGGCCCTATCGGTCCTGTAGGACCTCTCGGAGGTAGAGGACCAAAAGGAACTACTTGGTATGAAGATGTTTCTATAATTGCACCAGGTCTTAGTCCTAATGTTGCACCACCTACAAGCACACCACTCGAAGGCGATTATTATTTGCAATTTAATGGGCAAGTATGGGAATACACTGGATTAACATGGGCTATAACAACAATAGATCTAATGGGGCCTATTGGACCTGACGGTCAGAGTGGTGGTTTTGGATTAGACTTTGGAGGACCAATCCAAATATCTAAACAGACTGCTGTGTATAATGGAACTATCGGATTTGGTAACGGTGCAGATCTTTCAAATGAAGGAGTACCTTCGGTTATGATTGGTGGTGCAGTTTCTAATACACCGTTTGTTGACCCCAGTATACCTTTAACTTCTTCCTATATAATACCTGATGCTATAGCCACAACGTTGAATACACCAGCGGCATCATTAATGATTCATCAGAAAGATGCAACGGCCAGAGGAATAATATTTCATGGCGGTTATACGGTAGGTAATCCTGAGAGATTTGAACAAGTGGATATAAGCCAATTAAGTAGCATTGGAATTAGTAATGATGATAGACTAGTCTTATCAGCAACAAAACAAGCAACAGGTGCACTAAATCTTAATCAAGTAATAGGCTTTGAGGTTAATGTTCCAAAAAGATCTCAACAATATACTGCAGGTAAAGCAATTACATTCCAAACAGGAATTGAAAATACAGCAGCTTTTGGTGGTGAAAATTCAGACTTTCTTATTGATGTAGGTAGTGGTTCAAATGCTGCAGGAAACAAATTTGTATTAACTACAGCAGGTACGGTAAACACAACGGTTCTCCAGACAGGTGGCGGTTTTCCTGTTAACTTAGCACAAAACGCGCAAGTTGGTGTTATACAATTACAGGCAGGTTTAATTAATTTAACATCATCTGTAAATCAAAATATTCAATTAAATTCAGGTGGGCAATTAAAATTAGATACTACACAAGGAACTAGTCCTGCTGGACAAATTCAATTAAGATCAGCTACAGGTGGAATATTAGCAACATCAGCTGATGGTAATATTACAATACAGCAAAGTAAAATTGATGGCACTGCAGATATTTTTATAGAAAATCTAAGGCAGCTTCCACCAGCAGGTAATCCAGATGTAGGTGGTGATATTTATATTAGAGGAAATAGTCAAATAAGAATAATGAATGAACAATCTTCGGCCTTAGCTAATACTAGTATAGTCATGGATTATAATTATTATACAAATGGCGATCCTACTAAACCACTTTTACCACATACTAGGTTTGTTGGACACAGTACTTGGTCAAAGTCAGGATTAGGCAGCGATACAGTCCCTCCTAATGCTACTACTTACCAATATAATAATGTGGATGGTGCATTGACAACCGGTTCCTCTGTTTTTGTTAAAACGGGAGATGCCAATTTAATAGATATGGCACCAGGAGCAAGTATGCATGAATGGTTAGGTGGTACTCAAACAATATCAGGAGTATCTGCAGGAATGATTAGAATAGGACTGGGGAATGAAGGACCAACAAGCCCAGTTGGATCGTATGGATTTGGCGCGTGGGATAATTCATTAGGAATAAGTGTAAGATCTTTTAATGAGTATAACGAATACTTTTCAGCTAGTGAAAATAAAACTGCTATTGCAGGAACATTGGTACATAAGAGAGATAATAACACAAATAGTACGCAAAATAATGCTCCGATTTATGATTATGGCTCTGCTGTTGCACCATATAATTTTGGATGGGATTTAATCAATGCGGTACCTACATTTTCCAGCTCGTATCCAACAGCAGGAGCAATGCCTTTGACTTCAGAACTTAATAGGCCTTTGCTTTTCTTAAATTTCGGAGTTAAGATAGGGTATGATAATAATCTAGGAGGTGGTGGTAGTCTTGGGCAACAGGGTTACTTAGGTAACTTTAATTTTGCCCCAGGACTGTATCCTGGACAAAAACTTACTGTAGTAATTAAAAATCAAGCAACAAAATGGACTCAAGAAACAAAAGGAATCCCAGGAACCTTTGAGACATTAGAATATTTTGGAACAGTAAGAATAATGTTTCCTAGATATAGGATAGCTATACCGTCTACAGCCCCTTATACTAGCTGGTTCAGTACTGGAAATTTTCTGATGTATGATGGTTTCCATACAATAGATACGACTACCACTGCGTCACACGCCAATGCCGGTGCTTCAATGGTAAGAACTTTAGATTTAATATGGGATGGTGCAACATCAACCAACGAAGGAAGGAATCTGAGTTCAACAACACAAGAGAATAAAGCGATAACTAAAACACAATGGGGTTGGGTAATAGTATCTGATTCCGGCCCTATAATACAGGGAGGAGTTAGCGGTTGGGAAACAATTTAAATATTTTTAAAATGACAAAAAAAGAAATAAAAGAACTTAATGGATATGTTAGTAGGTATAGGGAAATTCAACTTTCATTAGACTTAATGCAAAAAAGTATTCAAAGTTTAGCTAAGAAAAGAGATGGTTTATTTGAAGAAGTAGATCAAATGAAAGGTAAAGAAAAAAGGTTTATAGATAAAATTGCAAAAAAATATGGAGCTACTGAAGTAACTCCTAATAAATTAATGAAGTATATTAAATGATTTTAATTATTAAAAATATTCTTGGCGTTTTAACAGATCCAAAAAACACTAGGATGTTTTTATTTGGTGGAATTGTTTTGCTTTTTATTTTATTACTTAGGCAATGTAATGCTACTGATGCCGCTAGAGGTGAGGCAAGTAGAATTGAAAATAATTGGAAAGCTTCATTAGATACTATTGAAAACTATATAGATAAAAATGGTAATGCGGCAGCGGAGATAAGGGCATTAAGTTTAACATTAGAAGAGGTAGAAGACAAATTAGATTTTGAAAAAGAAAAGCCACCTTTAACTATAATTAAGACTGAAACTGTTATTAAGGAAGTAATCGTAGAAGTACCAGTTACTGTGCTTGATACTGTTGTAGGTAATTTTAATTCTGCTTTAACATTTTCAGATACGGCTTCATGGGGCAAAAGTTTTAGAAAGGTTGGTGTTTTTGTACCTTATGAGATTGACGGTACTTATATAGATTTTGGTAATGCTAAAATAGACTTAAATCAGAATATATTTTTATCTGCTGCTTTAACTAGGGATAATAAAACAAAAGAATTATTTGTTAATATTTCAACAGATTATCCTGGTACTACATTTAATAGTGCTGAAGGTATATTAATTGATCAAAGCAGTAAAGCATTTAAAGATTTACAATACCAAAATAGAAAAACACTAGGATTAGGTTTACAGCTAGGTGTAGGATTAAGCGGTAACGGGGTTACTCCTTATGTTGGGGTTGGTTTAAATTACACACCAAAGTTTTTACAATGGTAAATAAATAGAATAGAATGGAATCATCAAGATTTATACAAATATCTGAGCAAATACTTATAGAGTATGTTTATACTAGTCAGGCAACACCTACTACGTTTAATACTGCTACGTATCCTATTGAGCTTATGAGAGATGCTAATACTAAAGGAACTTATTTCTTTAATACTGATAGTGTTTCAGCAATAATGGGTAACTATAGAGATATCTCGGCAGCATCTAACAATGAAGCTAAAACGCAGTATGTTTCATTAGATACAGATATAGGTGTTCCTTATAATGATTATAGCCCGGAGCTAACTGATAGTGCAAATCTTTTACAAACATTCACACCTCAGTTGGACGTTGCTTATGATAAAATAAGAATTCATTTTATTTCAGGATTTAGTTTTGAAGGTTTTGATGGGATTGTATTTGAAACTTTAGCACCTAGGAGAGATGGTGTAATGTTAAATCTTTCGTCTATTAATTTTTTAAAAACAGATACACCTACATTTAATCCTGATCCTTTATTAATTGCTGATAAATTATACGCTACATATATTGAATGGAGAGTCCCGTCATTATTCTTTATGAATAATTTATTTGATGCAGCACAGCCTAATGGTGTAGCTTATAAAATTACTGAAGGGCAAGGATTTTTAGGTACTCCACCTATTACCCTCAAGGCTACAGGTATTTATGAAACTATTGTTGAAAATGCATATAGTTTTTATGAAATGCAAGAAATTAATTCTGTATCAATTTTAAATAGAGATATCTATGATAATTTATATGCGCAAGTAATTCAATCAGAAGCAGGTGATTATTTTGAATTATCAGGGCAAGTTACAGGATCTTCATTTAGTAACTTTATTGCACAATTAAATTCATCAGGTGGGCAATATATGGTATTTCATGAAATAAGTGTTACTGAACAAGTAGGGCAGGTATTTACACAAACTAGTTTTCAAGTGATATCACAAGACACTGACTTTGATGAACCTGTATTATTTAGGCCTATTATTAAAAATGCAAATAGTGCAGTTTCCTTTTCAATAAATTATGTATTAAGATTATACAATAAAGCTGATGCTACACAAATAATTAAAAATGCTAAATTAACTTCATTTGATACACAGAAATATGGAAGACAGATGATTCAAATTAATTTAGGTGTAGTACCAACTGTAGCCAATGTATATAATAGAATTAATAATGATACTGGAAAACAGATAGTAGTAGGAACTGGCGGGGCAAGTACATCAGCAGACACATCCGAACAAATAGTTGAAAAATTGGTAGTAAAAACTAGTTATGTAACAACGTTCAGGGATAGAATAAAAGTTAAGGCTGCAATCTCCCCAGTCAAAATACAAACAATAACACAGAATAATGGCAGCGAAACAAAATAAATTATCGGAGGCTGAACAAATACAAAAGAAAGCCTCAACTAAACAGGTAGTCGGTGGTGTAAGAACTAATATATCTTTGACTAAAACTGAAAAGGAATTTTATCAAAGATTTGTTAATTTATCAGTTAATGAAGAACCATTACCACAAGGTGATGGTATGATAAGAATATCACAGTTTGATGATTATTATCTTTTTACATTATATGATGAAGTTGACGGTGAAGATAAACCTATTGATCTAAGTAATGTTGGAAATTTATATTTAAACTTTATTGGAGATAAAGATGATATTGATATTTTAAATCATACACAAGTTGATGAAGTGGATTTATCACAAGGAGAAGTTCTTTTTAGAATAACTAGATCTGATAGTAAAAAAATATTAGCTTTATCTAATAATAATTTTTATATTTCTACAAAAATGATTGATTCGTCTGATGGGTCAACATCAGATGAATCGGTTTTATATCAAGGTATATGGTTATCTGTAGACGATGCTAATAGAATAACTTTAACAAGACAAATTGAAGAGGCGCGAGTTGAATATAGTATATTGCTTGGTAGATTACAAGATGAGATTACAAAACTTAAAGCCGAGAATGCTGAATTAGTAACTTCCGCGTCAGAAGATGCCGTAGTTATACAATCTTTACAAAATAGTAATGAAGAATTAACAAATGAAATAGCTGAACTTACTAAAGATTTAAAATCTTCTAAAATAAGATTAATACAACAGAGGGCCAGATTAGCACAAAGGATTAGTACGTTACAGATTAAAAAGAGACAGCAAATTAGAGCCATACGTGAAGCAGCGACAGTTGCACAAACAAAATCGCAAAAAGTTGCATTTTATAAATCAGCTTCAAAAAATTTACAAAACTATACAGTAGGAAATAACGATGTTTCATACTCATCCTATATTAAGGATAGTAGAGAATTTGACGACAGAGATAGATATTAATAAATTATGATATTAAGCGCAAGAAATAATCAGTTTAAATTTGACTTCCCTAGAAATTTTATACCTAAAGAAATAGCTAGTAAGTATAAACCGTTTCTTACAAGAATTCCAGGTGGGCTAATTAAAGAACCTATTGATTATTGGAATTATGGAATACAATCTCTTAATTTACCAGGGCCTTCGTTTGATGCGGTTACACAAGTAGATTATCCAGGTAATCAGAGAGCATTTAGGTCTAGTGTACCAAAGCAACAATTATTTGATAAGACTATGACTGTTACAATGCAAGCATTTGACGGGTATGTTAATTATTGGATGGCTGTAGAAATGTTTGATTATTATTATAAATTAAGCGGAAAGCACCCTTATTTACCGGAAGGAGTTGGTGTACAAATGTTAGATGCTGATGGTACTGTATTTGTAACAGTTCAACTTAAAGATATGTTTATTACAGAAATAGGTGCGTTAGATCTAAACTTCTCAAGTAATACTATAGAGTTCCAAACCTTTGACGTTACATTCGGTTATAACATATTGGATGTAGTAGTTAACATAACCTAATATATAAACAAATAAAGAACACAAATGAAAACCTTTAAAGATTACTTAACCGAAAATCATAATGAGGCAACTGACGTAATGCTGCTGATGAATGAAGCTCATGACCTTACTGAAGAACAGGAAGCTGCAATAGATTCAACAGTTGATAGAATATTAGAAGCACAAAAAGAAGGTAAGAACTTAGAAGATTGTGTTGAAGAAATAATTAATGAAGGTATCCTAGGAAGTATATTTGGTGGATTAACTGGATTTGCATTAGGGAAAACAATAGGTAAAGCAGTAGCTAAAGTATTAGGTGTTACTAAAGGTGCTCTTTATGATTTATTAACCTCACGTCTTGTTGGTGCTGCATTAGGTGCAGTCATCGGTAAGAGAATATAATTATAATGATTCGAATAGGAATTGATTTTTCTTTAAATAGCCCAGGCGCATGCGTTGAAACTAATGATGGGCAATATCACTTTATAACTTTTTTTAATTACGGGAATCGTATATGGGACGACGAAGGTAGAAAAATACCTAAAGCGTTTAGTGTGCATAAAGAATTAATAGATAGTAATGCTCTATTAGGATTTCCATATAATAGAGAGGTTACAAGTAAAGAATTTTTACCGAGAGAGAGGCAGAAGTTAGAAGATGCTGGTAATATTAGTTCACTAATGGTTGGAATTTTTTCTACACTATTTGAAGGTGATAAAGTAGCGGTTGGGCTAGAAGGATTCTCTTATGGTTCTAAAGGTAACTCATTTATAGATATCATTCAATATAATACATTTTTAAGAAAGGCATTAATAGATAAGTACTCTATAGAAAATTTATCAGTGTATCAACCGTCTCATGTAAAAAAGTTAGCAGGCAAAGGAAATGCTAATAAACATTATATGGCTGAAGCATTTCAAAATGATGTTCTTAATGATAAGAGCTTAAGGAGCACTAAACTTTGGAAATGGTGCCAAGGAAAAGACTTCAGCACAAAAATACCTAAACCCATTGATGACATCGTTGATGCCTACTTTATACTTAAAGCCTTAAAAGCTAGTAACTAGATACTTTTCTAACATTGAATAGTTAAAAATTATATTGCAACTTAGTAATTTTGTTTCAGCTTTCTATAAAAAAAATTAAAATAAAATGATAAAACCTTTAGGAAATAGAATATTTTTAAAACAGGATGAGCAACCTGACAAAAAAGGTAGTATAATTTTATTAAAAAAAGACGGGCAGTTTGCTCCACCTTATGCAGGTACTATAATAGGAATAGGGGAATCTGTTAAAGATACTGATTTTAAAATAGGAATGAAAGTTCTTTTTCATGATTTAGCAGGCATGGAAATTAAATACAATAAAGAAATTATATTAAGTTTAAGAGAAAGAGATATTACTGCAATAATAGATAAAAATGTACAAATAGTCTGAAACAAACTATCTTGTGAGATATATAATAAACAAAGGTACTAAAAAGTTTGGTACTTTTAAAAGGCGATAACAAGGCGAAGTAAATAGGCAATAAATTAAAAGGCGTTTAGATATGGAGGTTTGTTATCATAACATAAATTAATAACAAAAAAAGGCAATTAACATGGCAAACGAATTTGACATTTTTAACGTAAGTGTAAAAGATTTAGACACTGGTGAAAGACCATCTTCCGCAGGGAGTGATCTTTATTCACCTAAACCAGATCAAGGACAGGACGGAACTTACCGTTCTTTAATTAGGTTTCTACCTAATGCAAAAAACCCAAGAAAACCATTTGAAAGAAAGTATGTCTATTGGTTAGAAGACAGAGAAGGAAACGGCTTTTTCGCTGATTCCCCTTCAACGGTTGGAGAAAAATGTCCTGTACAGGATATGTTCTTTAAACTAAGAAACTCTGAATCTGCTGTAGATAAAAAGATGTCAGAAGGTTTAAAGCGTAGAGAAGTATTCTATGCATTGGTACAAATCATAAAGGATCCACAAAATAGAGACCTTGAAGGACAAGTTAAAATCATGAAGTTTGGTTATAAAATCAAAACAAAAATTGATGAAGAACTTAATCCTCAATTTGATGAACCTACTCAAGTATTTGATCCGTTTGAAGGAAAGAATTTTGAATTAGTAATTTCAAAGAAAGGTGGATTCCCTAATTATGATTCAAGTAAATTCCACGGTAATAAATCTCCAATGACAATCAATGGTGAAGCAGTATCTGATGATGATGCTAGTCGTAAAGCAATATTGGATTTATTAAAGGATGCTCCGGATTTAACATCTTGGGGTTACAAGGCATGGGATGATGTAATACGAGGAAAGGTAATGAATGTATTATCTCAATTCGCATCCCCTGGTGATTCAATTCAAAATATCACTAGATCAAAACCAGCACCAGTAAATACTAAAGTTACTGAAGCTGCTGCCACGAAGGCAACAACTGAAACAAAGGAAACTCCTAAAGCTGAACCTGTTGCAGCAGGTGAAGAAAAGAAAGATGACTTTGATGATTTCATTAATGGTTTAGATCTTTAATAAGTATGGCAGAAGAAGTAATAATATCTTCTGAAATGAAAGCTCGGATCATTGATAAGGTGGTCCGAGTTCTTCATACTAACCATACTCATCCAGAGAAAAGAAGAATACTGGAGAGTAAAGGTAGGCTAAATTTTGCCTGCCCTTATTGTGGTGATTCGCATGATACTCCTAGAAAAAAGAGAGGTAATATTTATTGGAATGATTTATTCTTTCATTGTTATAATTGCTCTGCTCATGCATCTTTAGATGTATTCTTGGCAGAACATAATGAAAATTTTGAAGGTGATGATAGAGTTAATGTTATTAATTATATTAAAGAAAACCGAAAACATTTTTCATTAGGTGAAAATCTAGATTTTTATCTTTTTGATAAAGCAAAAGAATTAGCATTAACTTTTGATGAAATAGCATTAGGTTTTAATGTATATCCAATTAACACGTTAACATACCAAGCGTACCCTTATTTAAAAAGTAGATTACTCCATCATAAGACAGAAAGGTTTGGATTTGATCCTAGACGTAGAGAACTATATGTTTTTAATTTAACTCCTGAGGGTAAAATATTAGGATTCCAAACTAGAGACTTAGGTGGTAATGGTGGTCCTAAATATAAAACGTGGAATATTGAAAGAATATATGATAGGTTAAAATTAAAGCTAGGTGTTACAGAAGAAGAGCTGGATAACTTAAATAAAATATCAATGTTATTTGGAATATTAACAGTTGATATGTCACGGGACTTTTCTATTTTTGAAGGTCCTATAGATGCAATGTTTATGAATAATTCTATAGGATTAACTGGAGTTAAAAAACAAATAATTGAATTTAATGAAATACCTACTGCAAGATATTTCTTTGACAATGATTTGGAAGGTAAAAGCAGAATGATAGAAAAATTAAAAGGCGGCCAAACTGTATTTATGTGGGATAAGTTGTTAAAGGATTTTGACATTCCTAAAAGAAAAGTAAAAGATTTAAATGATTTAGTAAAATGGGAGTATACTAATCGATCCGGGTGCTTAGGAGACCTTGATAAATATTTTACAAAAGATTCATTAGATATTATTTACATATGATGAATTTAAAAAATTATAATAATTTTGTGAGCGAAGAAGTAGATGACTTTTATAAAGATTTAGAAAACAGTAATAAAAAATTAAAGTTATTTTCTAATTTTAATAAATCAGAATTAGCTGATGTAAAAACTAATTTTTCTATTACAGAAGTACCTAAAAAGAAGTTTCAGCCTAAAGTAAAGGGTTATAAAAAGATTAATAAAGATAAAGGTATATTTTAAATGGAATATAATGACACTGCAACAGGAGAGGCTAATGAGGAATTAGCAAAAAGATTAGCTAAAGATAGAGATGATTGGAAAATAAAGATAAGTCATTTAGTTAGTTTATTAAAAGAAGTTCGTAATTTGGCTGAGTGTCAAGTAAATATGTTATCTTATAGACAAATTTTATTAGATAAAATTACAGACTTTAAAACAACGAAACAAAAAAGACAAGGTGCATATGACAGATACTATAAAATTAAGTATAGGGAATATTCAATTGACTATGATGTTAAATTAACAAGCGGAGAAAAGGTTGCTTTTATTAAAGCTGACTTATCTCATTTAAGAACACAAATGGAAATGTTACAATCTCATATGGATTATTACCAAGAATGTATAAAGACTTGTGATAATTTAGCATTTGCAATAAGAAATAGAATTAGCTTAGACGATAAAGAATACTAATGGAATTATCACTCTCGGAAAATAAAAAGTTTTTGGTTATTGATGCTTGTACTGAATTAGAGTATGAACAACTAAAAAGTAGTTTAACTAAAAAGATTGAAGGTTGGCGCTTTCACCCTTTGGTTAAAAAGAGAGTGTGGGATGGTAATGTATCATTTGTAAAAAGAAATAAGATCCCTGCTGGTTTATGGAAAGAAATATTAGATATATGTAAGGATTACGATTTTCAGTGTTCTCTTAATAATATAACTAATATTTTTGATACTGAAATTAAAGAAGATGAATTCAGATTATGGGTAACTGAAATTTTTAAAACTCAACCTGATTTTAAACCTAGGGAATATCAAATAGATGCAGCATTTAAAATTTTAAAGTATAGAAGATGTTTGGCTGAACTTGCAACATCCGCGGGTAAAACCTTAATATCTTTTATGGTCGTTGCATATCTTATGGATAAATTAGGAAAGAAAAAAATCTTAATGATAGTTCCTAATGTAAATTTAGTATTACAAGCAACAGGTGATTTTGATGAATATAATAAAGTAGGAATTCCTTTAAAGACACAACAAATATATGCTGGGGTAAAAATAAGAAAAAGTTCTAATTTAGTAATTGGGACATATCAATCCTTAGTTAAAAAAGACGAGGAATATTTTAGTCAATTTGATGCTGTTTTTGTAGATGAAACACATAAAGCAAAAGCTAACTCTATTCAAAAAATTATGGATAAATGTTGGCATTGTGATTTTAGATTTGGTTTAAGTGGAACTATTCCTAAAAAAGGAACTGTTAATAGATTAAGCTTAATGTCTGCTATGGGACCTTTGGTTACACAAGTTAAAGCAAATCAATTACAAGAGGAAGGCTATATAGCCAGCTGTAAAGTTATGCAACTTCATATGGATTATGCAACAGATGCACAAAAAGAATCTTTTTCTTTTTTATCTAAAAATCCACAAGATAGGCAAAAATTATTTGGATTAGAACAAAACTTTATAAATCAAAGCGAAAAGAGGTTAGATTTTGTTTGCCAAGTAATTAAAAAATCTACATCAAATTCATTAGTATTATTCCATAAGATTGCATACGGTGAAAAACTATATAATAAATTAAGACATATAACTGATAAAAAGGTTTATTATGTAGACGGATCTGTTAATGTAGATATAAGAGAAGAATTTAAAAGTAGAATGGAAAAAAATGATGATGTTATTATTGTAGCATCTTATGGTACTTTTTCTACTGGTATTTCTATTAAAAACATACATAATATCTTTTTTACTGAAAGCTTTAAGTCTGAGGTAATTATTAGACAAAGTATTGGTAGAGGATTAAGAAAGCATTCATCTAAGGACGTAGTTAAAATCTATGATTTTATAGATGATTTTAGATATAAGACCGAAGACCATGATTGGGTTAACTATATCTACCGCCACGGTATTGCTAGGCGAACAATATATAAAGAAGAAAAGTTTCCATTTGAAGTTCAGAACATAAGATTCTAATATAGAATATCTTTTCACTAAGACATGGATATATAAAAAAAATAAAATAACTAAAATGAAGTCAATCAAAAAGTTTTCTGCTATGACTGCAAAAGATCAACCGATCAATGAGTCTGCAAAAGTAACAAAAGAAGCTGTTGATGAATTGATCAAAAAGATTGGTTTTGACAGTATAGAAGAGTTAAAGAAGGAGAAAGATCTTCTTTCTAAACTCGAAGCAATGTCTAAGACATTTGCTAAAAGTAATGATATATCTGAGGATGGTGTTGAAGAAGACAGAGCTGAAGATATTGAAGATGAAATGAAAGTCAAAGGTAAAGCTAAATCACTAGAAGGTACCAAAGATAAAGAAGGTGATGAAGAAGTTGTTGCTACTGATTCTGAAGTTGCTGAAGTTGAAGAAGATACTGCTGAAGATATCGAAGACGAAGTAAATAAAATTGGTGCTACTAAATCTCTAGAAGATAAAGAAGGTGAAGAAGTTTCTGATGATCAAGAAATTACAGCAGAAGTTCCAGCTGAAGCCGATGAGGTCGAGGATGAGGACGGTGTTGATGTTGCTTCAGAAGAAGAAGAAACTCCAAAAGCTACTAGAAGAATAATGGCCTTTGAAGATTTCATTAAAGAAAAAGAAGAAACTATTAATAAAAACATTTCTTATCATGATGACGATGAGGAGCCTGAAGATTATGCTGTTCCTATGGCAGCCTCTGCCGATCCTCTTGCTGAAGGTGAAGAAGCCAAAGGTATGGAAGATGAAAAAGAAGGTGATGAATTAGAAGATAAAGGAGATAAGAAAGTTGATTCTGAAGATGACAAAGAAAAAGCTGACCATTATAAAGGGGCTGTTAAATCTGATGATAAAGAAATAGATGCTCTAAAGAAAGATGTTGAATACGACAAAGAAGAAGAAGATAAAAATGAATCTAAAATTATGTCTTTCTCATCCTTTGTAAATGAGGCTTATGACAGAGTTGTGTTAGGTGGAAACAAAGGCGACAAATCTAAAACACATGATGGTGAAGATTTTGAAGATGAAGATGATAAGAAAGAAGAATCTGTAGAAGAAGCTATTGGCGAAGTAATTACTAAAGTTGAAGGTGATGAAATTGCTGATGAAATTGCCGGAGATGATGGAATTGCAATTCCTGTAATTAAAGGTGACGGGCCAGAAACTGCTGCAGGTATTGCAGGAGATACAATGGAAAGAGGTAAACCTAAAAATGTTGAAGGTAAAGGTAAAGAATTAATTACACCAGATCAAAAGGTTACTGAAGTAATTCCTGATTCACCAAACGATGTATCTGAGGACGGTATCGAAATTCCACTGGTTAAAGAAGAGGAAGAAGTATTAGCCGATGATTCAATTGCTGAAAAGTTCAGAAAGCTTGCTAATAATAAATTAGGTAAAGTAAATGAAGCTGAAATTAAATCTGCTGATCAATTTAAAGAATATGCAATGAAAATGTTAAAAGATGCATTCGGAGATGACTTTGATGAAACTAAAGCAACTGAAACTGCTGATGGTTTAATTGATAAGTATGGTGAAGACTATGGAGCAATGGTTGGAGCTTTACAATCTACTATGGGATCATAATAAAAACAAACTAAATGAAACATATAAAATTGTTTGAAGAGTGGCTGACTGACAAAAGTCAGCCATTTTTGTTTGAAGGTGGTGCAGCTGGTCATATGCAGCATCCATTTGATAATAAAGAGTTAACCTTTGGTGATTTTAAAGCAATGGTTGATGCTGGTCTTAGGGGACAGTTAAACTTTGAAGAAGATCCTACAGAAAAAACTGACGGGCAAAACTTATTTGTAACTATCCAAGATGGTAAAGTAAAATTTGCTAGAAATAAAGGTCAAATGGCAAACCCTCTAGATCTTAATGGTACCATTGATATGTTTACAGGACATGCATCAAAGCTAGTTGAAGAAACATTTATCTTGGCTGCTAGAGATTTAGATAAGCTATTAAGAAAACTTTCACCAGCAGATCAAGAAAAGTATTTTAAGAATGGAAAAGATTTTATGAATATGGAACTAATCTATTCATTGAATCCAAACGTTATTCATTATGATAGAGATGTTATACAATTTCATGGGATAAAAGAAACAGATGGTAAAGGTAATATCATAGGTACAAATAATAAACCTGCAAAAGAAATAACAAATATACTTCAAAAGGTAAAGGCTGATATTGGTAAAACATTTAAAATTATACCGCCTAAAGTAATTCAATTACAAAGAGATTTAGATTTTACTGCAAATAAGAAAAAGTTTATTAATCAAGTTAATGCTTTAGAAAAAAGATATGGTTTAAACGACGGTGATGAAGTTTCAAGATATCATGAAATGTGGTGGAGAGAATTAATAGATAAAGAATTTCCAACTCTATCTCAGGACGTTAAAGAAGGTTTACTTAGAAGATGGGCATACGGTGATAAGAAGAGTTTAAACATGAGATCTTTAGCTAAACAAGTTGGTCCTAATGAAGCTGCACTAGTTAAGAAGTTTGATAAAGAAGATGTTGCTAAAAAGTATAAAGAAAACATTAGACCATTTGAAGATCTGTTTTTAGAGCTAGGTTCTATCATTATGAAAAATGCTTCTAACTTCTTAGCTGCTAATCCATCAGGTGAAGCACAAAGACTAAGAAAAGAAATTGAAACTCAAGCAAGTAAGATTAAAAAGACAGGCGGCGTAGAACAAGTTAAAAAAGTTGAAGCTGAGCTTGCAAGGCTAAGTCGTATTGGTGGTATAGAATCAATATTTCCAACGGAAGGTATTGTATTTAAATATAAAGGTAAGATCTATAAGCTTACTGGTACTTTTGCTGCAATTAATCAATTAATGGGTATAATTAAATTTGGTAGATAATTGTTAATAACTTTCTAAAAATAATTAGAGAATTATGGCCACAACAATAAAAAATTGATTATATTTATATAAATAATAAACAACAATATGGAACACTTACATACTTATGAATCCCTTAATGAATCAAAGGATATGGACACTATTAAAAAAATGGTATTGGATTATGCTGAAAAGAATGGCAAATCTAAATGGAAAGATTTACAAAACTTAATAGTTAAGCATAAAGGTTTAGATCCTAATGACAGATCAAACCGAGGTTATTTCGCTTCTTACTTTTCTGGAGGATCTGATTGGATGGCAAAGAGAGGATATGATATGGGAAAAGGTAAACATGGGAGAGGCCAAAGATCGCACGGATTATTAATGAGACCTACTAAACAAGATCCAAGATATTTAGAAAAGGATGGTAAAGATTATATTGTAAAGGTCTGGGATGGTAAATCTAAATTAGCATAATATGAAAAACTTTAATGAATTTATAAACGAAGGTAGTAGATATGTTGACAGAGCAGGCAAGCCTTTTAATATAAAAGGGATTAACTTTGTATATACAGATCGAGGTAGATTTTATGGAACCTCTTTATACGATGTAAAGAAAACTGCAAATGTAAATAAAAGATCAAAGATAGGTTATGATGCTACTGAATCTCTACTGTCATCATTAGGGATAAAGGAAACATTACCTATGTATTATGAAGATGGTACTCTAGATAAAATTTGTAAAGAATTAACTAGAAAGGGTATAGCATGCGACCACGGTGATTATATGGATGTATCTTAATCATAATGTAATAATTATTGTAAAATATTAAAAGTGTGTTAAAGGTGAGATAATGTCTCATCTTTTTTGTTTTAAACATTTGCTAATTCTAATATATAATAAGTATAACTAAAAACTAATAATGAAAGAGTTAACAAACATATATAAAGAAGTAGGGCAACAATTCGTAAATGATCTATTTAAAGATTATTTGCTAGTGACCGAAAAACTATCCGGATCGTCTTTTGCATTTGAGAAGCATGGAGACCAAATACAATTTTTTAAAGGCAATAGCAAAATGCCTATCAATATAGTGGACCGAACACTAATGATGTATTATGAACCGGCAATCCAATACATACTTAAACAAACAGAAGGGCATATACAAGATTTACCAGATCATTGGAGATTTTGCTTTCAGTATTTTGTTCATAACCAACCAGGGGCTATTAAATATGATAATCTTCCTGCTAATAATTTAATCTTAACTCATATCCAAGTAAAAAATGCTAAAGGTAAAATTGCTAAAGTAATTGAAGATCCTAGGGTATTAAGAGACTGGGCTTCTGCGTTTCAAGTTACTCCACTTATTCCAATATTTAGTGGATATTTAAAAGAAGAACAAAAAAGAAAGATTAGAGAATTTCTTTCTACACCAAGAGAAGACCAAATGGAAGTGTTTGGTACAGGCTCATTTGCTAAATATCTAATCGGTTGTTTAAATCCTACTATTGATAAAACTACTTTACAAAATGATTTAAATAAACCTATAGATTCAATTATCTTTAAATTTTTTAGACCAGGTACTAATCAAACGTTTACTGCTAAAATGATTGATCCTTATACTCAAATGTTAATGAAAGATAAGGAGCCTGTAGATTTAAGAAGAGCTCCTGCGGATATTAATGAAATTCTTTTGTTAGATATCTTAGCTTTTATAGAAGAAAGAGGTTTAAGAGCAGGTGAATTGCTAACGAACACACCACAAGAAAGATACGTGGAATTAGTGAATAACTTATTTAATGATTATACATCTAAGAGAGGAACTGATTTACAAAAATTAGATATCCAAAAAGCTGATTTTGCAAAAGGGCCTGAGTTTGATGTAAATTTAGACTTAATTAAGAATAGTAGGACTAAAGAAATTTTACAAAAATCAGATTCATTAAAGAACTTATATAAAATAATGCTAGGATCTTTAAGAAAGAAAAGAAATCCTAAAAGAATAGGTGCAGTTATGACAGCGTCTGTAATTGATGATTTTAATAAAATGGTTTCTAAAATAAGTGATAGCATTAATAAAGAAACTTCTAAAGAATTTACAACATTCGGAGAATACTTAAATAATAAAGTAGCTGAAGAAGTTAATCATAAAGATCTAGAAGAATTGGTTGTAGAAGAAAAAGTTCTTAATTACAATAAATTTATTAACTTAGGCAAAGTAGTTATAGAAGCTAATGCTGAAGATCAAAAATTTAAAAATCCAGAAACAGGAAGACAAGTAAAAGTTTCATCTGCACTTGGTTATGACAAAGATACACCAGCATATAAAAAGGCAAAAGAAATAGTTGGTGGTAAAGAACCTGAAGAAGATGCAAAAAAATTAAAAGGTCTTTCTAGAATAAATGATGTTATTCAGAAACAGATAAACGATGTGAAAGATCCGGACCAAAAAGAAAATGCAGAAAAAGTTTTAACCGCAATGGAAACTATAAATGATCCTAATGCATCTGATGAAGATAAACAAAAATTATTTGGGGAATTAGTAGAAGATGGAATTATTAAGAAAAATCAAAGCGGATCAAAGTTTTATGTAGATACAGCAAAAACTGGTTTATATAGAAAAGTGTTAGGTGATAAAAGCTCCCCTGCTTCAATAGTTAATGTGGCAAAAGATTATGGCTTAGATAATATTGATAAAGAATCTGCTAATCGTATTGGTAAAAAGCAAATGACTGGTGCTAAATTATTCGGTGATAAGAAATCTAAAACTAAAGTAGGTGTATCTGAAAAGGGAGTTTCATTTGATGGTGTTAATTATGATAAGCAAGAAATACCTAGTACTGAAAAATTAGAAAAGATATATGGTAGTAAAAAAGAAGCTGAAAAGGCAGAAGCTGCATTAAACAAATACAATGCCATTGTAGAACAAGCGCAAAAATCTTTTAAAGACCAAGGTGAAATGGAAACCTTATCAGCATTTCCAGATACTCCACCAACAACACCAGAAAATAGAACTAAATTAAAAGACGGCACTGCTGATATTATAGCTGACGGATTTAAGAAACAATTTGGAGATAAGAAACCTACTAAAGCACAAGAAAAATTAATGAATGATTTTAAATCACTCAAAGATATTAAAGACCCAAAAGAATATGATGAAAAGTTAATGTCTGCTACTGGTGCTATGATGTTAGACCCTTATATGAAAACTGGTGCTGCTGATGTAGTAGAGATGGTCTCTTATATGAGAGAATTAAATAAAGGAAATAATGTTTATATGCCAGCTGCTTCTAATTATCCACTAGGCGACATTATCTCAATTTCACCTGAAAAAATTGATTATGAAAAAGATTCACCAGAAGAAATTCAGAAAAAGATACAATTAATTATGGCCAGTGTTGAAGCCAGGTCAATTAAGAAAGGTGCCGGTGGCGCGTCCGCGTCTGGTGAAAAAACACAGTTAAGTGAATACAAAGAATTTACTAATTCAAAAGGTCAAAAAATTCCACCAAAGGAAACCAAAGATGACCTTGCAAAAATGTCAGATAAAACTAAAATGTATTCAGGTATTTTTGACGGTACAGCTGAAGATACTAAAAAGACCGCTAATGAAATTAAGGATCTTGCTAAAAAGTATGATTTTGATTTAGAAGATCCTGAATATGTTGAGAGAAAAACTAAATCTATTAATAGCGCAATCGCTTATGTAAAGAAAAAGGATCCAGATTTAGATGAAGATGAATTAAGAGCTAAATATGAAGCTTATTATGATTTAGGAAAAGCATATGCTAACACTTATAATGAAACTGTAAAATCACAATTATTTACAAATGAAGTTTGGGGTGTTGATAAAAAGACAGGTAAGGCAACTGTAGATACAACTGATGGTATTAATTCTATAGCTAAACTTAAATTTGAATTTAATATAGGATTTACAAAAACTGGAAGACCATCTAATCCAGTACCAACAAGGTTTAAAAATACAAAGGTTGAAGAATCAAATATATAAGGTATGGATAATTTAAATGATTTAAATAATTTCTTAAATGAAAAGAAGATAGTAGTAAAGAGAAGATACACAGAAGCATACCCCGCTAAGAATGTATCTACAAATGCTAGAATCAGAAGTGTAATTTTAGATGCTATATCAGACGGTCATATTACTGAAGAAGAAATGTCTAAAATTCTTTCGGAGCTTAGAGCTAATAAAAGATGGTTAGGTAGAAATAAAACTTTATTTAATATCAGTGAAGATCAAGCAGGAATCAAAACATTTTCCCTTTCTCCTTATGGATTAAGAGTAAAAAATAAAACCACAATACTTAATGAAGCATTAAATGTACCCCATAAAGAAAAAGGTAAAAAGCCAGTAAATATGTTTGTTGGTAGATTTCAACCTTTTACATTAGGTCATGTTAAAGTATTTGAAAAAATGTATAAAGAAAACGGTTTACCTGTTGTTGTTTATATGGTAAGAGGCGGTAAAGCCGATCCAGAGAAAAGACCGTTTGATGAAGATATGCAACAAGCTATGTTTGCTAAAATGAAAAAACAATATCCATTTTTAGAAGCAAGTTTTGTAGTTCCTAATGGTGCAATTGATACAATGTTTGCAGCAGCAAGACCAACATACGAACCTATGATGTGGGGTTATGGTACTGATAGAAAGAAATCTTACGGTGCTATGATTAATAAACAATCATATAGAGATGATCTAGGTGTTGATCCAAGCTTTAAAGGTTTTGAAATAAAAAGAGGTGAAGAAAATATTTCGGCGTCTAAAGTTAGGAATGCATTAAAGATAGATGATGAAAAGACTTTTAAGAAAATGACTCCAAAAAGTATACATAAGTTTTATAAACCGTTACAAGATATAATGCAACCAATAAAAGAAAATAAAGATATGAAAAATTTAAAATCACTAACAGACTTCAGTAGTATTAATGAAGCAAAATTTAATAAAAAGAGTCTAATAAAGACTATGAAAAAAGATGATGGTATGATTCAACTAGGTAATGGTGAAGAATATGTCATTTATGCATTTGGCAATGGTAATGATGATAATGATTCGATGTGGGGTGATAAAACTATTTTTGCATTAGACCAAGACGGTGGAGAACATGAAATTAAATATTCTGATATTGTTAGTTATAATGAATCTGTAATTAATGAAAACGATGCTAAGACAATAGTTAAAGCGTTTATGAAGACTTATAATAAAAGAGATGAAGTTACTGCTGATGACTGGGAGCAATTCATATATGATTGGACTGTTATGGGAGATGGTAACAATGAGTTAGACTCTGAACTTGGATATGATACGGTAGATGATGTTTTAACTATGCTAGATAAAAAAGGATATAAAAAACTTGATGACGAAGGCATAATCGGATTATATGAATCTACAATTAATGAAGATTATATTGAGTTAATGCCAGAAATTGCAAATGCATTAGGTATAATTCAATCTGATTGGGACAGATGGAAAAATGGACCAATGACAGAACCTTCTGATATTAAACCAGCAGCAAAAGAACTTAAAGGCTGGATTACTCGTTGGATGAAACAAAACATTAAATAAATAATGCAACCTCAACCTAAAAAGATAAAAGAAAACGAAGCAGGTACTGTTAATCTCAACCCTAACATGAATGTTCAGAGTATGGGAAATGCTACTCTTCCTGGTGACCCAGGTTCTATGAATTCTTTTAGTAGCCAAAAAACCGGAAGCGGTGATTTATTAGAGCCTACTAAAAAGAAGAAAAAGAAAAAGAAGAAAAAGCACCTAGTATCATTTGATAAGTTTTTAAATATCATGAAGGGTTGATAAATAAAACAAATACTATCAACTGCTATGTCCGTATTACTTAAGTATCAATTAAAAGCACTTTTTGAAAGTGGAGATCTAATGACACAAGATTCGTTAGTAGATTTAATTGACTCTACATATAACCCAGTTCTTGTGGCAGGTACCGGTGTTACACTTAATACTGTAACAACACCATCAGGCACTACTGTAACAATTAATGCTCAAAGCGGAATACCGTTTGGTGGATTAACAACAATAGGTTCATCAGGTCCTGCAACATTATCAGGTGCCGGTGTTTTAAATATTCCTATTTATAGCGGGGGAGGTAATTATACAAATACAACAGCGATGCCACAGTCCTTTCCAGGAACTGGTGCATTTGCTAACATTGCTGCAGGTACAACATTTATAGATCAAACATTTACAGAGATGATGGATGCTATGTTATATCCAACACTAGACCCATCATTATCTAATCCTTCTTCAACATTTACATTAACTCAACAAGGTCTCCAGGAAACTGGTGCAACATTAGCAACATTAAATTTTAATGCAACACTTAACAGAGGATCTATAAATCCACAATACACATCTGCAAGCCCATTTAGAAGTGGCCTTCCAAATGCGTATGATTATACAGGTACGACTCTACCAGCTACTGTTCCAAGTACTAGTACATCAAATGCTCAAACTATTTCAAATTACTTAGTTTTACTAGGCCCACAATCATGGACAGGATCTGTTGATTATGATGCTGGTGTTCAACCTAAGGATAGTGGCGGTGGCGATTTTGGTAGCCCATTACCTGCTGGAACTACAAGTACTATTACTAGAACTATAACAGGTGTATACCGTGTCTTTGCAACAACTGCTACTGCCGGTACACTTTCACCACAGAGCTTACAATCAATGACCTCAACAATACAAGTATCTATGGTTGCTGAAGTTCCAAGTGGCCCTAAGCAAGCAATATCAATACCTGCTGCTTGGTCAACAATTACAGGATTAAAACAATTTAGTCCATTTACAAATCAATTTGAAGTTGTTCCTAATGGCTTAGCTGCATTTACTGTAACTAATGAAAATAGAAATTCTCCTGATGGTACGTCAGTAGCTTATAAACTCTATACACATAATGGTAATACTATTGGTGCTAGGCAATTACAATTTACAACATAATAATATAATATGGCAGGAAATAGAACAAACGGATTATTTAATTTTGCAGGAAATTTTGAACCACAAATTTCTTCACCACTTGATGCGAGAGCCATCGTGCCTACTCAAGCTGATTTGCTTTTAGCAAACACGTGGGTAGCTAATGATGGAGGTTCTTATATTTATGTAGGTATGACTGTCACGGTTGCTGAAGATACTACTCCGGCTAACAACGGTGTTTACATATTATTAAGTATTGCAGGTTACCAAGATATTAATAATTGGAAATTTGTAGGTAGCGGTAGTGGCCAAGATATTGAAATTAAAGATAGTGGGACATCTATAACAACTAAAGTTAAAGATATTGATTTTGTTGGTACAGGTGTTACTGTAACAGGTGCTGGTACTGATAATGAAAATATTACAGTTACAATTTCAGGCGGCCTTGGTTCTTATACTAATGCTACACCAACACCTCAACCATTTCCAGGTAATTCACCATTTGATAATATACCAAGCGGTGAAACGTTTTCAAATGAAACCTTTGAAGCAATGATGAATAAAATGTTATATCCTACATTAAATCCAGCATTAACAGCACCATCTGCTACTTTAACAATTACACCAGGCGCAACATATCAAGAAATTGGAGCAAATGTACCAGTAACTCTTAATGCAACATTTAACCAAGGACTTATAAACCCGCAATATACTTCTGCGAGTAATAAAAGAAGTGGATTACCTAATACATATAACTTTAATGGTACTGGAGTTTCTCCAGTTGTAAGTACATCTTTAGCTGAGAGCGCAACAACAGGAGCTTATACTATTTTAGCTGGTGCAAATACATGGACAAATTCAGTTTCATTTGATGCAGGAGTAATGCCTAAAGATAGTGTAGGTAGTGATTTTGATCCACCTGGGGCATTATCAGCAGGAACAACAAGTACTATATCTAGAACTATAACAGGAGTATATCCTGTATTTGCTACTACATCAAGTATTAGTACAATGACTAAACAATCATTAGTAAGTATGTCAGGATATGCAACAGTATCATTAGTAGCTGAATCATTTTCATCAGCTGACAGGCAAACAGTAGACATTCCTATTGCAGGTGGCGGACAGGCTGGTTGGAGTACAATAAATATAGTACAATTTTTTAATACATTTAGTAATCAATGGGGAGCTTCGGCATTAAGTGATTGGACAACATCAGCAACAACACACGAAGTACCTACAGGATCTGGTAATTTTATTAATTATACTAGATTTACAAATAACGCAGGTTATCCAAGAGGTGCTGGACAATATAGATTTAAATCATAATAATACAATATGGCAGGAAATAGACCAAGCGGAGGAATAGGATTCAGTAATAACTTTGAACCACAAGTTGGTGCACCGTTAGATGCTAGGATTGTTGTACCTTCTAAATCAGATTTAGTTTTAACAGCAACATGGACTGCTTTAGATGGTGGTATTTATGTATTTAATGGTTTAACTGTTACTGTATGGAATGATGCTACACCTGCTAATAATGGAGTTTATGTTTTACAAGATGCTGCTAATTATACCAACATAGCAAATTGGTTATTTGTAGGCTCAGGGAGTGGTGTACAAGGACCACAAGGACCACAAGGACCACAAGGACCACAAGGTGAAATAGGTGCAACTGGTATTCAAGGGCCACAAGGTCCACAAGGAGAAATTGGACCACAAGGGCCACAAGGACCACAAGGTGAAATAGGTGCAACTGGTATTCAAGGGCCACAAGGTCCACAAGGACCACAGGGTGCTAGTGGAATAGGTGATACTTATGATTTAACAAGCTCTCAATCTGGCCCAGCATTAACATTAACTAATCCATCTGGTGGAACTTCATATGTAGCAGGATCTACATTATCAACAACAGTAGTTACAGGTAATGGTGATGGAAACTTAACAGTATTAGTAGGAACGGTTTCAGGTGGAGGTATTATAGATGCCGATCAAATAACTGTAGTTGCTGCTGGTGCAGGATATGCTCCTGGTGATACATTTACTGTAGACGGTCCAGGTACTGATGTGACAGGTGTAATTGCAACAGTAACAACAGATACAGCTAGTATTAACTTAGTACCTAATGTTGGTTCAACAGATACTGTATTTTTAAAAGAAGGTTCCAATATTACTCTAACTGATGATGGTAATAATAATATAACTATCTCAGCGGCAGGTGGTGGTGGTAGTCTTACTGTTGCAGACGAAGGAACAACAATAGGAAATTATACTACCATGAATTTTATTGGTGTTGATGTATTAGCAGAGGATAGTGGAACTCCTGGACAAGTAAATGTTTATATTCCTACTCCAACATTTGCCCCTTATTTTAATAAGACTAATGCTCAAGGTAGTGCAAAAATGGATACACAGTCATTTCCATCATCACCTAGAATAAGTATTCCTAATGGTGGAGAAGGTAGTCCATATAGAACTGGTGGTGGATCTAATACATTATGGGCATCAAATAATAAACCTTCATATACATCAGCAAATGGTAATCTTACATTTTCAACAGCAGGTGTATGTACAGGATTTAGTGATCCTAGTACAACCTTACCTGATGCAGCTACAATTACTGTAAGGGTTTATGATGCTGATGGAACAACTACATTACAAGCATTTACTACTGGTGCACTAGGTGCAAATGGTACTCAATCAACAGGAAACGGTTTTATATCAGTAACTATTGCAAATTATGCAGCGGATACTACAAAATTTAAAGCATCGGTATCTGTTACTGTTCAAGTAGATAATATTTTAACAGCAGCAGGTTATGATGGTGGGCGTTTTCATGTTGAAATTTCTATGAAAACTGATGCAGTTACGGATACTGGAAATGTATATCCTTATTTCGGACCTAATGGAAATGGGTCAACTTCATATGTTGCAGAAAGCAACGATGTATTTTTTGATACTAATCCAACTTCATCAGTTATAACAGGAACTGTGACAATAGCTGAAACTGTTGGTAATATTTTAACAAAACATTTAAGTGGTATAGAATATTACGTAGACGGTTCTCAATTTACAATAAATGTAAATGAAATTGATAATTGGAATGCAAATACACAAGGGAGATCTGGTAGTGGTGCTACATATAATTTATTAGCACAGGGTCCAAATTATAATTTGGCAACATTACAACAGGCACCTTATTCGTTTTCAAGTAATTTAGGAACATGGACCGGTTGGAATGATGAAGATAATGATCAAAATATTGACTGGGAATATGATTCTTGGGCAATTGGAAATAGTAATTGGAGATTTAGAGCTGCAACTGCAACTATTAATGCTAGACCGTATGATCCTTGGACCAACGGAGCCCAAAAAACTTCTACACCAGCAAAGTCTATATTAATAGATACTTATAATACTACTGGTAATAATGGATCTAATCCAACATTAAGAGAAACATTTATAGATGAAGAATATAGATTAGTTAGAGGTGTTGGTGCATACACTGCTTGGAATTCTAATTTAAGTTTAGCAGACATTACACAAGCTCCAAATGGATCTGGTTCAGCCGGCCCATTTACTAATGCATGTACAGTAGGAAGTAATATTATTACACCTTTTAAATTCTTTAGAGATAATGGTTCTGCAGGTAATACCCCAAGCGGTGGATATAATACTACAATACCTAATGTTTCAGGATATAAACCAGATTTAGGCACTGCTAATCCTAATTATACTTCATTAATTAATCCAGGAGTATATCATAGATTATTTGAAACAACTGCTAATCCTACATTGGTAATTGCTTCATTTGAAATAGCATTTACTGGATCTTTTACTGGAGGAACGGCATTTACTTCTTTACTAAATTCAAATATGAGAATTTATATAAGAAAGAAAAATTCGCCAACATCTTCTAATATTGGTTTTGCAGCAGTACCACATTCAATGCATGGTGTAGGTTTTAATAGTGGAGTATTTACTGATCCTCCAACTTCAATAGATAATGCAGATGGTTCAGGGCAATGTAGAACAGGTAGTACAGTGAGTAACACAGTAACCGGTACTTTTGGTGGATCTAATGCATTGGAAGGATTTTATATTGAAATACAATTAATTGATACTACACAAAGAATCGATAGCGCTATAGTAACATTAGTTTATGCAAACGGAACAACTGAGGCAGGATAAGATATGAAGATGAATAAATATAAAAAGAAATCAATATAAATGGGATTTAGTACAACTGATGTAAATAAGTTAACCTTTAAGGTACAGGCTGGTGGTGTTATAGACGCTGATTCAGGGGCAAGATGGTATGAGTCTAAATTATCGTTTAGTCCTAAAGTTATTCCAGCAAGAATATTAACCAATTATAGTCTTATCCCAGTTGCGGCTAATATAGCAACTGCACAATCTAATGCAGCTGCTGATCCAACTAACATTAGAGAAACTACAACAGCATCACCATTACAATTAAGTAGAGTAACTGCAGGTGCTGATAATACATGGATTGCATATACAACACTAAACACCCCATCTGGTGGAGTTGAAGAAAATTGGATTCAACCACCTTCTATACCACAAGCTAATGGTAATGCATCTATAGGATATTCTATTAAATTATGGAGTGGTAATCCAAGTGCTGGAGGACAAGAAATTCTTACAACAGCAGAGCAAGATGCTACCCCTGGTTATGTAGCATGGGTATGGAACTATGATATGGGATTGTTATTTTTAGCTAATGATTTAGTTTCTGCTATTAATACAAATTCGGGTGGTAATTATCCAGGAGGTTTTAATTTATATGTAACAGGATTTCAATATGTAGGTGCTACTGGTGGCGGTGGTGGGGGTGGTGTTCAAGGACCACAAGGCCCGCAAGGAGCAGGCGGCCCACAAGGACCACAAGGAACTGAAGGTGCAACAGGTATTCAAGGTCCGCAAGGTGCTGATGGCCCACAAGGTCCACAAGGAGAAACAGGATCAACAGGTATTCAAGGTCCACAAGGACCACAAGGTGCTGATGGTCCACAAGGTCCACAAGGAGAAACAGGATCAACAGGTATTCAAGGTCCACAAGGACCAGAAGGTGCTGATGGTCCACAAGGACCACAAGGAGAAACAGGATCAACAGGTATTCAAGGTCCACAAGGTGCTGATGGTCCACAAGGTCCACAAGGAGAAACTGGTGCAACTGGTGTTCAAGGTCCACAAGGTGCTGATGGTCCACAAGGACCACAAGGTCCACAAGGGGTTATGGGAGATACTGGAGCTACAGGTATTCAAGGTCCACAAGGTCCACAAGGAGAAACTGGCGCAACAGGTATTCAAGGTCCACAAGGACCACAAGGAGAAACTGGTGCAACTGGTGTTCAAGGACCACAAGGTGAAATAGGTGCAACTGGTATTCAAGGTCCACAAGGTCCACAAGGTGCTGATGGTCCACAAGGACCACAAGGAGAAACTGGTGCAACAGGTATTCAAGGTCCACAAGGTCCACAAGGTGCTGATGGTCCACAAGGACCACAAGGTGAAATAGGTGCAACTGGTATTCAAGGCCCACAAGGTCAAACTGGTGCAACTGGTGTTCAAGGACCACAAGGTGAAATAGGTGCAACTGGTATTCAAGGACCACAAGGTCCACAAGGTGCTGATGGTCCACAAGGTCCACAAGGAGAAATAGGTGCAACTGGTATTCAAGGTCCACAAGGTGCTGATGGTCCACAAGGACCACAAGGTGAAATAGGTGCAACTGGTATTCAAGGACCACAAGGTCAAACAGGTGCAACTGGTGTTCAAGGACCACAAGGTGAAATAGGTGCAACTGGTATTCAAGGACCACAAGGTCCACAAGGTGCTGATGGTCCACAAGGACCACAAGGTGAAATAGGTGCAACTGGTATTCAAGGCCCACAAGGAC
>Ga0233444_10000371_pt1 | contig 61308 bp, 64 predicted proteins | sample SI_124_October20_6_FD_182792 | JGI IMG/M metagenome (GOLD analysis project Ga0233444, IMG submission 182792) | Seawater microbial communities from Saanich Inlet, British Columbia, Canada - SI_124_October2016_10_MG | ecosystem: Environmental > Aquatic > Marine > Inlet | place: Canada: British... | reverse complement strand
TTAAACGAAAAAATTTTTTTTTTAAGAAATATAACTATTTTGTTATAGAAACAAGATTAGATATTATAAAAAAATTATATATTTCTCCAAAAATTTTATTTTACATGCTTAAAAATTATTCAGGAAGTTTATCCAATGCTTATATATTATCTTTATTAGAAATTATAAAACCAAAAGTTGTATTAACCAGAGTAGATAATTCTATTAAATTTTCAGAAATTGCAAAAGTATGTGAAAAAAAATATGTTTTTATAGCCATTCAATCTGCTGCGAGAACTGACTACACATGGAATGACTTTTTTTACAAAACACAAAAAATAGATATTAGTTTCAACAAAAAGATTTACATACCTCACTTTATTTGTTTTGGAGAATATGAAATAAAACAATTTAATGACCTAAATATAAATGTAAAAAATTTTTACCCTAGTGGAGATTTACAATTTTCCGAATATTTAGAATATAAAAAAGAAAATAAACACAATATCATTAAAAAAAAAGATATTTGTTTTATTACAGATTATATTGCTGAAAATTATCACCACGCTTATTTAGGTACTAATAAAAAAATTATTGAAAAGTTTAATAGTGATACTGATAAAACTAACATTAACACAAAAAAAAGTATTTTAAAGTTATTAAAGTACGTAATTTATTTTGCGCAACAAAATAATATTAGTTTAGCTATTCCGCTGAAAAGAGATAAAAGGATACATCCTAAATTAGCTTCTAGTGAAAGAAATTTTTTTGAAATTAACTTAAATAAAAAAGAGCTAGAATATTTTAACAGTTGTGTCATTGAGAGAGATAGACAGAATTATTCTAGCTTAGAATCGTTAATGAATAGTAATCTAGCAATTGGATGGACCTCCACTTTGTTACGAAATAAAATTGGAGCCGGTGGTAAAGCTTTGGCTTGCAATTTTACTGGCGAAAAACTTTATAACTTTCCAATTAACGGAATATGTAGCCTTCAAGATTGCAATTATGGTGAATTTGAGAAAAGAGTAAATAATTTGCTAAGTATGTCCGAGAAAGATTTTCTATTAAAAATAGATCAAAAACCAAGCTATGTAATGAAATTTGATCAAAATATGCCATCATCAGAAATATTAAAAAGAAAACTCTATGATTTTGGAGTTTTAACCGGTTCAGAAAAATGAACGAAGCTTATTTTTTGACCAGTCTCACAAATGCAATTAACTTAGCTAATTCTAATCAAATAAATTTAAGTAAAAAAAAATTATTAATAATCACTGATAAAATAAGTGTTTCAAATTATTTAAAAAAAAAAAATATCAAAAACGTTATATGTCTTGACGAAAAATATTTAGGATTGAAAAGAAAAAAAAGCTTCATAAACCACTACAAATATTTTGATAAATTGTTAAATAATTTAGGAAATAAATATAAAATTAAAGTTAAAAATATATATTTAAATTCTATTTATAATACCTTTGCTTGCGATCTTCCAAGATTATATGCTGGAGTAAGATTTTTATTAGGAGCTTTAGACGATTTTATTTATAAAAAAAGAGTGAAAAAATTATTGTACTTTGATGATTTTGAGCATCTTTTTTTAAAAAAAATATTTTATTTTAAAGTATTTGAATGGTATTTTGAAAAAAAAAAAATAGAGTTTGTCATTTTTAAAAAAAATAATTTTTTAAAGAAAAATTTTTTACATAAGCAAACATTATTTGCAAAATTAATTTTTATTTTTCAAGAATTTAATTTTAATCTTTTAATAATTAAGATTAAAAAAATATTAAGTAAAATTCTATTTTTTTATGACAAAAAAAATATTATTATTGAACCAGCATGTGATTTAAATTACTCTAATTTTAATCCAGCTAATACCAAATTTATTGAATTAAATTATGTACTACTAAAAAAGTATAACTTAATCTGCAAAATTACTGATAACTTTGAAAAAGAAAAATTTAAAAGTTTAGATAATATTTTTATATCATATATTCTCAATATTAATTCAAATCTTAAGAATTATTTATTAGAAACAAAAAAAATATTAGAACAAAAAATAAATCTTAATAAAGTGCAAAAAATATATTGGGGTCAATCTCCAAATTATTTACTTAGAAATTTAGTAATTTTTTTAAAAAAAAATAAAGAAATATATGGTGTACAACATGGTGGATCCTATTTTGTTACTGAAAAAGATATATTACATAAAAGTTCTGATTATCTTTTTTGTAATAAATTTTTATCTTATGGAAATAGTAGAAATTTTAATAAAAAAAAATATTTGAAAAATACTAAGCTTTTAAAAATTGGGAGTTTAAAAGAGTCTTATAACAGTGAAATTTTGAAAAAAATAACAACAAATAATAAAAAAATTCTATATATTCCAACAATATTAAATTATTTTTTTAAACCTAATTTTCAATCATCGCAAACTGAACGATTGAAATGTCAGGTTCAAATATGTGATATTTTGAATAATCAAAAAAATTACAAACCTTATGTAAAAGTATTACCAAATTCTTTTTATAAAAAAAATAAGTGCAATTATACAAACCTTGAATTAAATCCGATACATCTTGAGATAAGTAAATTTAAAAATCTTAATATCAATCAAAACACCCTTTTAACTGCTGTAAAAAAATTAAAACCTAAAATTATTATATGTGATTTTTTTACTACTCCTGTGTATGAGCTTTCGAGTCTAAACTCTGAAATAATTTTATTGATAGATAAAACAAATAAGCCTAAAGAGGATGTACTTAAATCTCTTAAAAAAAGATGTTATATAATTAGCTCTCCTAACGAAATTAATTCGACCATTAAAAAAATTAATTCAAATACAATAAATAAAGCAAATAATGATTTTTATGAATTATTCTATAAAAATAAGAAAAATTACTTCATTTAAAGTATGCATTGTATAAATTATAAAAATAAAAAATTTAAAATTAAAAAGAAAATTAAAATTTTTTCTATTTTAAAATTTTTACAAAACCATTTAATTATATAATTATGAAATTAAAAACAGCAGTAATTTTATGTGGAGGAAGAGGTACAAGACTTGGTTCAATAGGCAATAGATTACCGAAAACACTTGTTAAAATAAAAGGTAAGCCAATAATATGGTATATTATTAAACACCTTCAAAAAAATTCTATAAATCATTTTATTTTACCCGTTGGATACAAAGGCTCTATGATTAAAAAGTATTTTAAAGACAATAAAGAATTTAATAGAATTAAAATTGATATAATCGAAACTGGTAAAAACACTTCTATATCCAAAAGAATATTTAAAATAAAAAATTTTATTGAGTCAAAAAATTTTATATTACTTAATGGTGATGCAATATTTATGTTTAATATAAAAAAATTTTTTCAAAACCATATAAAGAAAAAAAATTTAATTACATTTTTAGGATGTGAAACTAACTTAAGTTATGGAGTTGTTGGCGTTGAAAGAGGAAAGGTAAAAAGTTTTGAAAGAGATAAAAATTTCTTTGCCGTAAAAATGAAAGCAAAAAAGGACTTCACAGGTTATATTTATTCTGGAATATCTATAATGAATACCATTATCCTCAAAAACAAATTTAAAAACCTTTCTAATTTTGAAAAGCAATTTTACCCATTGGTGATAAAAAAATATAAATCAGGCTTAGAAATTATTGATGGTTTGTGGTATTCAATAGACAGTCAAAAAGATCTTGATTATTTAACGAAAAAAACAGATAACTTTATTGAGTCTAAATTAAAATTATTACGAAAAAAACTATCTTAATGAATAAAAATTTTTGGAAAAATAAAAAAGTTTTAATTACCGGGCATACTGGATTTAAAGGCAGTTGGATGACACTTATTTTATCTGATTTAGGAGCCAAAATAGCTGGATATGCATTAAACCCCATTGAAAAACGTAATTTATTTGATGACCTAAATCTTACAAAATACTTAACGAATGACTATAGAGATAATATTTTAAATTTTAATAAAATTAAAAGAGTTATAAATAATATTAAACCTCACATAATTTTTCATCTTGCTGCTCAATCTAGTGTTGTTGCAAGTTATAAAAATCCAAAAGATACCATTAATGTTAATGTAATGGGTACAGCTAATTTATTAGAGGCCGCACAACAATGTAAATCAATTAGGTCATTTGTAATTGCTACTACTGATAAAGTTTATCTTAATTTAGAAAAAAAAATACCTTTCACAGAAAATAGCAATTTAGGTGGTCACGATATTTATAGCGGAAGTAAAGCAGCGACTGAAATAATTGCACAAAGTTATAAAAAATCTTTTTTTCAAAATAATAAATGTAATATAGCTACTGTCAGATCTGGAAACTGTATTGGAGGCGGTGATTGGACTAAAGATCGTATCGTTAAAGATTGTGCAGAAAATTTTCTAAAAAATAAAAAACTTACAATTAGATATCCAAATGCTACTCGGCCATGGCAGCACGTTATGGAACCTATTTACGGTTATATAAAACTTTCTGAAAAACTTTTTAACAACAAAAAGTATTCAGGTGCTTGGAATTTTGGACCAAGAACAAAAAATAACCTAAAGGTTATAGATGTAGCCAGATATGGAAAGAGTTATTTAAAATCTAAATCTTTGATAAAAATTAAAAAAAGTAAATTATATGAGTCTACAAACCTTTCACTTAATAGCAGCAAATCTTTAAAGCTGCTTAATTGGAAAACAAGAATGGATGCCAAACAAGCATTAAGCTTATCTTTTGAATGGTATAAATTTTTTTACAAAAAAAAATCTAAAATTAAAATTAAAGAATTTACTTTTAAACAAATCAATTTTTATAAAAAAATTTTAAAAAAAAGCAAATAATGAAATGTAGAAATTGCAAAAAGACAAAATTTGATAAAATAATTAAAATTGGTTTGCAGCCCATTAGTAGCAGAACCTATAAATCAAAAATTAAATTAAAAAAATATCCACTTGATCTGTTTAAATGCAAACATTGTAAACTTATTCAGTTATCAAGAGTTGCGCCCGCTAAAGACATGTATGGATCTGGTTATGGTTACTGGACAGGATTAAGTCCTTTAATGATTAACCATATGAAAAAAAAGGTGAAAAGATTAAATAATTCAAAACAATTAAAAAAATTTTCTAGGGTTTTAGACATAGGCTCAAGTGATCCAACTTTTTTGAATTTATTGAGAAAAAGTAAAAACAACTTAGATCTATTTGCTATAGATCCATCTTCAGCTAAATTTAAAAAAAGCTTTACACAAAAAAAAATAAATTTAATTGTTGATTATTTTTCAAAAAAAAAAATAGACGACTATTTAAAATTAAAAAATATTTCATTAAAAAAGTTTTCATTAATAACTTCTTTTGCAATGTTTTATGATATCAACGACCCAAATTCTTTTTGCAAGGACGTTAAGAATATGCTTGAAGACAACGGCATTTGGATAGTTGAATTTTCATATTTTCCATTGTTATTAAAAAATTTAACATATGATCAAATAAATCATGAGCATGTAACTTATTATACGTTAACTACCTTGAAGAATATTCTTAATAAAAATGGTCTTAAAATACTAGACATTAATTTTAATGATATAAATGGTGGTAGCGCAGAGGTAACAGTTTCTAAAAATTCTAGCAAACACAAACCATCAAAAGAAAGAATTAATTCAATTCTAAAAGAGGAAAGTTTTATAAATTTTGAGTCTTATAAAAAATTTAATTTAAGATTAGATAATGTAAAAAAAGTTGTAAATAATTTTCTTGAAAATAATAAAAAAGTTGTAGGTTATGGTGCCTCAACTAAAGGAAATATTATTTTAAATCATTGTGGTATTAAATCAGATAAAATTAAACATATTTGTGATGGAAATATTCAAAAAATTGGAAATTACACACCAGGTTCAAATATTAAAATTATTACAAAAAAAAGAATGAGAAAAATGAAACCCGATTATCTCTTTGTTTTAATTTGGTCATTCAGGTCAGAAGTAATAAAACAGGAAAAAAAATTTCTTTTAAATGGAGGGAAGTTAATTTTTCCTCTTCCAATATTTCATATTATTGATAAATATAATTATAAGTATTATCAAAATGAAAATTTAAATAGTCTTGGTTATAGCATCTAAAATTCTATGAAAAATTTAAAAGTAAGACTTTCGACTCCAACTGTAAATAATCTTGAATTAAAAGAAATAAAAAAAATTTTTAATAATTCATGGCTTGGTTATGGGCCTCAAGTAGGTAAATTTGAAAAAGCTTGGTGTAATTTTTTTAATGTAAAGTATTCAATCGGAGTCAATTCTTGCACTGCAGCCCTTCATTTGTCTTTAGCAGTTAATAAATTTAAAAAAAATAAAAAGGTGCTAGTGCCTGCCATGACTTTTAGTGCCTCTGCCGCATCAGTTTTATATTGTGGGCTTAAGCCGATATTTGTCGACGTAGACCCAAAAACCCTTGTGATGAGTGTTGAAGATCTCAAAAAGAAATATACCAAAGATTGTGTTGCTGTTATTGCCGTTCATTTTAATGGCCAACCTTGTGAAATGGAAAAAATTGTACCTTGGGCAAAAAAAAAAAATTTAAAAGTTATTGAAGATTGTGCTCAAACTTGTGGTGGTAATTATAAGGGAAAAAAACTTGGCACTTGGGGAGATTTTGGCTGTTTTAGTTTTCAAGAAATTAAAATAATGACTTCAGGTGGTGATGGAGGCATGATTACAACTAATCATCAAAAATTTGTTAAAGATCTTAAAACTTTAAGCTATCACGGTTGGGACCAAGACCCTCTTGTTAGGCACAAAAAAAGTTTACAAGGAAATAAATCAAAACATTGGAATTATTCTATTACGAAACTGGGATTCAAGTACAATATGACTGATTTAATGGCTACAATTGGACTGATTCAATTAAAAAAATTAAATTATTTTAACTTTAGAAGAACTCAAATAATAAAAGATTACTTAAAATCTTTAAAAAATTGTAAAAATTTATCACCTGCATTTCCATATAAATTTAACAACTCTTCATATTGGATGTTCACTTTAAGATGTAAAAAACGTGATGAATTAATAGACTATCTCAAATCAAAAAAAATTGCCACAACAGTATATATAAAACCACTTCCTTTACACCCGCTGTATAGAAAATATAAATCTAATATAAAAAATTCCCTTAAAATATGGAAAGAGCTTTTAACAGTTCCCACTTATCCAAATATGACTAAACTACAATTTAATTATGTAATTAAACATATTAAAGAATTCGATAAAAAATTTTAATTAATGATTAAACTTGCTCACAATACAATTGAAGATAAAGATTACGAAATTTTAATAAATTTTTTAAAAAAAAGAAGATATTTAAATCAATCAAAAGTTACAAAACAATTTGAAAAAAATTTTTCAAAAAAAGTTGGAACTAAATATTCAACTTTCGTAAACTCAGGTTCTTCAGCAAATTTATTAATTGCTCAAACTTTGTTAGAAGGAAATTTTCTTAAAAATAAAATTGCAATTTTACCTTCAGTTTCTTGGGCAACAACGGTAAGTCCTTTTTTGCAATTAGGATACAAAGTTATACTTTGTGATTGTGACAATGATAATTTAGGAATGAACATCTCGCATTTAGAACGTTTATGTAAAAAATTTAATCCAGGATTGCTTGTAATTGTTAACGTGCTTGGACATGCTAACGATATAAGTAAAATACTAAAATTAAAGAGTAAATATAATTTTCAATTAATAGAAGATAATTGTGAAAGTTTGGGAAGTAAATTCAAAGCAAAAAGTCTTGGATCTTATGGGCTCGCGTCTTCACATTCATTTTATTTTGGTCATCATATATCAACAATTGAAGGCGGAATGGTATCATCCTCAGATAATAATTTTTATAATATATCCTCCTCGATAAGAGCACATGGGTGGTCAAGAGACATGGAGACTAATTATAAAAAAAAATTGGAAAAAAAATATGGAATTGACGAATTTAAATCGTTTTTTACTTTTTATTATTCTGGTTTAAATATTAGATCTACTGATTTGAATGCAAGACTTGGTATTGAGCAATTAAAAAAAATAGATAAGATATCTAAAATTAGACATTTAAATTTTAAAAGATATAAAAATCAATTACCAAATTTTTGGTCTCAAAAAAGTGGTTTAGATTTAATTTCTAGCTTTGGATACGCAACATTTGTTAAAAATAGGCTTGAAGTATATAAGCTTTTAAAATCAAAAAAAATTCAAACTAGACCATTAATTTGTGGAAATATGGGCCAGCAGCCTTTTCTTAAAAAGAGATCATTTAGAAATAAAGATCTAGTAAATTCAAAATATGTAGATAAATACGGAATTTATTTGCCTAATCATGCAAACTTAAAGCTTAAAGATATTGATTACGTATCAAGAGTTTTCAAAAAAATTGCTGAGCCATTTAACTTTTAAAATAAGATTTGTATGCTAATTTCAGTTTGTATTCCTACTTACAATAGACCAAAAAATCTATTAGATTGCTTAAACTCTCTTTTACTCCAAACAAATAAAAACTTCGAAATTTGTATTTCGGATAACGACTCTAAAGAAGATATTGAAAAACTTATTGAACCTTATAAAGAAAAACTAAATATTAAATTTTCAAGAAATAAGGAAAATTTAGGTGCTGCATTAAATTTTTTAAAAGTAGCATCAATGTCTGAAAGTGATTTCATATGGTTTTTAGGTGATGATGATTTACTTGTGCCTGATGCAATTGAAAACCTTACTAATTTAATAAATAAAAATCCTAAATGTGATTTTTTTTGGGTAAATTCTTCTCATTTAGATACTAAATATTTAGAAAAATTTGATAAACCGTTTGATACAAAACATTTACCAAAAGACATGAAAACTTTATCTAAATTAAAAGTGGACCAAAAATTGATGTTTTTTGATTTAATAAAACATAAAATTGCATTTGATTATCTTCTTGGTGTTTTTGTTTGCGTGTTTAAGAGAGATGGGTGGAAAAAAAATTTAAATATCATTGACTATGAAAAAATAAAAGACAGAAACTCATGGTCGAACTTTGAAAATACTTGTTTTCATATAAAAATATTTTGTGAAGCTTTTAAAGACTCAAAGTCATATTTTTGCTCAAAACCCTTAAGTGTAAATTTATATGGAGTAAGGGAATGGGTAAGCGTATACCCTCTAGTTGAAATAGTAAGAATTCCTGAGGCTTTGGATTATTATAGAAGCAAAGGACTTAATTTTTTTCAGTATATTTACGAAAAAAATTATTCTTTAAGAAATTTTTTTAACTATTTTATTAAAATATATTTAAATAAAACTGACATGCTATATAAGTATATAAATATTAAAAAACATATTATTAAAAATTTAATTTACCCAAATGCTTGGTTTTCTATTTTTTATTATATGGCAAGGGAAATTAATAAAATTTTAAAGTTCAAATGAAAATCCATGATGTAACAATTACTCCGCTTAAAATCATTACCGATGAAAGAGGTAAAGTTATGCATATGTTGAGAAGCGACAGTAAAATATTTAAACAGTTTGGAGAAATCTATTTTTCAACAATTTTTTATAATAAAATTAAAGCTTGGCACTTACACAAACTGACAACGCTTAATTACGTTTGCATAAAAGGTAAAGTAAAATTTGTTCTTTTTGATAATAGAAATAACAGTCCAACAAAAGGAGTTACTCAGGAAATAATCATGTCTCCAGAAAAATACTTTTTAGTAACAATTCCTAACAATATATGGAATGGTTTTAAAGGTTTAGATAAGGAAGAGTCAATTATAGCTAATTGTCTTAACTTTCCTCATAATGAAGATGAAATGGTAAGAATAGATCCGCTGGATAAATCTATAGGTTACGATTGGAATTAAAGTGAAAGTAGTACTCTTAGCAGCAGGTGGGAGAGCAGGGTCAGATTTTTTTCATAGCTTAATAGATGGGCACCCAGAAATTTTACAATTTCCTGGATATTTGAGGGTCAATAAATTAAAACCAATTTTAAATTATGACACTCACATCAAAATAGCCAAATCTTTTATCAAATCTTTTCCTGAATTTTTTGATTCTCGAAATGAAAAGTTTGAAAGATGGGACAAACTTGGACAGAATAAAAATAAACATTTTAAAATTAAAAAAAAAAAATTTATTAGCTCATTTATTAAAATCTCAAAAAAAAAAAATAGTTTTAATAAACTAGAAATTATAAAAAATTTACACTTCTCTTATTTTAAAGCAAAAGGGGACAAAAAAGAAAAAAAAATTCTTTTTATTCACACTCATTTATTATCTTGGACTAAACTTTTTATTAAAATTACAGGATTAAAAGAGTTTGAAATTCTTCATACGATAAGACACCCATTAGCTGCTATTAATTCAAATTTAAGAACATGGCTAACTTTTCAAAATGGAGCTCACTATTTTCCAAAAGATTTATATTATCACCTGGATAAAATTTGTAATTGCATAAATGATTTAATCAAATTAAATAAAAAAAAAAAGGTGCATATTGTACAGCTTGAAAAACTTCATCTCGAAAATAAAAAATTTATGATAGATTTTTGTAAGAAATTCAAAATTAAATATGAATATTGTTTATGTAAATCAACCAAAAATGGCCTTAAGTGGTGGGGAGACATGGGTACCAAAAAGTGGATTTCAGGTATAAATAAAAATTTTAAAATTAAAATTGATGAGAAGTATTTTTATAAAAGAGACTTAATTTTTTTTCAAAATTTGACAATTGATATTGCTAAGAAATACAATTATCAATTAATGTACCCAAAAAAAAATATTTACATTAATTTTTTGCCAATGAAGTGTGAAATAATGATTTGGCGTAATACTATAAAACATCTATTCTATAAAGGCTTTAGATGGAAACATCTTCTTTCAATTCCCTTTTTTTATTTTAAAAGAAATTTGTTACTTAATAAGATTTTAATTAATAATCGGTATAAAATTTTACCTAGTTCTATTGGATAGAAAAAATGAAAATAATTATAATAGATAAATTAATATACTAATGATAAATCAATTAGTATGCTAAAGAGTCAGTTTATCAGATATATAGAGTTTAAAAATATTTTACTTAAAAATGAATAAAAAATATATTAATTAAAGAATTATATTATATGAAAGTTGTAATTTTATGCGGTGGTTTAGGTTCACGTTTGGCAGAGGAGACGAAATTAATCCCAAAGCCAATGGTTAAAATTGGCAATAAACCAATCATTGATCATATAATAAATATTTATAAAAAATATGGATTTAATGATTTTATACTAGCTACTGGATATAAAAATAAAATCTTAGAAAAGTATTTCTCAAATAGAAAAAATATAGATTGTATTTACACAGGTAAAAATACGTTAACAGGCGGTAGGTTATTAAGACTAAAAAAATACTTTAAAAAAGATGAAAACTTTTTACTTACATACGCTGATGGACTTACAAATCAAAATTTAAGAAAAATAGTCAGGTTTCATTTAAAGCATAAAAGGATCGCAACACTTACTTCTGTTAAACCTCCTGCAAGATTTGGCGAAATTAAAATTATCGGTAATAGGGTAAAATCATTTAAAGAAAAACCACAATTACAAAATAATTGGATAAATGGAGGTTATTTTGTTTTTAATTCAAAAATTTTTAACTTTATCTCCGGTGATAATGAAATGCTTGAAAGAGAACCGTTTCAAAAACTTACAAGATCAAAAAACTTAATGGCTTACAAACATTATGGATTTTGGCAGTGCATGGATACTATGAGAGATAAAAATTTACTAATTAAATTAATCAAAGAAAAAAAAGCTCCATGGCTAAAAATAAAATCTTAATAATCGGAGGCACAGGATTTTTAGGATATCATCTTGCAAAAAAATGTCTAAAAAAGAATTGGAAAGTAACAATTTTTTCATTAAATAAGCCAAAAAAAAAACGTTATTTAGGTAAAAAAGTTTCTTATATTAAAGGTGATATTTCAAAGATTAGAGATTTAAAAAAAATGCAAAAAAATTTTGATTATGTTGTAAATTTTGGTGGGTACGTTAATCACAGAAATAAAAAAGTAGTTTATAATTCTCATTTTACTGGCTGCAAAAACTTAGTTAGAATATTTTCAAAAAATAAAATAAAATTGTTTTTACAAATCAGTAGTGGAGCCGAGTACGGTTATATGAAGTCTCCCCATAAAGAAAATATGATTTGTAGACCCCAAACTGGGTATGCAAAAGCAAAAAATTTAGCTACAAAATTTTTGATTACAGAAAATATAAAAAATAACTTTCCATGTGTAATTTTAAGATTATATCAAGTGTATGGTGAAAAACAGGACTCAAATCGAATTATACCTTTTATAATAGAGTCATGTTTAGATAAAAAAACTTTCCCGTGTTCAGATGGAAAACAATATAAGGATTTTATTGAAGTAGATGAAGTTATGAAAGCAATATTTAAGATATTTAAATTAAATATAAATGGTGAAATTATAAATATCGGTTCAGGGAAAGCCCTACAAATAAAAAAAATAATTAAATTTATTTGTAAAAAAATAAAAACTGGAACCCCCCAGTTTGGGAAAATAAAAATTAGAAAAGAGGAGATTAATAAATATTATCCAAGCATTAAAAAAGCAAAGTCTTTAATAAACTGGTCTCCAGAATTAAATTTTGAGAGAAAAATAGTATCATTAATAAATTTTCAAAAGAAAGAAAGAAATTAATAAAAAGTGAAACAAGAAATTTTTTTAGGTGAAATTAATAAACTAGATAAGATTGATTTAGTTGTATTGAGTTGTTTTGGTCACGTAGGCATTGATTATGTAGGAAATTTGTTTGATAATAATAAACAAGTAATTAGATTTCCCCCTTTATCATTTTTTAGATATTTAAAAATATATAAAAATAAGGGAATTAAAATTGATGACAGTATTCAAATAAATAAATTAACTGATATTATAATTAATAATTTTTTAAAAAAAAGCCTTCTCAAGAGTTATAATTTTTTTCAAAATAATTCCCAAAAAAAACAATTTAAATTATTTTTTAAAAAATTTATGCATAATTCAAATACAATTAATTTTGAAAAAAAAATTTTCTTAGGAATTCACTACGGTCTGTCAAAAATATACAAAATTAAAATTTTAAATAAAAAGTATATATTTACTCAAGAAGATAGAGCGAATTATTGTCATCTATATAAAAAATATTTTAAAACTAAGTATATTTTTGTTATTAGAGATCCTAGAGCAGCTTTTGCTGGCTCTTACAACGTGCATAAATTTTGGAATTTAAATAAAACATATTCATTTGATCGACTTTTAGGAAATTGGTTAATAGCTGATCAATTTTTAAAAAAAAATAAAAATAGTAAAGTTTATATTTTAAAAAATGAAAAATTTCAGGGTATTCTAAAATTAAAAAAAGAGATGACAAAACTTAGTAAATGGCTGAATATTAAGTACTCTGATGAACTAATCAAACCTACTTTTTTTGGAAAAATATGGCACGGAGATAGCTCATATCTAGGGTGGGGTGAAAAAAAAAAGGCATTGCCTAAAAATTTTTATAACATAAAAAATGTTACAAAAAGATGGAAAAGTAAATTAAACGATGAACAAATCCTAGATATAGAAATGCTTTTATTTCATTCAATGAAAAAACACGGCTACCGGCTAGAAAATAATGTAACAGCTCTTAATTTAATCAAAGCTTATTATAGAATTTTATTTTCTTATAAAGAAAAGTACAATTTTTTTAAAAATATTTATCATACAATTAAAAATGTTATTAGAAGAATATTGATATTAATAAATCCCTTATTTGCAACAAAATTTGTAGATTTAAATTAAAATATAGTAAATATTGAAAAAATAATTTGTTTAACAATTTTTAATGGGCGTGTAGTTCAGTGGTAGAATGCTTCGTTGACATCGAAGAGGTCACAAGTTCAATTCTTGTCACGCCCACCAATAACAGATAATTAGCCAATAACTAACTGTTTACATATTGATTTAAAATCATTATAAGATGTTGCCTGGTAATTATTGCGAAGGGGCCACACCCGATCCCATCCCGAACTCGGAAGTTAAGTCCTTCAGCGCCGATGGTACTTTGTCTTAAGATATGGAAGAGTAGGACGTTGCCAGGCTTTAAAAATTATGAAAATAGCTAGCTCATTAAAATCACTCAAGAAAAGAGACCTTAACTCAAAGCTAGTCAAGCGTAGAGGGAAGCTTTACGTAATAAATAAAAAAAATCCAAAATTTAAAGCTCGACAAGGTTAATTATGAGCGAGCAAGATTATAAAAAAACTTATAACGGTTTTACAAAACTTGTTTTATGGGGATCAATAGCTGTAATTGCTATATTAGTTATTTTAGCAATTACATTACTTTAATAAGAGAAAGAAATTAAATGATAGTTGGTTCCACCAAAGAAAACTTGTCCTTAGAAAAAAGAGTTTCACTCACTCCTGAAACTACTAAAAATATCATCAGTCTTGGATTAAAAGTGTGTATAGAAAAAAACTATGCAAATCATATTGGCATTAAAGATAAAGAATATGCAAATGTAGGTGCAGAAATAAAAGATTCATTAAATGAAGTTATAAGCTCATGCGATTTACTTATTAAAGTAAACTGTCCATCAGATAATGAAATAAGTAATTTAAAAGAAAAAAAAATTTTAATAGGAATGTTAAATCCTTCTAAGAATAAAAATAAAATTAATGAAATTATAAAAAAAAATATTCAAGCATTTTCACTTGAGTTATTACCGCGTATAACAAGAGCTCAATCAATGGACGTATTGTCATCGCAATCTAACTTAGCTGGTTATAGAGCAGTGGTTGATTCTATTTTTGAATTTGAAAGAGCTATACCAATGATGATGACTGCAGCGGGAACAGTTCCAGCTGCCAAGGTTTTAGTTATAGGCGCTGGTGTTGCCGGCCTTCAAGCTATTGCTACCGCTAAAAGATTAGGAGCAATTGTATCTGCTACAGATGTAAGAGCCGCCTCCAAAGAACAAGTAGAGAGTCTTGGTGGAAAATTTTTAACTGTCGAACAATCCGATGACATGGAAACATCTGGTGGTTATGCCAAAGAGACAAGCGACGATTACAAAAAAAAACAAGCAGAAATGATGCGTGAAGCTTTAAAGAAAAATGATATAGTGATATGTACCGCATTAATACCTGGTAAACCTGCTCCAAGAATATTAACAGAAGATTTAGTAAAATTAATGAAGCCTGGTTCAATCGTTTACGATTTAGCTGCAGAACAAGGCGGAAATTCCGCTTTTTCAGAAGAAGGAAAAATTAATTTAGTTGATGGAATTAAAGTAATAGGTGTTAAAAGTTTGATGAATAGATTGCCCCTTACCGCCTCAAGTTTGTATGCCAAAAATTTATTTAGCTTTATACGTAATTTATATAGCAAGGAAAAAAAAGATTTTAATATTAACATGGAAGATGAAATTATTAACAAATCGTTAATTAAGAAATTATAATTATGGAAATAGACCCGTTTATATTTAGGTTAAGTATATTTATACTATCAATTTTTATTGGATATTATGTTGTTTGGAGTGTGACACCTTCTCTACACACTCCACTAATGTCTGTTACTAATGCTATTTCTTCAGTGATTATAGTTGGAGCAATTGTTGCTGCGTTAGCAGGCGCTTCAGAAAATATTTTTAATACATCAAGTACATTTGGATTTATGGCTATTATTCTAGCAGCTGTGAACATTTTTGGTGGTTTTTTAGTAACGCAAAGAATGCTTCAAATGTATAAAAAAAAAAAGAAAGATAAAAAATTATGATATCAGCAAATCTTTCAGCAATTTTTTATTTAATCTCTGGAATACTATTTATCATTGCATTAAGAGGGTTATCTTCTCCTGATACAGCTAGACAAGGTAATTATTTTGGAATTGCAGGTATGATAATTGCTATAATTGTTTCATTTTTGTCTGTTGGAAATTTTTCTAGTTCATTAATATATGTAATATTTTTTCTAATTATCGGGGGAGCTATAGGTGCTTTTATCGCTTTTAAAATACCAATGACTGCTATGCCAGAGTTAGTAGCAGGTTTTCATAGTCTAGTTGGTTTAGCCGCAGTTTTTGTTGCCATTGCAGCTTTTTTAAACCCTTCAGCTTTCAATCTAGGAGATTTGGGAAATATAAAATTAGCTAGTTTGATAGAAATGTCTATAGGTGCCGCAGTTGGAGCAATAACTTTTTCTGGTTCGATCATAGCCTTCTTAAAATTGAGAGGCATAATGTCTGGTTCACCTATTACTTTTAGTGCCCAACATTATCTAAATTTGACTTTAGGAGTAACTATTTTTGTCTTAATTTTTTATTTATGTAAAACACAGTCAGCAAATATTTTTTGGGCTGTAATTGCGATCTCTTTCATAGTTGGAGTTTTATTAATAATACCAATAGGTGGTGCAGATATGCCGGTAGTAATTTCAATGCTTAATTCTTACTCTGGTTGGGCTGCTGCAGGAATTGGCTTTACTTTAGAAAATACAGCTTTGATAATTACAGGTGCTTTGGTTGGTTCTTCAGGTGCAATACTTTCTTATATAATGTGTAAAGCAATGAATAGATCTTTCATAAGTGTAATACTCGGAGGATTTGGTGCTGATAATTCTTCTGATAAAACAAAAGAAAAAAAAGATCAAAAACCAGTTAAAAGCGGTAATGCTGAAGACGCTGCTTTCTTGATGAAAAATGCCTCATCAGTAATAATAGTCCCCGGTTATGGAATGGCAGTAGCTCAAGCGCAACATGCGTTAAGAGAAATGGTAGATAAATTAAAAAAAAATGGTATTAAAGTAACTTATGCAATTCACCCAGTAGCTGGAAGGATGCCAGGACACATGAACGTGCTATTAGCAGAAGCAAACGTGCCGTATGATGAAGTATTCGAACTTGAAGATATTAATAATGATTTTGCCAATTCTGATGTGGCATTCGTTATTGGTGCGAATGACGTCACTAATCCCATTGCTAAAACTGACCCGAAAAGTCCAATATTTGGAATGCCAGTACTAGATGTAGAAAAATGCAAATCTGTTTTATTTGTCAAAAGAAGTTTGTCCCCAGGTTATGCAGGAATAGATAATGAATTATTTTACAGGGATAATACCTTGATGTTATTTGCTGATGCAAAAAAAATGACTGAAGATATTGTAAAAAATTTAGATTAATGAAAACAAAAATATTTTGTGACATTGCCGATTATAAAACAATAAAGTTTTACAACAATAAATCTATTGTAGACGGGTTTACTACCAATCCTAGTTTAATGAGACTTGCGGGCGCCAAGAATTATAAAGATTATTCGTTAAAGATATTAAAAGTTTGTAAAAAGAAACCAATTTCTTTTGAAGTATTTGCTGATAATCACAAAGAAATGCTAGAGCAAGCATATAAAATTAATTCATGGGGTAAAAATGTTTATGTAAAAATTCCAGTCGTAAATTCAAAAGGAGTTTTTACGGGATCAGTCATAAAAGAATTAAGCAATAAAGGTATTAAACTTAACATAACAGCCGTATATGATTTTGAGCAAACAAAAAAAATCTATAAAATTTTAAACAAAAAAACCAAATCGATCATTTCAATATTTGCTGGGCGAATGGCTGACAAAGGAAAAGATCCACTTCCTATTTTTAAAAAAAGTATTTTGTTAACAAAAAAATTTAAAAATATAGAAATTCTTTGGGCAAGTACAAGAGAAGCTTATAATTACATTCAAGCTAAAGAATTAAAATGTAATATCATTACTATGCCTCCAAAAGTAATTAACCAAATAATAAGTTTTGGCAAAAGTTCTCGATCTATGACACTAGACACTGTTAAAGGATTCTTAAGTGATAGTAAAAAATCTAGATTTAAAATTTAGTTAAATATTTTTCTTTTAAAAATTAGAATATAAAAAACTAATTTATTAATAATTTTATCAGATATATTATTTGATAAAAGGTTTACGGCCTCGTTGTAAGTAATTATATTACGGTATTTATTTTCAATTAAAGATTTTAGAACAGCAAAGTCTTTATCATCCATGCTATTGAGATGAATTTGTGTAGCCTGTAAACCAAATGGAAGAAAAAAAAGTTTATAGAATAATTGAGGAATAAATTTTATGTTGTATTTTTCATATGGTTTAAGACCATACCCGTCAATTACCTCATAAATTCCGGAATTTTTTAAAGCCAAGAAAGTATTAGAGTCGTAAGTGTGGTTAGGTGCAAAAAAAGACCTTATCTTAATTTTATTTTTTTTAAAAATTTCTAAACCTTTTTGTATTTTTTCTGTTTGACTAATTAATGTTTCACCAAAAAATTCTGATTTTCCACCATATTTAAAATAATCATTTTTATTAGTGTCCCTATGGTAAAGATGGTTGTACCCATGCATAGAAATTTCCCAACCTTTTAATTGCCATTTTCTAATTATTTCCCAAAAATTCTCTTTTCTTGGAAAGGATTTTAAAACACTATCTTTATTACTTGGTATAACCCCAACTACAGGCTTTATATTGTATTTATCTAATAGCTGTTCACACATATCCATTAGACGCCAATTCATATTTTCAGCAATATCGTCAAATCTAATAAGTATTTTCACTTTATTTCTTTTTTTATATAAGCTTATTAATAGTTTATTTAAATTTATATACTAATGAAAAAAAATAAAAACAAAAAGCTGCCGTTAGTATCGGTCATATTAAATTGTTATAATTCTGCTAAATTTTTAAAAAAAAGTATTAAAAGTGTTATTGCTCAAAGCTACAAAAATTGGGAATTAGTAATTTTTGACAATTGCTCAAATGATAATACAAAACTGGAAGTATTAAAATTTAAAAAAAATAAAAAAATAAAATATTTTAGGTCAAAAAAATTGGTTACTTTGTATCACGCAAGAAACCTCGCTATAAAAAAAACCAACGGATCGCTAATTACATTTCTAGATGCGGATGATTGGTGGTTAAAAAATAAGCTAAAAAAACAAGTCAATTTCTTAGAAAAGCACAAGAACTCAAATATTGTTTATACAAATTTATTTTTGTTCAATGAAATTAAAAATAAAATAAAATTATTTTCAAAAGATAGCTTATATAATGGGAATATAACACAATCATTATTAAATAAATTTAAAATGCCAATTTTAACAACAATGATAAGAAAAAAAATATTTTTAAAAAACAAATTTGATAAAAGATACAGCATTATTGGCGACTTTGATTTATTTGTTAGAATAAGTTTAAAAGAAAAAATTTTTTCTATTCAAGAACCATTAGCATGTTATAGAATACATGGCTCTAATATGACCACAAAAAAAATCGATTTAAATATTAAAGAATTAGAAAAATGGTTATCAGAACATTATAATAAAAAATTTTTTAAAAATTATGATTTTTCAAATATTAAAAAGATAATTCAGACGCTTAAAGTTAAAAAATATTTTAATTCTGGAAAATTAACTAAAGCCCTTTTTGAATTATTTAAAAAACCATTTAATCTTCTCAATTTTAAATATATATTTTTTCTATTTTTACCAAAAAAAATAATTGAGAAAATTTAGATAATGAATAAGGAACTATTAATTAAATTAAAAAAAAAAAAAACAAATAATTTTAAAGTTCAACCAATTTTTCAAAATGACAAAGATAGATTTTTATTAGATAATTTTTTAATAAAACAAAAATCTCTCAATAAAAATGAAGTTATGGCTATACTTGAGGTTAATTTTTTAAAGAATCGACCAATAGGATATGTCTTAATCGATGACCAAAAACAAATTATTGGTTTTTTAGGAACAATTTTTTCAAAACGAACATTAAAAGAAACTACAGTCGAACATTGTTATTTACATAGTTGGGTAGTTCTCGAGAAGTATAGACTTGAAGCTTTTAAACTTATAATTCCTATTATAAAACAAGATATATTTATCTCAACATACTCTCCAATAAAGTCTTTAGAAGGGCTTTATAAAAAATTTGGTTTCGAAGAAAATTTTTTCTTTTCTACGTTTGTGATGTTGTTTCCTTTTTTCAAATTTAAGGAAAATAATTTAATTTTAAATGAAGACAGCACTCTTTTTTCTAAATATTTGACAAATAAAAATAAAATTTTTTTAGAGGATCATAAAACAACAAATACAAAAAAAATCTTTATTTATTTTGATAATAATATAAATAATAATATTTTTATTATAGTAAAAAAAAGTATAAAAAAGTTTTTTTTACCAGTCCTAGAAATAATTTATATTTCAGATTTAAGCAAATTTAAATTCAATGAAAAAAAAATTACTTTTGAATTAATAAAAAAATTTAATACGTTATTTTTCAAATTTAATTATCTTGGAGAAAAAAATGCATTATTTGAAAATTGTTTATTTAAAAAAATAATAAAAAAAAATGTTTATTATTTAAATAAGCCAAAAGATTTTAATTTTGATGTCTTATATAGCGAATTTCTTGGATAATAATTTTAAGAGGCTTTAGACTGCCTTTTTCTATCATGAGGGTTCAAAATTGCTTTTCTCAATCTGCAAGATTTAGGAGTAATTTCAAGTGCCTCATCTGTGTTTAACATGCTTAACTGTTCTGCGATTGCCATTTTTCTTACAGGTGTTAAGACAACGTTTTCATCCGTTCCTTGAGTCCTCATATTAGTTAGTTTTTTACCTTTCATAACGTTAATTTCAAGGTCTCCGCTCTTAGACGATAAACCAACAATCATCCCTTCATAGACAGGATCGTTATGTCCAACAAACATTTCACCTCTAGCTTGTAAATTAAAAATTGCAAAGGCAACAGCTTTGCCTTTCTCCATTGAAATCAAAGCTCCATTTCGTCTTCCTTCCATATCCCCAGTATATTCTCCGTAAGAATGAAAAATTCTATTAATTACACCTGTGCCTTTAGTTAAAGTTAAAAATCTACTTGTGTAACCCATTAAACCTCTAGTAGGTGCATGAAAAATCAAACGTTTTTTGTCTTTACCTGTGTCTTTAAGGTCTATTAATTTACCTTTTCTTCTATTCATTGAGTCAATGACTTTTGACGAATATTCCTCATCTAAATCCATTGTAATTTCCTCAATGGGTTCTAATTTTTTCCCACTATCATCTTTTTGAAATAAAACTTTTGGAGGACTAACGGTCATCTCAAATCCTTCACGTCTCATTTGAGTTAACAAAATTTCTAGCATTAATTCTCCTCTACCACTTATAACAAATGCATCTTTATTTTCATTTTCTCCAAATGTTATCCCTACGTTATTTTCAGCTTCTAACATTAGTCTGTCACGGATTTGAGTACTTGTTAATTTTTTCCCCTCTGTTCCAGCTAGAGGAGAGCTATTTACTGTAACAGTGATTGACATTGTGGGAGGATCAATAGGAGTGGCGCTAATTGGTTCATCAATTTCTAAATCACAGATTGTGTCGGCCACATTGGCTTTTTCTAGTCCTGCAATTATAACAATATCACCAGCTTCACCAATTTCAATTGGCACTTTCTTGGTCCCCTCGTACCTAAAAATTTTTGTTAATCTTCCCTCATCAACTTTTTCACCCTTAAGATTTATAGCTTTAATTTGTTGATTAGCCTTAGCTGTACCTTGATTTATTCTACCCACTAAACTTCTACCTAAAAAGCTATCGGCATATAATAGCGTAGACAACATCGCAAAAGGTTTTGTTTTATCTAATTTTGCTGGTTTAACGTGATCAATAATTAAATCCAATAAAGGGTGTAAATTTTCTCTCGGACCGTCTATTTCTTTTGATGCCCATCCTGAACGCCCACTAGCGTAAAGAACAGGAAAGTCTAATTGTTCCTCATTTGCATCCAAACTTACAAACAAATCAAATGTTTCATCTAATACTTCATTTGCTCTCTGATCTGCTTTATCCAATTTGTTGATAACGACAATTGGTTTCAAACCCTGTTTTAATGCTTTTGCTAAAACAAATTTTGTTTGAGGCATAACACCCTCAGCAGAGTCTATTAATAATAATGCCCCATCTGCCATATGCAATACTCTTTCCACTTCTGCAGCAAAATCTCTGTGACCTGGAGTATCTATAATATTTACTCTTGATTTTTTCCAATCTATCGATGTTGGTTTTGCTAAAATTGTAATTCCACGCTCCTTTTCTAATTCTCCAGAATCCATCACTCGTTCTTCAACTACTTCGTTATCTCTAAATGAACCACTTTGTTTCATTAAAGTATCGATCAAAGTAGTTTTACCGTGATCTACGTGTGCAATGATAGTTATGTTTCTAATATCGTTTGTCATCTTTTTGGTTGCGGGGGTAGGATTTGAACCTACGACCTTCAGGTTATGAGCCTGACGAGCTACCAGACTGCTCCACCCCGCGATAAATTATTTTTTCTTAATGTTAATAGCTTGAAGTTTATCTTTCTCTTCTTTTATGTCGAAAATTATCGTTTGGTTTTCTTTTAAAACTCTTAGCTTCGAGTCTTCCAATGCTGAAACATGAAGAAAAACATCTTTTTGAGTTTCGTCGTCGGTGATAAATCCATAGCCTTTTTTGGCATTAAACCATTTTACTTTACCTGATGGCATTGTTAATCCTCTCATTTTATATAAATCTAGTATCTATTTTTAAGTTTCTGGAGTTTTTTAATTCTTTTTATATTTTCTGTTTGAACTCTTTTTTTTCTTTCAGATGGTTTTTCGTAGGTGCTTTTCATTTTCATTACCTTAAAAAAACCTTCTTTTTGAAGCTTTCTTTTTAAAACTCTAATAGCTTGCTCGACATTATTATCTTTAACATCTATTTTAATAAATACCTCCTGTTAATTTTCTGGTTGTTATCATTTGCATCTTTGTTTGTCTAGGCAGAAGCAGCCTGAGCCTTTTTTTCCTCTCTAATTTTAGCTTTTCTCTCTCTCTCGACTCTTCTTTTTGCTTTATCCAAACTTTTTTGAAAAGCTTCTTGAGTGCATAAAGCTAATATTACTGGGTCTCTTGGCCTTAAATTAGAAAAATTCCAGTAACTTCTTTTTCTAATTAAGGAAACAGTTCCCTTCGTGCTTCCAACAATCTTAGCAATCTGTCCATCAGTTAATTCAGCTGCATTTTTACATAACCACAAAATTGCGTCTGGTCTGTCCTGTCTTTTTGAAAGTGGAGTATACTTTGGTCTTTTTCTTTCTTTGATTTCAACTTCTTCAATTTTTTTTAATAACTTTAATTTTTTTGCTGGTTCTTTCGAACAAGACTCAATTTCTTCTCTGGAAAGTTGTCCAGCCAAAATTGGGTTATAAGCTTTAATTCCTTTGGCAACATCTCCATCTGCAATTCCTTTAATTTCTAATTCATGCAAATTGCAAAATTCTGCTATTTGTTTAAAAGTTAATGTAGTATTTTCAACTAGCCAAACAGCAGTTGCTTTTGGCATGAATGGTGTTTTGAGCATAATTTATTTTTTTGATCTTAAGTTGCTAAATTTCTTATTATATTTGCTTACTCTACCTTTGTCTAAAATTTTTTGAGTTCCACCAGTCCAAGCGAAATGAGATTTTGGATCGATATCTAATTTTAAAGTATCATTTTCTTTCCCCCAAGTAGATTGAGTTTCAAACTCTGTTCCATCAGTCATTACAACTTTAATTTTATGATAGTCTGGATGAATGTTTTTTTTCATGAACGGAGTTTTATACGAATAATTGTTTTTACTCAATATCTTTTTTATTTATAAGGTTTTTTAATTGATCGTGAATATTAGAATTTGAGGCTAAAACATTCTTTTTTAACGGTATATTATTGTCATTTTCAAAAAAATCAATAAATCCACCAGCTTCCTTTAAAATAACTATTCCAGCAGCAAAATCCCAGTAGTTTAGTTCTCTATGCCAGCTCCCATCAAACCTTCCACACGCAACATAAGCTAAATCTAAGGCTGCGCTTCCAAATTTTCTAATAGGAAATAAAATTTTTCTTGAAATTTCTATGTATTCAGAAAAAATTTTTTCTTTATTCTTACTCGAATGTTTTGGGCCTCCAGTAACTAGTAAAGAGTCCGAAAGTTTTTTTTTATTTGAAACTCTTATGCGAGAGTTATTTAAATAAGCACCATTACCTTTTTCTGCAGCAAACATTTCATTTTTTATTGGATCAAATATTATGCCACACATAATTTCATTATTTTCTTCATACGCTATTGAAATAGCAAATTGAGGTATTCCATTTAAAAAATTTGTAGTTCCATCTATTGGATCTATTATCCATCTATTTTTAATATTTGATTTATTTATTATTCCAGTTTCTTCTGTAATAATTCCATATTCAGGATGGGCTTTTTGCAATTCTTCAATTATAATTTTTTCAGTTCTTTTATCCGCAGATGAAACGAAATCTCCCGGTCCTTTAGAGGAAACTTGTAAATGTTCAATTTCACCAAAATCCCTAATTAGAGACCTGGAAGCTTTCATGCACGCTCTAGTTATTAAATTAATATGCGGAGAGTTTAATCTCATTAATTTACTCTTTTCACATATTCTAAAGTCCTAGTATCAATAATTATTTTTTCTCCACTTTCAATAAATGGCGGAACATTAATTTTAATACCACAATCAAGTAATGCTGGTTTGTAAGAAGAAGAAGCGGTTTGATTTTTAATTGCCGCATCAGTAGTTTCTATAATGCATTCGATATTGTTTGGAAGCTCTATTGAAATTGGTTTTTCCTCCATGAATGAAATCGTGACTTCTAGATTTTCTTTTAGAAGTTTATATTGCTCACCTGTTATTGATTTAGAAATTTCAACTTGTTCAAACGAAGTGTTGTCCATAAAATGACAATTTTCACCATCGATGTACAAAAAATTAAATTTTTTCTCTTCTACTTCGGCTTTTTCAACAGTTTCGCTTGATCTAAACCTCTCATTTAATTTTGTCCCTTTAATTAAACTTTTTAATTCAACTTGATTAAAAGCCCCACCTTTGCCTGGCTTAACATGCTGAGTTTTTAAAACATTCCAATAATCATTTTTGTGTTCAATTATCATTCCAGGTCTTATTTCAATGGCAGTAATTTTCATTTGAACTTTCTTATAGCTAATTCAGGTTTTAATTCTGGGTTATCCCAAATAAAACTTGATAATGCAATATATTTTGCCCCAGATTTAATTAATGTTTTGTAATTTAAATTATTAATCCCACCAATTACAACAATTGGCTTTTTAATATTCTTTTTTGACCATTTTAGAATATTTAGACTGGCTTTTTTCGCATTTGGTTTAAGTTTTGATTTATAAAATGAACCAAAAGCTAAATAGTTAGCTTTATCTTTAATTGCATTTTTAGCAAGGATTTTTGAGTTATGGCAAGTGACTCCTATTATTTTATTATTAAGTTTCTTTTTGGCTGCTTTAACAGAACCATCTAGCTGTCCCATATGACACCCGTCAGCTTTTACTTTCGATGCTAAAATATAGTCATCATTAATTATAAATTTCACTTTATACTTATGTGTAACTTTTTTAATTTTATTTGCTATTTTAAAAATATTATTTTTTTTATTTTTTTTAAGCCTTAATTGAAAAAACTTTACATTTCCGTATGATAAAACCTTATCTAAATTATTATAAAATTTTTTATTAATTCTATTTGGAGAAATTAAATATACTAATCTCTTCAATGGGGTTAGACCGCTGACTCTTTTTCTAAATTTTCAGACCACTCTCCTTTAGAGCAGAGACCGTTCATTTTAGCTCTATGATTAAAAGCCTTTTGTATATTTTCAATATTTTCTTGATTTTTTCCAAATTCCCTTAATGCACTTGCTTGCAAACCTCTTCCATACGAAAAAGTAATCAAAAAGCTTGTGTTGTTAATTTTATTAATTTCATTAAGATTTTTACTAGACTCTATTTCTGATTGACCTCCTGATAAAAATGCAATACCGGGAACTTCACTTGGGACATTTTTTTTAAGACAATCTAAAGTTTTTTTTGCTATTTCTTCTGAACTAGATTTATCTTTACAGTCCGACCCGGGTATAACCATATTTGGTTTTAAAACAGTTCCCTTTAAATCAACTTTTTGAATTTCAAGTTCATTATAACATTCATTAAGAACATCGGTTGTGACTTGGTAACATCTTTTAATGTCATGTGATCCATCCATTAAAACTTCTGGCTCGACTATTGGAACCATATTTGCTTCTTGAACTAAAGCAGCGTATCTTGCTAATGCATGTGCATTAGATTTTATTGATTGTGGTGAAGGGTGTTCACTACCAATTGTATAGACAGCTCTCCACTTTGTAAATCTAGCGCCAAGATCATAATATTCTTTTAATCTTTCTCTTAAACCGTCTAATCCTTCTGTTACGGTTTCTTTACTTGATGCGGCCAAAGGCTTTGCTCCTTTATCCACTTTAATTCCTGGTATTGCCCCATGTTTTGAAATCAGTTCTGGAATAGTCGGGCCTAAAGTTGACTTTTGTTTAATTGTTTCATCAAAAAGGATTACACCTCCAATACAATCTTTCATTGCATCAGCGTTAAATAAAGTTTGTCTAAAAAATAATCTATTTTTTTCTAAATTATCTACGTTTATACTTTTAAATCTTTTTGCAATTGTTCCAGTACTTTCGTCAGCAGCCAAAATTCCTTTGCCAGCAGCACACATTTTTTTTGCTATTTCATTAAGTGTCATAAGGTTTATTTATTTTAAAACACACAGACCCGGCAAGTCTTTTCCTTCAAGGTACTCTAAAAATGCTCCACCTGCTGTTGATAAGTGGGTAAAAGAAAGTTTGTTTTTACTTTTATTTATTGCCGCAAGTGTATCACCACCTCCTAAAATTGAGATTAAGGATTTTTGTATTGTATTTTTGGAAATATTTTCAGCTATTGACATGGTTCCAGCCATAAAACTTTCATTTTCAAAATACCCTGCTGGACCATTCCATAAAACCGTATTTGATTGTTCAATTTTACGTTTAATGTTATTTATTGTTTTTAATCCAATATCTAAAATTATTTCATCGTCCTTAATAGTATTTAAATCTTTGCTTTCCCCAATACCTGTAAAGCTTGTACCGACCATACAATCTTCAGGAATTAAAATTTCACATTTATTATCATTTGCCTTTTCATAGATTCTTTTAATTATTTCTTTAGTATTCTCTTCAATTAGTGATTTTCCAACTTTAAAATTTTTGTAAACAAAAAAATTATTAGCCATAGCTCCAACAATTATTAAATTATTAACTTTACTAATTAAATTTAAAATAACGTTAATTTTTGTTGAAATTTTTGAGCCACCAATAATACACGTTACCGGCTCTTTTTTATTTTGAACTACAAGGTTGATTGCTTCTATTTCTTTTTTTAATAGAGGCCCCGCATAAGATTTTTTAACAAACTTTGTAATATTATGAATAGATGCCTGTTTTCTGTGAGAGCATGAAAAAGCATCATTAATATAAATATCGCCAAGAGAGCCTAATTTTTTTGAGAAATTTTCATCATCATTACCTTCTTCTTTGAAATACCTAATATTTTCTAATAATATTATTTCACCTTCATTTAAATGGGAAAATTTATCTTGCACTTCATGGTCTAAATTACCCATAAAAAAATAAATATTTGTTTGAAGAGATTTTTTCAAATATTTATAAACAGGTATTAAAGATAATTCAGGAACTTTAACGCCTTTCGGCCTGCCTAAATGACTTATGATTATTATTTTAGCTTTTTTTTCAATTAGTTTTTTTATGAAAGGAAGACATAAAACTATTCTCGTATCATCTTGAATAACTTTGTCTTTTAAAGGGACGTTTAAATCTAATCTAAGGATTACTTTTTGATTTTGAATTTCTAAGTTTTCAGGAAAAAAATTTATTTTATCCATTAATCTTAATTATTCTCTCAACTTCTTTTGAATAAAATTTGTAATTTTTTCTTCAGTTAAGTTAAAATGATCATAGACTTCTTTATATGGTGCGCTTTCGCCGAATTTGTTTATCCCTAAATTTAAACCTTTATTTTTAATATATTTTTGCCAGGACTTAATACTTCCAGCCTCTAATGTTACAACCAAGGAGTCATCTTCTATGAGATCTTTTTTATATTGCTCAGGCTGATTGTCAAAAAGCTCCATACAAGGCATTGAAACCACCTTTGAATGAATGTTATTTTCTTTTAATTTATCTTGAACTCTTAAAGCTAGTTCAACTTCAGTACCTGAAGCAATTAATGTTACATTGCTTTCATGCGAAGTTATATTTATTTCATAAGCTCCATTTTCACTCTTATTTTTTTTAGAGTTATTAGGGTTGATATAAGGAACTTTTTGTCTAGATAACGCGATTACACTTGGCGTACTTTCGCTTTTTAATGCAATTTCCCAGCATTCTAAAGTTTCATTAATGTCCGCAGGCCTAAACACATTTAAATTTGGAATAGCTCTTAACCCAGCAAGTTGTTCGATAGGCTGATGAGTAGGGCCGTCTTCACCAAGACCAATGGAGTCATGAGAAAAAATATAAATTACTTTTAAACCCATTAAAGCGGACAATCTGATAGATGGTTTGCAGTAGTCTGAAAAAATTAAAAATGTTCCTCCGTATGGTATTAACCCTCCGTAAAGAGCCAAACCGTTCATAGTTGCTGCCATACCATGTTCTCTTACTCCGTAATGAATATAGTTTCCATTGAAGTTTTTAGAATTTATTATTTTTGAATTATTTGTTTTAGTATTATTAGATCCACTTAAATCTGCTGAGCCACCAATAAGTTGAGGAAGTATGGCCGAGATACTCTCAATAGCTGCCATAGAACATTGTCTTGTAGCTAAACTTGGTTTTGACTCAAAGTATTTTGTTTTCTCTTTTTCAATAACTTGCTCAAGTTTACTAAGATCTGAATTAATATAAGTTTTTTCAAGTTCAAGCTTTATTTTTGAGTCTTTTTTACTAACTGTCTCTAGCCATTTTTTTTCAAGCAATTCTCCTTGATCTCCAATTTTTTTCCATTCATCCAAAATTTCTTGAGGAATTTTAAATGGTTCAGTATTCCATTTAAGTTTTTTTCTGACTAAAGCAATTTCATCATCTCCTAGCGGAGAGCCGTGCGATGAAGCTTTACCCGATTTATTGGGAGACCCAAAACCTATAATAGTTTTACAAGATATTAAAGTTGGTTTCTTTGATTTAGATGCCTTAGAGATAGCTTTAGAAATTTGCTTTTCGTTATGGCCATTTACTTCTAAAAAACTCCAACCATATGACTCAAATCTTTTTTTATAATTATCTGAAACGCTAAGGGATGTTGAGCCATCAATTGAAATTTTATTATTATCAAAAAAAACTATAAGGTTCTTTAATTTGAGGTGCCCCGCTAAACTCATAGCCTCATGACTAATACCTTCCATGAGATCTCCATCACTTGCGATGACATAAGTTTTATTATCGATTACATTTGAACCAAATTTTTTTTTTAAAATTTCTTCTGCAATCGCCATCCCAACAGCGTTACCTAAGCCTTGACCTAATGGACCAGTTGTAGTTTCAATTCCTGTTCCTTTTTTATATTCTGGGTGACCTGCACAAATTGAATTTAGTTGTCTAAATTTTTTTATGTCTTCAATTGAAATGCTTTTGTACCCACTTAAATAAAGTAATGAATAAAGAAGCATCGAACCATGCCCTGCAGATAAAATAAACCGATCTCGATTAATCCAGTTAGGATTTTTTGGATTAAACCTCAGGTGGTATTTAAATAATACAGTCGCCACATCTGCCATCCCCATAGGCATACCTGGGTGGCCAGAGTTTGCTTTTTGCACAGCATCAATCGACAAGAATCTGATTGCATTTGATAATTGATTAAATTTTATACTCATTTTAAATAACCTATATAGACTTAAGCTAATGATATCAATAATATGGTATAAAACTTTATGAGCAATATTGAAAAGAAAGAAAAAAATTTAAATCACCTTATTGAAAAATTAAATTCATTATCTTTAAGTTATTCACAGCCTAATTATGAAATTGAAAAAATTAGAACTGAAAAAAATGAATTATCTAGAAAAAAAAATGAAATAGAAAAAAAAAACCAAGAATTAATGAGAGAGCATAAATATTTAAAGGAAAAAATTAAAAGTTTACAATTAGAAGTTAATAAAAAATCTGAAATTGAAGATAAATTCGATCAAGATATTGAAGAATTGAGTCAAGAAACAGAAAATTTAGTGAGTGAGATTGATAAATGGCAAATGTAAACATCAAATTTAACAACAAAGACTATTTGCTTTCTTGTGACGATGGCCAAGAAGAATCTTTAAAAAAGTTAACAAAGTTTTTAGATAAAAAGTATTCTGAACTTCAAGATAAATTAGGAAATATTGGGGAAAATAAACTTTTATTGATTACCACTATACAATTGATAGATGAGTATTTTGACTTAAAGCAAAAAGTAACTAATCAGAAAGCAAAATTAGATATAATCTCAGATAAATTTAAAGAAATAAAGTCTTTAGCTATTAGATATAAAGAAGATAAAGATATTGAAATTGAAAAATTGAATGGGGAGTTGGATAGTTTCAAAAAAACTATAGAAGAGAGTAATTCTTTATATGAGTCAATGTTAGATAAAACAACTCAATCACTGGAGAAAATAATTTCTAATACAGAGTCGCTGTCAAAAATACAGTAGATGCAACAAAAAAATTTAGTAAGAAAAAATTATTATTTATTGCGAAAAAAAAAATATTACGAAATAAATAAAAGTTTTTTTACCCCCTTAATTGACTTCGTAAAATCAAAACTTGAAAAAAAAAAATTTAAATTAGCTTTATACTATCCTTCATCATTTGAAGTAAATGTACTTAAGTTATTAGAAATAAATTATATTTCTAACCAAGATTTATTACTTCCTATTATTGAGAAAGGTAATTCAATGAATTTTTTCCCATGGAAAAAAAATGCAGTTTTAAAAATCAACAAATATGGAATTTTAGAACCTGTTAAATCACGACAATATGTTCCAGATATCATGCTTGTTCCCATGTTGTCGTTTGACAAGGATAAGTATAGACTGGGTTATGGCAAAGGATACTACGATCGATACTTAAATAAAAATTTAAAAAAATTTAAAAAAATTTTAACCATTGGTGTTGCTTTTTCATTTCAAAAATATCATAAACTGCCAATAAACAATAAGGATGTTAAATTAAATTACATTCTTACAGAGAAAGGTATTTATTAATGAAATTATTAATTTTAGGTGATGTGATGGGGCCTTCAGGCAGGAATGCTTTAAATGAGAAACTGGCTAAAATAATTACAGAAAAAAAAATTGATTTTGTAATTGTAAATGGTGAAAATGCAGCTGATGATGGTAGAGGCATTACACAGTCAATTGCTGAAGAATTTTTTTCCAAAGGTGTTGATGTAATAACTTCTGGAAATCATATTTGGGATAAACAAGAAACAACAGATTATATTGATAAAGAAAATAGACTTTTAAGGCCAGCAAATTTAGCCGAAGGCTCACCTGGAAAAGGTTTTGAAATTTATCTTACTAAAAATAAAAAATATAAAATTGGTGTAATTAATCTTATGGGAAATGTGTTTATGAGAAAAACTAATGATGTTTTTCAAGCCGCAAAAAATATTAGTGAAGAAATAGTTTTAAAAAAAAATGTGGATTTTTTAGTCGTAGACTTTCATGGTGAAATAACAAGTGAGAAAATGGCAATAGGACATTTTTTTGATGGTTTATCGACTTGCGTTGTCGGAACACACACGCACGTGCCAACTGCAGATACTCGCATTTTAGAAAAAGGAACTGCCTATCAAACTGATATTGGAATGTGTGGAGATTATAATTCTGTTATTGGAATGAATAAGGAGAATTCAATTAAAAAATTTCTTAAAGACAAAGATGCTATCAAACACTTTCCGGCGGAGGGTGAAGGAACTTTGTCAGGAATAATTGTTGAGACTAACTTAGAAACTGGATTAGCAAAAAAAGTTACTAGATTAATCGAAGGAGGTAGCTTAGCTAAATAATTATGGCAGGACATTCACATTGGGCTGGGATAAAACATAAAAAAGGCAGAGCCGATAAAGAGAGATCAAAAATATTTTCAAAACTTTCTAGAGAGATCACAGTTGCCGCGAAACTAGGTGATAAAGATCCAGATATGAATCCTAGATTAAGAACTGCTATTCAAGATGCGAAACAGGCTAATATGCCTAAAGATAATATTTCAAGAGCAATTAGTAAATCACAAATGAGTGATGATAAAAATTATGAGAATTTGAGATACGAAGGATTTGGAACATCTAATATTGCTTTTATAATTGAAACCCTAACAGATAATAAAAATAGATCAGCTTCAAGCATACGAACTGTGCTGCAAAAAAATGGAGGTAGACTTGGTGAGTCCGGTTCAGTAACTCATATGTTTAGCAATTGTGGAATAATTCAATTTAAAAAGAATAAAATAAGCGAAGAGGAAGTTTTTGACATATCAATTAATGCTGGGGCAAAAGATTGTTTAAATTTAAAAGACGTCATTGAAATAATCACTGTGAAAGAAGATTTTTATAAAATTAAAAATGAATTAGAAAAAAAAATAGATACTTTTTCATATTCCGCTATAGAATGGAGAGCTCTTAATTATATAGATTTGAATAAAGAACAAAGTGAAAAAATTTTAGAAATATTAAGCGCATTGGAAGAGTTAGATGATGTTCAAAATATTTTTACCAATGCAAATTTAGAAATATAAGATCATGAAAATTATAGGAATTGATCCTGGATTAAGTGGCGGAATAGCTGTTTTAGAAAATAATAAAGTATTAAATATTTTTGATATGCCTGTCATGTCAGAAGGAAAAAAAAATAAAAGACAGCTTAATAGTGCTCAATTAGTAAGCTTAATAAAAGAGAATATAAATTCGGACGAAGATATAACAGTTGTTATTGAGCAAGTTAATGCAATGCCAGGTCAAGGTGTTACTAGTATGTTTAATTTTGGCCAAACCTTTGGAGCAATAAAAGGGGTTTGTGCAGCTTTAGAATTACCTGTTTTTTTTGTAAGACCATCAAAATGGAAAAAGCATTTTGAACTAATTAACTCATCAAAAGACTCTAGTAGAACAAAAGCCATAGAAATGTATCCAGCATTATCTAATCAGTTGGCAAAAAAAAAAGATGTCAATAAATCTGATGCTATTTTAATAGCAAGATTTTATAGCGAGACGAGATTATTAGATAATAATTAATTATAATTTAATAAAAAAACGCCAAATTCATGACACAATCTAAAAGTAATCAATCTTAATGGAACAAGATATAGCAGCTCAAGTTGTGGGATTAGGTGGAGCCACAGACTTTTCTTTATGGAAGCTTTTTTTAAGAGCTGACTTTGTCGTTAAATTTGTAATCATTTTACTAATAGCCTGCTCAATTTTTTCATGGGCATTAATATTTGATAAGTTCAAACTTTTTAAGAAAATTAATAGATCTATTGAAGATTTCGAAAAAAAATTCTGGAAAGCTAAATCTGCGGAAAGTTTTAACAGTAGCTTGCCAGTTAATTCAAAGGATCCAGCAGTATTAATTTTTAAATCAGCTATGAATGAACTATTAAAAACAAAACGACAGTCTTCCTCTGTACAGTCAGCAAGAGTTGGTAGAATGTTAGAAATAGCTACTGATAATGAGGTAAAAAAAATTGAAAAAAATTTTACATTTCTTGCGACCGTAGGTTCAACAGCTCCCTTCATAGGATTATTTGGAACTGTATGGGGAATAATGAACTCATTCCAATCCATAGCAATTTCAAGAAATACAAGTCTAGCAATTGTTGCCCCAGGGATTGCCGAAGCACTTTTTGCAACTGCATTAGGTTTATTAGCTGCGATACCAGCTGTAGTAGCGTATAACAAATTCAACAGTGATTCACAAAAATATTTTTCAAGAATAGAAAATTTTTCTAAAAGATTTTTATCTATAATTTAAATTATGGCTTTTAAACTCAATCGCTCACGAAACGAACCAATGAGCGAAATAAACGTAACACCATTTGTGGATGTTATGTTAGTTCTCTTAATCATCTTTATGGTAACAGCTCCATTGTTAACAGTAGGAGTCCAAGTAGATTTACCCGAGTCAGCCGCTGATTCTTTACCAGATGACCAAGAACCATTAACAATAAGTATAAATTCTAAAGGTGAAATATATATTCAAGAACATCAAGTTACCTATCAAAAAATGATACCAAAACTTTTAGCCATTGCAAAAAATAGAACTGATACAAGAATTTATGTTAGAGGAGATAAAAATATTAATTACGGAAGGGTGTTAGAAGTAATGGGAACACTATCTGGATCTGGCTTTTCAAAAGTAGCTCTTATTTCCGAGCCATATAAAAATTAGGATGGATTATGATAAAAAGCTTAATTTACTCTTTGACATTTCATTCAGTAATGATCTTGTTAACTATTTTAAGTTTACCATTTATGCTTAGAGAGCCTATAGATTTACCCCCAATAGTATCTGTAGAATTAATTCAAATTTCAGATAAAACTTATATTCCCTATGCTCCAAAAGCTAGAAAAATTATTGAAGAAACAAAAAAAAAGGAGGAAGAAAGACTAGTATCAGAGCAGGCTCCTCCGGCAGCTAAAGCCAAGGAAAAACCAGATAGAATTCCTTTGCCAAATGAAAAAAAAGAAGAAAAAAAAATAGTTAAAAAAAAACAAAATCCCGAAGAAGTGAAGCCAGAAATTAGACAATCTTCAGAATTTGAAAAAAAAGAAATTATTGATACAAATCAAATAGCAGCATTAATTGATAAAGCTAAAGAAGAAGAGGCTGTAAAGCAAAAAAAAACAGATAAGATTACTCAGAGTAGCCAGAAAAATTCATTCGCAACCGGTTTAACGCTTTCAGAAGAAGATGCCTTAAGAGCTCAAATATTTGGTTGTTGGAGCGTGCCATTAGGTTTACCATATGATGAAAATTTGCTTGTAAGAATTAAACTTAAATTAAAAAAAGATGGAACTATAATGAAGTCTGAAATTTTAGATCATCAAAGAATGAACAGACCGGGTCAAAAATTTTACAAGGTTTTAGCCGAAAGTGCGTTAAGAGCAGTTAGGCTGTGTCAACCGTTAAGAGTTCCTCCTACTGGGTACGACAAATGGAAAGAGATACAGTTAAACTTTAATCCAACAGAAATGTTAAGAGGCTAATATGAAGAAATTATTTTTAATATTTTTTTTAAATGCTTTTTTAATAAATAAATCATATGCATTAATAGAAGTTGATATAACAAGAGGAAATCTTGATCCTCTGCCAATCGCTGTCTCCCCTTTACATGTAGATATTAAATCGGAGGATTATGAAGATATAAAGATAAAAAATTTGGGTAGTAATATTTCAGAGATAATAGAAAATAATTTTAGATCAACAGGTTTATTTAATCCTTTAAAAAAAGAAGCATTTGTTCAAAAACCTGATATTGCTCATTTAAAACCAAGATTTGAAGATTGGCGGTTAATAAAATCTCAAGCTTTAGTAACAGGAAAAATTTTAATTAAAGATGGAAAATTAAAAGTTGAATTTAGACTTTGGGATTTAGCTGCTGCTAAAGAAATGACAGCTTTAGCTTTTACAACCACACCATCAAATTGGAGAAGAGTGGCCCATATAATCTCAGATAAGATCTATGAAAGATTAACCGGTGAAGAAGGATATTTTGATACAAGAATTATTTATGTGGCAGAGAACGGACCTAAAAATCAAAGAGTGAAAAAACTAGCAATTATGGATCAGGATGGAGCTAATACTAAATACCTTACTTTAGGTAATGAGTTAGTTTTAACTCCAAGATTCAATCCAACAAATCAAATGGTTACTTATATGTCTTATTTTAGAAACATGCCTCGAGTTTACTTACTTGATATTGAGACAGGCACGCAGGAAGTTGTTGGAAACTTTCCAGGAATGACATTCGCACCTAGATTTTCACCTGATGGTAAAAAAATTGTAATGAGTTTTGCTAAAGACGGAAACTCTGACATTTATACCATGGATATAGAATCAAGAATTGTTGAAAGAATTACAGACCACTCTTCAATAGATACCTCTCCTTCATTTTCACCTGATGGAAAATTTATTGCGTTTAATTCTGATAGAAGTGGATTACAACAAATATACGTAATGAGAAGTGATGGAACCGGTGTTAAAAGAATAACGTTTGGTAATGGCATTTATGGTACACCGGTTTGGTCACCAAGAGGAGATCTAATTGCTTTTACAAAAATGCGAAAAGGTAGATTTTATATTGGGGTAATGAGAGTCGATGGAACTGGTGAAAGATTATTAACTGAAAATTATTACCAAGAAGCTCCATCATGGTCACCTAATGGAAGAGTTCTAGTCTTTTATAGAGAGACAAAAGCCGGAGCCAAAGGTGAAGGTTTTTCAGCAAAATTATGGTCAATTGATATTACAGGATATAATGAAAGACAGCTTAAAACAGGAACTGATGCTTCAGACCCATCTTGGTCCTCTTTATTGTCTAAATAAGGTTGTATTTTATGTAAAATATACTTGAATAGTAACCAATAATTTGAAATAAACCAATTAACAAACCCAGGGGAAAAAATGATACTTAATAAGAATTTAAAAAATATATTACTTGTAATATTCGCTACATTAATTTTAAGCGCGTGTTCTACAGGAAAAAAATCAGGATCAGTAGACGGTGACGTTTACACGGGAAAAGAAACAGTTAAATACTTAGCTTCTGGAGTTCCAGACAGAGTATTTTTTGCTACTAATAAATCTTCACTAACAACAGCATCAAGAGCTACGTTAAGAAAACAAGCTACATTCTTAAGAAAGAATAAAAAACTTAATGTAACTATTGAAGGTCACGCTGATGAAAGAGGTACTAGAGAGTACAATTTAGCATTAGGAGAAAGAAGAGCAAACGCTGCTCGAGATTACTTAATGACTTACGGTATTTCTGGAAAAAGAATTTCTGTAATTAGTTATGGTAAAGAAAAACCTATAAACCCGGCTTCAACATCTCTAGCTTGGTCTCAGAACAGAAGATCTGTAACAGTTAAAGTAAATTAAATAAATTAACTTATTTAATAGACCCCTTAATATTAAATATTAAGGGGTCTTTTTTTTGCCATTTTATAACAATATTAATAAATTATGTTTAATATAATTAAGTTTATAAAATTTACTTTAATATTATTATCTGCAATTTTTTTTAATTCGATTATAGCAGCAGAAGAAGAACAGATTTATTTACAAGCAATTTCAGATCAAATTCAAGTCATTACAAAAGATATCAAAACACTAGAAAAAGCTGTTTATCAAAAATCTAATATTTCAACATCAGCTACCTTAAATTCTATTAAGTCAGATGGTTTAAATGAAGATGTTATGACTAAACATCTTTTAAAATTAAACGGAATTGAAGATCAATTTAGAGAACTCACAAATAAATTTGAAGAAGTAAATTTTAAACTTGATAAGTTATCAACAAGAGTAACAAAGATTCAATCCGATGCTCAATTAAGATTTTCAGATTTAGAAAATGAAACTAGCACAACAGTAAAAGAAAAAAAAACTGCCTTACCTGGTTCAGCTAAACCACAAGATTTTGGAGCCGCACCTGCCTACCAAACATCAAGCTTGCCTAAAGAGCAATCAATAAATTCAATTGAAGGTGCAAAAACTGTTATTACAGAAGAACCTGAAAAAAAAGATTCATTGTTACCTGATAAATCAGCAGATGAACAATATGAATTTGCCGTCAGCTTTATGAAAATTGGTGATTATGAAACAGCTGAATTTGCATTAAGAGAATTTATAGATAAAAATAAAGATCATGATTTAGCAGGAAGCGCCCAATATTGGTATGGCGAAACATTTAGAATTAGACAATTATATTCTGATGCAGCAACAGCTTATCTCGATGGATATCAAAATTATCCAAAAAGTAAAAAAGCGCCAGACAATCTTTTAAAATTAGGTATCACAATGGTCGAACTTGGGGAGAAAGATCAAGGGTGTAAAATGATATCAGGTCTCAAAAAAGAATATCCAAAAGCTAGCAAGTCTGTGTTACAAAAAGCTCAATATGAGCAAAAAAAATTCAAGTGTAAATCTTAAAAACGGTTTTAAAAATTATAAAGATTTATCAAATATCTTTCAAAGTTTTAAAAATAAATTAGATAGTATAAATAAAAAATCATATACTGTAGGAGTTTCAGGTGGTCCAGATAGTTTGGCTTTAGTAGCGCTAACCAGCGCTTACTTGCATACAAAAAAAACTAAGTTTTACTATGTATTAGTGGATCATAATATTAGAAAAAATTCTGCAAATGAAGCAAAACAAGTCAAAAATCTGTTAAAAAAAAATAAAATAAATTTAAATATTATTTTAAATAAAAAAAAGATTACAAAAAATATTCAAGGTCAAGCCAGAAATATAAGGTATGAAATTCTTTCAAACTACTGCAAAAGAAATAAAATAAAAACTCTTCTTACTGCTCATAATTTAGAGGATCAAGTTGAGACTTTTTTTATTAGGCTATCAAGGGGAAGTGGATTGAGGGGTTTATCATCTATGAATTCTCTTAGTAAAATAGATAATAATATAGATTTATTTAGACCTTTATTGGATACAAAAAAAAAGTTTTTAGTTAGAATTTCAAAAATAGTATTTGGAAAATACTTTAAAGATTCATCTAATAAAAATTTTAAATATTTAAGAACTAAAATTAGAAATCTAAAAAAACCTTTAGAAAAAAGTGGCATTAAATACGCACAAATTATTAACTCTATAAACAACTTGGCTCTAAGCAGAGTCACATTAGATGAATATTTTAATAAAATTTTTGAAGATATGATAAAAAAAAATAATAAAGAAATTTCAATAAACTTTAAAAAATTTAGAGAGTTAAACAAAGAAGTAAAAATTGCTGTGATTAATGAGTCTATAAAAAAATTAAAAAAAAATTATTACAATCTGAGGGCTAAAAAAGTAGATAATTTAATCAACAACCTAGAGAAAAGAAATTTTAAAAAAACTACACTCGGGGGATGTGTTTTTAATGTAAAAAAAGACAATTTATGTTTAAAAATTGAAAAAACATAATATTTCGAGGATTTTGGATGTTTTTTTGTCTTATTTACAACTTATCCAATATTAAACTATACTTGATATAATTTAATTAATAATTATTTAAATATTATGAATATAAAAAATTTAATAATGTGGGTCATAATAGTCTTACTTTCAATTGGTCTATTTAATATGTTTCAAGACCCTAGCAAAATTAATTCAGAAGCAAATTCACTCCCATTTTCAAATTTTTTGAACGAGGTTGATGCCGGAAGAGTAGTGGAAGTAAAAATACAAGGAAATAATATTTCTGGTGTTTTAGCTGATGGAAAAACATTTAAAACTTATTCTCCAAACTATCCTGAGCTAGTAGACAAACTTTCATCTAGTGGTGTAAGTATAATAGCAACACCTAAGGAAGATAAAATGCCTTCGCTTTTAGGAATTTTACTTTCATGGTTTCCAATGCTTTTACTTATTGGTGTGTGGATATTTTTTATGCGCCAGATGCAAGGCGGAAAAGGTGGTGCAATGGGTTTTGGAAGATCTAAAGCAAAACTACTTAATGAAGCACAAGGTAAAGTTACTTTTAATGATGTGGCAGGAGTTGAGGAAGCCAAAGAAGAAGTTGAAGAAATAGTAGAATTTTTAAAAGATCCTAAAAAATTTAGTCGTTTGGGCGGTAAGATTCCTAAAGGTGCACTTTTAATTGGGCCTCCAGGAACAGGTAAAACTTTATTAGCTAAGGCAATTGCAGGCGAAGCAAATGTTCCTTTCTTTTCAATTTCAGGTTCTGATTTCGTGGAAATGTTTGTAGGTGTTGGTGCATCCAGAGTTAGAGATATGTTTGAACAAGGTAAAAAACATTCACCATGCATAATTTTTATAGACGAGATAGATGCAGTGGGTAGAAGTAGAGGAGCTGGTTTAGGTGGCGGAAATGATGAAAGAGAACAAACACTTAACCAACTATTAGTAGAGATGGATGGGTTTGACACTAATGAAGGAATTATATTGATTGCAGCAACTAATAGACCGGACGTACTAGATCCCGCATTATTGAGACCAGGTAGATTTGACAGACAAGTAGTTGTTGGAAACCCAGACATTATTGGAAGAGAGGCTATATTAAAAGTGCACGTTAAAAAAATTACTACAGGTCCTGATGTAAAATTAAGAACTATTGCAAGAGGAACGCCTGGTTTTTCAGGAGCTGATTTAGCAAATCTAATAAACGAGTCTGCTTTACTCGCGGCAAGAAAAAATAAAAGAGTAGTAACTATGTCAGATATAGAAGAAGCTAAAGATAAGGTTATGATGGGCGCTGAAAGAAGATCAATGGTGATGTCAGAAGATGAAAAAAAATTAACGGCTTATCACGAGGGTGGGCATGCAATAGTTGCACTAAATGAAAAAGCATCAGATCCAATTCATAAAGCAACAATCATTCCAAGAGGAAGAGCCTTAGGAATGGTTATGAGACTACCAGAGAGAGACCAACTATCTGTAACAAGAGAAAAAATGCATTCAGACATTGCGGTCGCGATGGGTGGAAGAATCGCTGAAGAGATAATTTTTGGCCACGATAAAGTTACATCAGGAGCTTCATCTGATATTGAAATGGTAACTAAATTAGCAAAAAATATGGTAACAAAGTATGGAATGACTACAGAGTTAGGTGCCATATCTTACGGAGAAAATGAAGAAGAAGTATTCCTTGGTCGATCTGTAACAAAAAGTCAGAATATGTCAGAGGAGACTGCTAAAAAGATTGATTCTGAAGTTAAAAAAATTGTAGATAAAGGATACGAAAGGGCCAAACAAGTTTTGAATGATAAAATTGAAGATCTTCACAAACTAGCAAAAGCTCTTTTAATTTATGAAACTTTATCGGGAGATGAAATTAGAGATTTAATATTAAGAGATATTAAACCAACTAGATCATTTAGAGAAGATGATAAAGACGATAATAAAAGTTCATCCGCTCTTGGGTCGTTAGGATTAAAACCAAAACCCGCAATTTAATTACAATGATTAAATATTACACTCGTGCGTGTAATTTTTATTATGGTAATTTATCAAAAAAATTAGTTAAAACAAAAAAAACATTTCCTCTGTGTGGTAATAAAGAAATTTCTTTTGATAAAATAGAGATTTTTACAAAAAATAATAAGAAAATAACTTCTAGAATCATTGATATAAAAAAGATTATTTTTTTACCCAAATTAATCAAAATTAAAGTTACTCGAGATATTAAGAAAATTATATCAAGAAGAAAATTTTTTAATAAAAAAAAACATATTTTAATGGGTGTCTTAAATATGACACCAGATAGTTTTTCTGATGGCGGAAAATTTAATGTTGAAAAAAAAGCATTAAAAAGAATATCTGAGATGTTAAGATCTGGAGCTAATATTATAGATATAGGCGGAGAGTCTACCCGCCCTCAATCAAAAATTATTTCTCCTAAAGTAGAATGGGAAAGAATTAAAACAGTAGTGAAAAAATTTAAAAAAAAATTTCCCAAAGCGACACTATCTATAGATACAAGAAAATCTTTAGTTATGAGAAATTCAATTAAATATGCTGCCGATATTATAAATGACGTTTCTTGCTTTAAATTTGATAAGAAATCTTTCAGCATAATTAAAAATAAAAAATTGTGGAAAGTTATTCATCATATGCAAGGAACCCCACAAACGATGCAAATTAACCCAAAATATCATCATGTCTTGTTAGATATTTATGAATTTTTTGAAAGAGAAATAGCAAAGCTTAAAAAAGATAAGTATTCAAATAAAATAATTCTAGACCCAGGAATTGGTTTTGGAAAAAATTTGAAACATAATTTGATGATATTGAACAAAATTTCTATATTTCATTCTCTAGGATTTCCTATACTAATTGGAACATCAAGGAAAAAATTTATTAATCAAATTTCAAAAAATTTTGATACAAAAGAAAGACTTGGAGGAACGTTATCATCAGTTTTATTTTCTCTTTCTCAAGGAATTAAATTTTTTAGGGTACATAATGTTGAGGAAATAAAACAAGGAATTTTAGTATTTGAAACTATATCAAACAGATGAAAAAAAAATATTTTGGTACAGATGGTATTAGAGGAACGGTTAATATAGGAAATATTAATGGTGAAAAATTTTTTAAATTTGGTTTAGCTGCTGGAACATATTTTAAAAATTTAAAAAAGAAAAAACAGGTAGCTATAATTGCTAAAGATACTAGATTATCAGGCTACACCTTGGAACCTGCCTTAGTTTCAGGCCTTACTTCTGCTGGAATGCATATTTTTACTCTTGGACCTCTGCCTACAAACGGTTTAGCTATGCTTACAAAAAAAATGAAAGCCAACATGGGCATTATGATTACTGCATCTCATAACCCTTACTATGATAATGGGTTAAAATTATTTGGACCTGATGGTTTAAAGCTATCTGATAAAATTGAAAAAAGAATTGAAAGCTTAATTGATACAAAAACAATAAATCATTTATCTGACCCCAAAATATTAGGTAGAGTAAAAAGATTAGAAGATGCAAATGAAAAGTACTTAAATATTATAAGAAATAATTTTCCAAAAGATTTTAGCTTAAAAGGTATGAAAATCGTTATTGATTGTGCTAATGGAGCTGGTTATAAATCTGCTCCAAAAATACTTTCTAGTCTTGGAGCTAAAGTTTTTTCAATAGGAACAAACCCTAATGGATTGAATATTAATTATAAATGTGGATCAACACATCCAGAAGTCATTAAAAAAAATGTTAAAAAGCATAAAGCAGATCTTGGAATAGCATTAGACGGAGATGCTGACAGAGTAATCATGTGCGATGAAAAATCAAAAATAATAGATGGAGATCAAATAATTGCAATGATTGCAAAAAGATGGAAGGAAAAAAAAATTCTTAAAGGAGGAGTGGTTGGAACATTGATGTCAAATTATGGTTTAGAAAACTTTTTTCTAAGTAAAAAAATTAAATTTTTGAGGTCAAATGTTGGTGATAGATATGTAAAAGAATTGATGAAGAAAAATAACTTTAATTTGGGAGGAGAACAATCCGGTCATATTATACTCGGAAAATTTGCAACAACCGGAGATGGACTTTTAGTTGCTTTAGAAGTTTTATTTTCTTTAAGAAAAGGTAAGTCAGCAAGCGAAATTTTTTGCGTGTATAATTCTGTGCCTCAAAAGTTAGTAAATATTAAAGTTAAAGACAAAAAAATAGTTAATACACATAAGTGTAAAAAGGCAATTAAGTTAGCTAAAACTTTGATGAAAAAAAAAGGCCGGTTGCTAGTAAGAGCATCTGGCACAGAACCTAAAATTAGAATTATGTGTGAGTCTTTTAACTATTCCTTAATTGATAAATGCATAAATATTATTAAAAAAACAATACGTTAACATGTTTCCAAAATCAAAAGTTTTAATTATTGCTGGATCAGATTCTTCTGGAGGAGCTGGCATTCAGGCAGACATTAAAACTGTAACTTCATTAGGTTGTTATGCAATGACCGCAATAACAGCAGTTACTGCTCAAAACACCACTGGTGTTAAATTAATCATTCCTATCAAACCTCAAGACATATCTAACCAAATAGAATTTACCGCTAGAGATATTAAGCCTAATTCAATCAAGATAGGCATGTTGCATTCAAAAGAAGTAATTGCAGCAGTAATGCGATCTTTAAAAAAAATTGATATAAAAAAAATAGTACTTGACCCCGTGATGGTAGCCAAAGGCGGAGCAAAACTGATTAATGATATAGCTATAGCCGATATTAAAAAAAAGTTGATAAAAAAAATTTTATTAATAACTCCCAATATTCCAGAAGCAGAATTATTAACAAATGTAAAAATTAATTCTATTAATGATATGATTGTAGCTGGAAAAATATTAATTAAACTGGGTGCCAAAAATGTTCTTATCAAAGGAGGTCATCTAAATTCCGATATAATGAATGACATTTTATTAAATGAAAAAACAATCAAAGTTTTCAAAAGTAAAAAATATAGATCTAAAAACACTCATGGAACTGGCTGCACTTTATCATCAGCTATAGCGGCTAATTTATCTTGTGGAAAAGATTTGATTAAGTCCTGTGAGCAATCAATTAAATATGTTAATGAGGCAATTAAATCGAATTTAAATCTAGGAAAAGGAAACGGGCCCATAAACCATTTAAATTCAATAATTTTAAATAAAAAATTTAAATAATGAAAAATGTTGTTGTAGTAGGTTCGCAGTGGGGAGACGAAGGCAAAGGAAAGATAGTTGATTGGTTATCAAGTGAAGCCGATATAGTAGTTCGTTTTCAAGGCGGGCATAATGCAGGACATACTCTAGTAATAGACAAGAAAGTATTTAAGCTTAGATTGCTACCATCTGGAATTGTTAGAAAGGGAAAAATTTCTATTCTTGGAAATGGAGTTGTGATTGATCCATGGGCGCTCCTTAGCGAAATTGAGGAAATTAAAAAACAAGATATTGATGTTACCCCAAAAAATTTTATGATTTCTGAGTCAGCCTCACTCATACTTCCATTTCACCAAGAAATGGATGAAATAAGAGAGGATGCAGCTGGAAAAGATAAAATTGGAACAACAAGAAGAGGCATAGGACCCTGCTATGAAGATAAAGTTGGAAGACGATCTATTAGAGTTATGGATTTAAGATCAGAGAGCAATTTGGATGATAGGCTAGAGAATGTTTTGCTACATCATAATGCAATTAGAAAAGGTTTAAATAAGAAAATATATGAAAAAGATGATCTTAAAAAAAAGCTGTTAAAAATTGCTCCAGAAATTTTAAAATTTGCACAACCTGTATGGCTGAAATTAGATGAATTTAAAAACGATAGAAAAAAAATATTATTTGAAGGAGCGCAAGGAATACTTTTAGATGTTGATCATGGTACTTACCCTTATGTAACATCTTCTAACACAGTCCCAGCGATGGCAGCAACTGGCTCTGGTATAGGTCCTAACATGATTAATTATATTTTGGGAATAACTAAAGCTTATACGACTAGAGTAGGTAGTGGGCCTTTTCCTACAGAATTAAATGATAATATTGGAGAGAATTTAGGTCGAAGAGGAAAAGAATTTGGAACAGTAACGTCTAGAAAAAGAAGATGTGGATGGTTTGATGGAGTTCTTGTACGGCAAACTATTAAAATTTCAGGAATTAATGGAATTGCTCTAACTAAATTAGATGTTTTGGATGAATTAGATGAAATTAAAATGTGTGTTGAATATGAGTTAAATGGAAAAAAGATAGATTATTTACCCGCAACCTCTGAAGATCAATTTAATGTAAAACCTATTTATAAAACTTTTCCTGGCTGGAAAACTAAAACTCAAGGAATAAGAAACATTAAAGATTTACCAGAGAATGCTAAAAAATATATTCATGCTTTGGAAGATTTTATTGGTGCTGGAATATCTAGTATCTCCACCAGTCCTGAAAGGGATGACACAATTTTAATTGAAGACCCTTTTAATAGTTAATTTGCTGGAAGTAAATTTTTAGATTTACTCGCATTGATCATTGATTTCTGTAATTTTTCAAAAGCTTTCGTTTCTATTTGTCGAACTCTCTCTCTACTAATTGTATATTTTTTGCTTAGCTCTTCTAGAGTTTTAGGATTTTCTGAAAGTCTTCTAGCGATAATTATCTCTTTTTCTCTATCATTTAAAATTTTCATTGCGCTATCTAATAGTTCCTTTTTATCGTCATACTCTTGTTTTTGAGAAATTACTAATTCTTGATCTAAACTGTCATCAACCAGCCAGTCTTGCCATTCATCTGTCTCTCCATTTTTAATTGGATCATTAAGTGATTTTTCGTGACCCATCATTCTTCTGTTCATATTGATAACTTCATGAGATTCTACAGCTAGTCTTTTTGAAATTTCATCAACTTGTTCATCTTTTAAATCACCCTCTTGACCGGGCGCAATTTGGTTTTTAAGTTTTTTTAAATTAAAAAATAATTTTTTTTGAGCTGTAGTTGTTCCCATTTTTACTAAACTCCACGACCTTAAAACATATTCTTGAATTGCAGCTTTAATCCACCACATGGCATAAGTGGCAAGTCTAAAACCTTTTTCTGGATCAAATTTTTTTACAGCTTGCATTAAACCTAAATTACCCTCAGATATTAATTCACTAACAGGTAATCCATAACCTCTATAACCCATGGCTATTTTAGCAACTAATCTTAAATGGCTAGTTACAAGTTTATGAGCAGATTGTAAATTTCCGTTCTCTCGCCAATTTTTTGCAAGCATATATTCTTCCTCTGCATCCAACATTGGAAATTTTTTGATTTGTGCAAGATATACTGATAGACCTCCAACCGAAGGAGTGGGAAGATTTCTCATCTGGTTTTTAGAATTCATATTTTTAAATTATATATTAATTGCTGATTTTCAACCACTTAGATTATTAAGTAAATCTAGCATTTTTTTAAAGTCTAAAGGTAATTTAGATTTAAAACCTACTCTTTTTCTTTTAGATGGGTGAATAAACTCCAATGTTTGTGCATGTAGAACTTGTCCAGATAATTTATTCAATTTAATAAAAAAATCATTATTAATTTTTTTAAATTTGATATTTTTTTTTCCATATTGTTTATCTCCAAGCAGAGATGTTCCCTTATATTTTAAATGCACTCTAATTTGATGCGTTCTTCCTGTTTCTAATTTACATTCAAGTAAACTTATTTTAGGAATATCTTTAATATTGAAAACTTTTAATGTTTTATAATTTGTAATAGCTCTTTTTCCATTTATGTCACTCACAGTCATTAATTGACGATTTTTTTTGTCTCTTGAAATTAATGTATTTATTCTTCCATTCAAGGGCCTAATTACTCCCCAAGCTAAACAAAGATATTTTCTTTCAATAGTGTGGTTGCTAAACTGCTGACCTAAATTTGCATGTGCTAAGTTATTTTTAGCAATCACAAGTAATCCACTTGTCTCTTTATCAATTCTATGAACAATGCCTGGTCTTAAAGGTCCATTAATATTTGATAAATTTTTTTTATATTTGAATAGCAAAGCATTGACTAAAGTTTTTTCATAATTTCCAGCACCAGGATGAACTACCATGCCTTTTGGCTTATTAATGATCAAGATATCATTATCTTCATAAACAATATCTAACTTTATTTTTTTTGGTTTAATACTCTTTTCATTACTCTCAATAACATTGATTATAATTTGATCTTTATATTTGACTTTAGTTGAAGGTGAATTAAGCACTTTACTATTGAGCTTTACTTGATCGTGTTCAATTATTTTTTTAATAAACGATCTTGTGAATTCATTTATGTTTTTAGCTAAAAAAACATCTAATCTTTTCCCGGTATTTTTAAGATCAACAGAAAATTTAATTGTATTATTCACAAATTAATTTAGATTATTCACATTGCGCCGGTAGCTTCAACTGGATAGAGCGCCGGATTTCGGCTCCGGAGGTTATGGGTTCGACTCCTATCCGGCGCACCAAATTCATAATTTTTTAAAATATCAAAAATTTTTTTGTTTCCCGCTTCATTAAAATGAATATCATTTTCGATATAATATTTCTTTATTATTTCCATGTGATTATTATTTTTAATTTCATCAAAAAAAATGGGGAATAGATTTATAAAATTTAAACATTTATTTTTACAAAAATCTTTCCATATTTTTACATGTCTGGAATTTTTTTTATCATGGATTAAAGTAGCAGGATGAGGATATACTGCTAAAGATAATTTTATATCTTTTTTATTTAAAGTTTCACTAAGTTCTGTCATATATTTAATAGAATTTTCCAACCCTTCTTTATATTCTTCAAAATTATTATGCGTCCACTCACTTCTTATAAAATTTTTTCTATATATGTAGTCTTTCGGTTTAATTATTCTCTTTATTTCTTTTAATTTTACTTGAATGAAATTAAATAATGGAAATATAAAATCATTTTCATTTTTTATTGAGTCTAAAGAATTTAACTCTAAATTCATAATTTCTTTTTTTAACTCTAAATTCATAATTTCTTTTTGGTGGCAAACATTTGAATTATTTTGACACTGTTCATAATAATTAGCTTCATCATCAATGTCGCTTATATCTAAAAAAACAATAACAGAATCAATTTTAAGACCTTTATTTAAAAAATATTGTATCTTTTTAAGATAAATAATCGGACTATATGAACTAACAGCCATATTTAAAACCGAATTCTTTGAAGATTTATCATATAAACCAACAAATGACTTATCATATTCAATACCTAGACCTTCAGTGAAGCTATCGCCAATAAAAATAATTTGAAAAGAATTATCTTCAACTTTTTTTTTGTCACAACTATCTCTAAAACCTTGAGAATTTGTACATGTTACATATTCACTATTTCCCCAAAAAGACTTAGTTTTGATATTTGACTTTAATGTATGATGAAAGTAAGAGTTTTTAATTCTATATTTTTTCTCATTTTCCTCTTTCTCTAATTGCTTGTTTTTCGCTTCCAAGGGGCTGTATATCAAATCAAAAGAATAAAGGTAATTTAATATTTTATTACCGAAAAAAAAATCAATAAAAAGAAATAAAAGTAAACTTGTTAAAATTGATGAAAAAAAAACTTTCATTTAGTCAAATATTTTTTTTATATTTTCAAAATTTTCAGAAAAAATATTCCACCTTTTATCATACTGATGAACTAATAAATAAGGTTTTCCGGTTACATTAATTAGTTTAGAGCTTTTATCAAAATTAAGTTTCTTTAGATAATATACTGTTGCAAAAGGTCCCTCACTATTTGAGTAAAAAGCAAAGTCATCTATCATTGAATTATGAACTATATAATTAGCATGACCTTGGTCACACCCTCTTCCTTCAGGGTCAACTCTAAAAGTCAGAGCATATTTTAATCTTCTTTTGTATTTATAATTTGAGATATTTTTGCACATTAAATATAAATATTCTTTTATCTTTTTTTGGTTACCTAGAACTGTACCTGAACATAGAATTGTTTTTTTAGCTATTTTATCAAATTTTTCTTTGCCATATGTCTTAACTATCCAATTTGTATTGAATGGACAGTTTTCAATAATAAAATCTTCTAAGAAAAAGTTAATTTGGCCCTTATAATTAAAATTAAATGGGCTATCTTGAAAATAAATGTCTCTACTATCACACAGAAGAACTTGATCATAAAATTTATCCTTTAGAAAATCTAAATAAATTTCATATCTTTTAAATTGTATTTCTTTTTTATGAATTTTTGTTTTTATCGTGCTACAATTATAATCTTTTAATTTTTTTTCTAACTCTGAATTTTCATCACTTATTATAAAACAAATTTCCCCTTTGTAAAATTTTCTTAAGCTTTTTAAAAAAAACTCTATTTGCATAAAATTATAACCAATTGCTGCACTTAAAATCAGGTTTTTCATTTTATTTAAGGATTTTTTCCCACTTTAATGCACTTTCTAATATTGTTTTTAAATTATTGTATTTTGGTTTCCAATCAAATTTATTTAAAAATTTTTGATTATCAGCTACGGAATATACAATGTCACTTTTTCTTCTTTCCCCAAACTCTAATGGTAAATTACTTCCAATTATAGAATTCATTTCTTTAATAACATCCATAATTGAAAAACCTACTCCATATCCACAATTATAAATTTCGTTTTCACCTGAATTTATTAAAGATTCTGCTGCAATAATATGAATATCAACTAAATCCAAAACATGAATAAAATCTCTTATTGTTGTTCCATCTTTTGTATCATAATCATTTCCATTTACAGTTAGTTTATTTCTTTTTTTTACAGCCACTTCACAAATCACCTTCATTAAATTATCAGGACTTGAAATTAGGCCTGTTCTATTTTCTAGATCAGCACCAGCAACATTAAAATATCTTAGAATAGTGCAGAAAGCTTTTTTTTTTATTGTTTCACTAATTAAGTATTTTTCTAATTTAAGTTTTGAAGATGCGTATGGATTTATAGGCTCAGTTATATCTGTTTCTTGAATATTAATATTTTTATTTAAATTTCCATAAACTGATGCAGTTGAGGAAAAAATAAATTTTTTTAAATTATTTTCCAAGCAAGTATCAATAAATATTTTTGATTTTTCATAATTATTTAGTTCATACTTTTCTGGATATTTAACTGACTCGCTTACTCTTGTGAGAGCTGCTAAATGCATTACTACATCAAAGTTATTGTTTTTAATTAAATAAGCAACAGCACTTGAGTCTGAAATATCACAATTCAAATGAACAACATTTTTCGGGATAAGATTTTTATTGCCTGTAATTAAATTATCAATAGTTGCAACATTATGACCTTGATCTATCAGAATGTAACAAAGATGGCTTCCAATGTATCCGGCTCCACCAGTTAACAAAACGTTCATGAGATAATCCAATTTTTTAGATTTTTTCGATTTTTTACAATATATTCTGGAAAAGAGCTATCAATATTAATTTTTTTTAAATTAAAATCTCTATCAAAAATGTCCTTACCTTCTTCAATTTTTTTTTTTATTTTATCTTCATCTGTATTGCTCTCGATATTAAATTCTCCGTGAGAATAAGATTTAATTTTTTCTGATATATTTTTTGGACTTTGAAGAAATGAAAAATGCCAACCACCTTTTATTATTTGTAAATTAAATTTATCAAAACGCCAAAATTTATACTCTTTGAATTTCATATCTCGTAATTTTTGCGGAGTAGGAAAATGTTTTTTTTTACATACCTTTGAACCTATCCAATTACTTTCCTGCATATTTTGGAGATTGATTTTATACATAAACATCATTTGAGAGAATGCTGTAAATTTGGTTTTTGTTTTAATTTGATTTAATTTATTTAAATCTGGTATTTCGTCTGAGTCAGATAAAACAATTAAATCATTATCATCTGCATCTTTAAGTCCATTGGAAAGAGCGTTTCTTTGATGTTGCTCAACTATAGACTCTCCTCCAACATGGTTCTGAAAATTTTTTTTTTTATCGAAATCAGCGACAATATATTTTATTTTATTTTGATATTTTTTAAAATTTTTAATATCAAAATTTAGTTTTTTGTCTTTTCCTTGATGTGTTTTGTTTGACTCTGATATAACAAAATAATCAACTTTTTCATTTAAAATGTTAAGTCTTAAGTCAACAATGTGATCTTCATTAAAATATTGAAAACAATCGTATATTGCCATTTGATAATTATTTTTTAGTAAAAGTTGTTAAACCAATTTTTTTACCGTCGATGACTGAAGATGAGCAATGAAGATTACTTCTATCAAAAATTAACATAGAGCCCACTTCCCACTCATAAATAAGTTCAACTTCCAGACCAATTAAATTTTCAATTTTTTCATGATTTAAATATTTTTTATACAGTTGTTCATCAAAAGGTTTTTCCCCAAACATTCCTATGTGCTCATTAGATCTTTTATTCTGACCATATTTTAATTTTTTTCTCTCTAATTCACCTTGATCAGTAGTAAAGTTTGTGGATTGGCCATAAAATTTATTTTTAAATATTACAGTACTTCCTAATGGCGTAAGAGGAATTAAACTTTGCTTATATATTAAGTCATCAAAATTAAAGCCACCATCAATATGAAGTCCTATAGGATTATAACTCTCTTGAAACAAACCTAATATGTCATTTTCATTATCGTCCTTAAGATTGTCATACTTGAAATCACCGATTTCATTTTTCAATCTATTATAAAATATTTCTTCTAATTCTTTACCATGTTCAATTAACCATCTTTTTTTTATAACATTTTGCTTTTTATTATGAACGGTTATTGGAAGTTCATTATATAGATTTATAAATTTATTAATTTCATCTTTATTAAAAACATTTTTTAAGATTTTTGGTTTACTTTCACCTTTTTTTATTTCATCAATTTTTTTATGCATAATTTATTCACCTAGATTAATTAATGTTCCACGATTTTTTGCTCCACTATAAGACCAATAAAATACAATAATTCCAAAAATAAAATATAAAATTGATATAAATATGGCTTTAAAAATCTGTGAATAGTTTATCATATCATAAATTAAAATATTTCTCATTTCTTCAAAAATATGAACTAAAGGAAGTAGTTTTGCGATAATTTGAAGCCAGTCAGGTAAGATTTCTATGGGGTAATATATGCATCCCAAAGGAGCTAAAAAAAATAAACTTGCCCAAGCTATATTTTCAAATGAAGGCCCGTATCGAATTAAACCCGATGTGACAAGAAGTCCAAGCGTAACGCCAAATATATATAAAGCAGCCAGTAAAAAAAAAAGAGAAGGGCCAATTTTAAAAATTGAGACACCAAAAAGTGGAATTGCTATGAGGGCAGCAGGAATTAGACCTATTAAAGTTCTAAAAATAGCAGTGAACGTCAAGGCCGCAATAATTTCGCTTAATTTAATAGGCGCTATAAATAAGTTTGTAAAATTTCTACTCCAAATTTCTTCTAAAAACATCATATTATAACTTATGCTTGATCTAAATAGAAAGTCATAGAGTATTGCAGCACTTAATATAATTCCAACAGTGTTTTCATAATAGGTCGAGCTCATTGTAAAAAATTTTGAAATAAAACCCCACAGAAATATTTGAATTACTGGCCAATAAATTAAGTCAAGAATTCTAGGTAGAGATCCTTTGATCAAATATATATGCCTTAAGCAAAGTGCAAAAATTTTACCTAGGTCCATTTGTACTCCTAGCAATTTTTAAAAAGGTCTCTTCTAAATTTTTTCTTCCGTGTTTTGTTATAAGTTCATTACAAGTACCTTGATCAACTATCTCTCCTCTTTTCATCATGATTATATTGTCACACAACCTTTCTACTTCTTTCATATTGTGAGATGCTAATAAAATAGTAAGTTCATTTTTTTTTTTATATTTTTCTAAATAATCTCTTACAAAGTCACCAATATCGGGATCTAGACTAGCTGTTGGTTCATCTAAAAATAATAATTTAGGGTTATTTATTAATGACTTCGCTAATGAAACTCTATTTTTTTGTCCAGATGAAAGCTCACCTGTTTTTTTATTAAAAATTTTTTTTAAATTTAAATTCTCTATCAATTGTTCAATTCTATCTTTAATGTTTAAAACTCCGTACAATCTAGCAAAAACTTCAAGATTTTGTATCACTGTAAGTTTTTTTGGTAATTCTACATATGGAGAAGCAAAATTCATATTTTTTAGTAAGTTAATTCTATTTTTGGAATTTAAGACGGTATGATCAATGAGAATTTGTCCGCTAGAAGGTGTTATTAATCCCAACATCATTCCTATCGAAGTTGTTTTACCACAGCCATTTGGACCAAGAAGTCCTAAAGTTTTATTTTTTTTTATCTCAAAGCTAATATTATTAACAGCAATAGTAGATTTGAATTTTTTTACAAGATTTTTTACTTCTAATTTCATTTATGATTTGCTGCTCTCTTTATTCTATCATTAATCGCAATTCCAGATCCTTTAAAAGGTATTGCATTTATTTGAATTTTTTTAAAACCCTTTTTTTTTATCATTCTAAAAGTTTTATATAGATTTGATGCTGCTTCTTTAAGATTTGAATTTTTACTTAGACTAAAAAATTTTTTATTATTTTTATATTTATTTCCAAGATATATGAAAGCGCTTTTATTATCTGTTTTTTTTTGATTAATTAAAATAGGTATTCCTGGTGAATAATGCTTTTTTAATATTCCAGGTGATTTAACCTTTAAGTTTTTGCTAGTTCTTTTTATTTTTAATTTTAAAATTTTTTCAATTTTAGAAAAATCAATTATCCCTGGTCGTAGTACGGCTGGTTTATTTGTTAGATCTATTACCGTCGACTCAATGCCTATTTTAGATCGTCCACCATCAATAATTAGTTGAATTTTTTTTTTGAATTCCTCGTGTACATCCTGTGCACAAACCGGGCTAACATTAGAAGATATATTTGCACTTGGCATCGCTAATGGGTAATTGATTTTTTTTAAAATTGATCTTACTATTTTATGTTCTGGAAATCTTATAGCTACAGTCTGCAATTTAGCAGAAGCAAGTGAGTTAATTCTAGAACTTTTATTTTTTTTTAAAATAAATGTAATTGGGCCAGGACAAAGCTTTTTATATAATTTAATAAAATTATTATTTATCACAACATCACCCAAAATTTGTTGAATGTCATGATAATGAACTATTAATGGATTAAATTTTGGTCTTCCTTTCAATTGAAAAATTTTCGCTACGGCATCTTTAGAATATGCGTTTCCAGCAAGCCCATATACCGTTTCTGTAGGTAGACCCACTAAACTTCCTTTATTAAGAACTTTGATGGTTTTGTTGAGTATTTTTTTATTAAAAGCAAATATATTTGAATAACTATTTTTCATAATGTAATTATTATTTATTAAATGAAAAATGAAAATATTCCAGCAGATATAAAAAGTAAATCAATAAAAGAAGCCAGAGAAGAAATTGATGTAATTTTAAGCAAATTAGAAAGCCAGAATGCAAATTTAGGCAATTCCCTTAATGAATATCAACGATTAATTCAATTAAATAAACATATTGATAGTTTATTTAAAAAGAAATTAAAAGAGATTACATCAAAAAAAGAACTTAAAAAAAATGATTAAAAAAAAATTACTTAAGAATGCAAAAAAAATTGATAAATTTTTAATAAAATATTTAAAAAATCAAAAATATTCACTATTGATCAACCCGATGAAATATGGAGTAATTTCAGGTGGAAAAAAAATTAGATCTACAATTATATTTGATGCTGGAAAAATATTTAATATAAGTGAAAAAAAACTAATTAACATTTGTGCGGCAGTTGAATGTATTCATTCTTATTCTTTAATACATGATGATTTACCTTGCATGGACAATGACTCTATTAGAAGAGGAAAACCTGCAACCCATATAAAATATGGAGAAGCTTCAGCAGTCTTAGCTGGAAGTTCGTTATTAACTTTAGCTTTTGAAATAATTACAGATAAAAAATATTCACTTAACTCAAAATTAAAAAATGAAATTGTTAGTTCCTTAGCTGGCTGCTCTGGACATACAGGGATTGCTGGAGGGCAAGAACTAGACTTAAAATATGAGAATAAAAACAAAAATCTTACTCAAATAATTGATATGCAAAAAAAGAAAACTGGAAAATTATTTAACTTTTGCTTGTATGCGGTGGGTGTTGTTGCCGATAAAAGCAGTAAAGAAAAAATATTTTTAAGCAACCTTGGAGAGGAGATAGGATTATTATTTCAATTAGCTGATGATTTTTTAGATATAACGGGGTCAAAAAAATTAGTTGGAAAGCCTGTCAAAAAAGACATCAAAAAAGGCAAATCAACTTTACTTAATTTAATGGGTGATAAAAAAGCTCATAAGTATGCATATAAACTAAAGAAAAAGATATTGCGTAAATTAAAAAAACATGGAAAAAAAGCACAAGATTTAACTAATACAATTGAATTTATTTTAGGAAGAAATTTTTAATGGGTAGACTAATAAAACAAATAAATTTTCCTGCTGATTTAAGAAAATTTAAAAAAGATGATTTAAAGCAAATTTCTAATGAACTGAGAGATGAATTAATAGACATTGTTTCTGAAACAGGTGGCCATCTTGGAGCTGGTCTGGGTGTTGTAGAGCTTACAATAGCTTTACACTATGTATTTGATACTCCAAAAGATAAACTGGTTTGGGACGTAAGCCATCAATGCTATCCACATAAAATAATTACAGGTCGTAGAGATAGAATAAAAACACTTCGTAAAGGAGGTGGATTATCCGGATTTACTAAAAGAACTGAAAGTGAGTACGACCCATTTGGTGCAGCACATAGCTCAACTTCCATCTCATCTACTCTTGGAATGGCAGTGGCTAAAAAACTATCAAACAATAATAATAACGTGATAGCTGTTATCGGAGATGGCGCTATGAGCGCAGGAATGGCGTACGAAGCCATGAACAATGCAGGAGCCTTAAAATCAAAATTAATTGTAATCTTAAATGATAACGACATGTCAATAGCAAAACCTGTTGGAGCAATGAGCAGTTATTTAGCAAAACTGTTATCTGGAAAACTATATTTTAACTTAAGAGAAACTATAAAAATGGTTATTTCATCTTTTTCAAAAAGATTTAGCCAGCAAGCTGGAAAAGCAGAGGATTTACTTAGAAATATTGTTACTGGAGGAACATTATTTAGTGAATTAGGTTTTTACTATGTTGGTCCAGTTGATGGACATGATGTTGATAATTTAGTTCAAATTCTTGAAAATGTAAAAAATTCAAACTATCAAGGTCCAGTATTAATTCATGTTAGAACTCAAAAAGGCAAAGGATATAAACCTGCAGAAGCCTCAGGTGATAAATATCACGGTGTATCTAAATTCAATATATCTACTGGAGAACAAATAAAATCAAAATCCAATTTACCATCTTATACTAAAGTTTTTGCCGAAACCTTAATTAAGCATGCAGAGCAAGATACGAAAATTATTGGTATTACTGGTGCTATGCCTTCAGGCACAGGCTTAAATTTATTTGAAAAAAAGTTTCCTGATCGAACTTTTGATGTTGGAATAGCCGAACAACATGCGGTAACTTTTGCCGCAGGACTAGCAACAGAGGGTTATAAACCTTATGCAGCAATATACTCTACTTTCTTGCAAAGGGCCTACGATCAAGTAGTTCATGATGTTGCTTTACAATCTCTGCCAGTTAGATTTGCAATCGATAGAGCGGGCTTAGTTGGAGCAGACGGACCGACTCATGCTGGATCTTTTGATATTACTTATTTATCAACTCTGCCAAATTTTGTGGTTATGGCCGCAAGCGATGAGGCAGAACTTGTCAGAATGATTAACACTTCAGTTAATATAAATGATAGACCTTCTGCTTTTAGGTACCCTAGAGGTAATGGTATTGGAATTGAATTGCCTTCAATTCAAGAAACTTTAGAAATTGGAAAAGGAAGGGTAATCAAAGAAGGAAAAAAAGCTGCCATTTTGAATTTTGGAACCAGATTAGATGAATGTAAAAAAGCATTAGAAAAACTCTCTAACAAAGGTATTGACTGCACAATAATTGATGCAAGATTTGCTAAACCTTTAGACGAAAAATTAATAATGGAGGTTGCAACGAGTCATGAAGTATTAATTACTATTGAGGAAGGCTCTATCGGCGGTTTTGGTTCACATGTTATGCAATTTTTATCTGATAGAGGAGTTTTTGATAGAGGTCTTAAATTTAGATCAATGATATTACCAGATATATTTATTGATCAAGACACACCTGAGAAAATGTATAAGGCAGCAGGTCTAGACAGCAATTCAATTGTAAGTAAGATAGAAGAGACTTTAAATTCAAATATAATTTTAGCTAAAAATAAAAGTAAGATTTCTAATTAACTGCACTGAGCTCTATGCATTAGTAAGTGATCGAGTAAAACACAATTTATCATTGCTTCACCAATAGGAACAGCTCTAATACCTACGCAAGGGTCATGACGACCTTTAACAGAAATTTTTGTATTCTTTCCTTTTTTATTTATTGTATCCCGACTCGTTAAAATAGATGAAGTTGGCTTTACCGCAAATGAGGCAACAATATCTTGTCCAGATGAAATACCGCCTAAAATACCACCAGCGTGATTAGTTTTAAATTTTACCTTACCAGAGCTTTTACTCATTTCATCAGAATTTTCTTCACCACTTAAGAAAGCAGCATTCATTCCCGAACCAATGTTAACACCTTTGACTGCATTTATACTCATTAATGCTGCAGCAATATCAGTATCTAACTTAGAATAAATAGGTGACCCTAATCCAACAGGCACTCCAGTCGCCCTTAATTCAATTACTGCCCCACATGAAGATCCAGCTTTTCTCACAGCTAAGAGATACTCTTTCCAAAGTTTTAAAGATTTTTTATCAGGGCAAAAAAAAGGATTTTTTCTTATTTCATTATCCTTCCAATTTGATCTATCACAAGACATTAGCCCCAATTGTGTAACTGCTCCAATTACATTAAACTTTGAACCAATAATTTTTTTTAATACTACTCGAGCAACAGCACCTGCGGCTACTCTACAAGCCGTTTCCCTAGCAGATTGTCTACCACCACCTCTAAAATCTCTAATTCCATATTTTTTAAAATACGTATAGTCAGCATGTCCTGGCCTAAATTTATTCTTTATGGATTCGTAGTCTCTAGATTTTTTATCTTCATTATAAATAATTATTGAAATTGGAGTTCCAGTTGTTTTGCCCTCAAATACACCAGAAAGTATTATCACTTTATCTGACTCTTTTCTTTGAGTGGTAAACTTTGATTGTCCTGGCCTTCTTCTGTTCATATCAGATTGTATATCTTTTTCTGACAAAGGGATGTTTGGAGGACATCCATCAATAACACATCCTATTGCGGGACCATGGGACTCTCCCCAAGTAGTAAATCTAAATATTTTTCCAAAAGTATTAAAAGACATAGATTATTAATGTATAGTTTATTTTATAGAATATATGAATCAAAAAAATGGCAAAAATTCACTTGGTTTAGACAGTTGTTTCGAAGACTTGGATAATCCTATAGAATTGTTCAAAAATTGGTTTACTAAGGCAGAAGAAAAAGAAATTAATGATCCAAATGCAGTAGCTGTAGCAACTTCGGACAAACATAACCAACCAAATGTTAGAATGGTTCTATTAAAGGGCTTAAGTGACAGAGGATTTGTTTTTTATACAAATTTCAATAGTAAAAAAGGTGGAGAGCTTAAAATTAATCAAAAAGCCTCAATGTGTTTTCATTGGAAAAGCCTAAGGCGTCAAGTTAGAGTTGTTGGAAAAGTAGAAGAAGTTACATCTAAAGAAGCTGATGATTATTATAACTCAAGACCATATAAAAATAGAATCAGCGCTTGGGCTTCATCTCAATCTCAAATTTTAGATAAGAGAGAAACTTTTCTAAAAAAGATTAAAGAATATGAAAAAAAATATCCTGATGAAAATAATGTTCCAAGACCATCACATTGGTCTGGTTGGAGGTTGTTGCCAGATGAAATAGAATTTTGGGTTGATGGCGAAGGTAGAATTCACGAAAGATTAAATTATAAAAACAGTAATGGTAAATGGGTAAAAGAGATTCTTTATCCCTAGAATGATCTGTTTAGACTAAAGCTAGTTAAATTCTGTAAAATTCTTTTATCTTCACTATCAGGAAAAATTGCTAAAGAGTCATAAGAAACGTTAACAAAATATTCTGCCTTTTTCAAACTTGCTTCTACAGCTTTATATTTGTTAATTAACGCAAGGACTTCACTAAAATCATCCTCAGTTCTTTTCTCTTTTTTCATTATTTCAGTCAAAAATTCTTTTTCTTCTTCATTGCCTTTTTGAAAAATAGCAATTATTGGAAGTGTAACTTTACCCTCAAAAAAATCTTTTCCGATTTCTTTACCAAAGAACTTTTCTTTTGCATAATAGTCAAGCGCATCATCTGCAATTTGAAAAGCTAAACCTAAATTTCTACCGTAAGACTCTAAAGCTTTCTTTTCTTTTTCATTACTTTTAGAAACACAAGCACCTGTTTTTGTTGCAGCAGAAAAAAGTGATGCAGTTTTTAAGTTAATAATATCTATATAAGTTTCCTCTAAAAGATCTGCTTCACCTTTATGTTGCAATTGCAAAACTTCTCCTTGAGCAATTCTTGCAGAAGTTGATGATAATAATTGTAATATTTCCAAATCACCATCCTGAACCATAATTTCAAAACATCTGCTTAAAAGGTAGTCTCCAACTAAAATAGACGATTGGTTGCCCCAAATTGAATTTGTTGTTTTAACACCACGCCTTAATGTACTTTCATCAATAACATCATCATGTAACAATGTAGCCGAGTGTATTAGTTCAACACAAGCCGCTAGATTAATATCTCGATTGTCTTCTTTACAACCAGTTAATTTTGCAGCTTCTAGAGTTAGTAAAGCTCTTAATCTTTTTCCACCTGATTTAAGATGATGCTCACTCATCTGTTCAATTAAATTAACGTCACTTTTGAGCTTCAGCTCAATTAATTCTTCAACTTTTTCAAGCTTCCCACTTAAAAGGTTTTTAAGCTCTATGTAGGCTGAATTTGCAGATTTTTTTAGCGGTATAACTGATCCCATAATTAGTATTTATAATCGTTTTTTTTAATAATAAATTTTTAAATGAATACGTGGTGACGCACCTATAATTCAACTATAAGTAGCGCAATAAAACAATTAAAATTTAAATATTAACTGCTATAAGATTAATAAAGTCATCATTAAATTATGTTTTCATTCTTTAAAAAAAAAATTGTTGTACCTCATGTTAGATTGACAGGGGTTATAGGTGCCGCTGGTAGATTTAAACAAGGCATGGATCTCGCAGGTCAAAGAGCTATCTTAAAAAAAGCATTTTCTATTAAAAAAATTAAACACGTAGCTATTTCGATTAATTCACCTGGAGGCTCTCCGGTTCAGTCTCATTTAATTTACAGCTATATAAAACAACTGGCAAAAGAGAAAAAAGTTAAAGTTATAATTTTTGCAGAAGATGTTGCTGCATCTGGAGGGTATTTAATATCTTGTGCAGGAGAAGAAATATACGCTAACTCTAGCTCAATTATTGGTTCAATAGGAGTAATTTCGGCATCATTTGGTTTTAAAGATTTAATTAAAAAAATTGGAATAGAGAGAAGAGTTTATACGGCAGGGAAAAATAAAAGTACTTTAGATCCTTTTGTAGATGAAAAAGAGGAAGATGTTAAAAGATTAAAGAGCATTCAATTAGAATTACATGCAGACTTTATAAAAGTCGTTGAAACAAGCAGGGGATCAAAACTTAAGGATCCAGAAAAAAATAATATATTTACTGGAGAATTTTGGACAGGAAGCGCTGCTTTAAAACTTGGATTAGTCGATGGAATTGGTAATGCAGATCAAGTTTTAAAGGAAAAATTTGGCGATAAAGTAATAATTAAAAATATGGAAAAACCAAAAGGATTTATAGCAAGAAAACTATCTTCTTCTATTCAAAGCCCTATCG
>Ga0233444_10000369_pt1 | contig 61372 bp, 46 predicted proteins | sample SI_124_October20_6_FD_182792 | JGI IMG/M metagenome (GOLD analysis project Ga0233444, IMG submission 182792) | Seawater microbial communities from Saanich Inlet, British Columbia, Canada - SI_124_October2016_10_MG | ecosystem: Environmental > Aquatic > Marine > Inlet | place: Canada: British... | reverse complement strand
ACACTAATACCAGCAAGGATAGATCATCACTGGATTTAGAGTATCAGGCACTTAAGGCAGAGATAGAACGAGTCTTTAGCAACACCCAGTGGAATGGTGAAAATCTCCTAGACGGCTCCCATTTTGGTAGTACCACATCATTCCAGATAGGCGCTAATTCCTCCCAAAAAATTGATGTTTCCCTGGGTAATCTATCTATCAACCGTCTTGGAGGAACTTCGGTACAGACAGGTTATATGGCTCATGCATCTGCTGCACCTACTCTGATACAGACCACAGCACCAGTATCCAGCGAAACCCCTAGTGCCAGTGGAACTTGGACTCAGCGAGGCGCTGATATTGACGGGGCTAATGCCGGCGATTATGGAGGATTTTCTGTGAGTATGAGTGCAGATAAAAACACCATTGCAATGTCTGCAGTACATCGGAGCACCGGCGGAATAAACACCGGACAGGTACGCATGTTTGACTGGAATGGTAGTGCTTGGATTCAGCGGGGTTCAGACATCAATGGCGAGGCCGCTGGAGATAAAGCAGGTTGGTCTATAAGTCTTAGCACTGACGGAAATACCATAGCAATCGGTGCTAGATACAATGATGGTGGAGGGTCTAATGCAGGCCATGTTCGTATTTATGACTGGAGTGGAGGCGCTTGGACACAACGTGGCACGGATATAGATGGGGAATCATCAGGCGACGAAATGGGACAGTCAGTTGCTCTGAGCTCAGATACTAACACCCTTGTTGTGGGATCGCCCTGGAACGATGGTGCTGGTGCTAATTCTGGCAGCGTACGAGTCTATGACTGGAATGGAACCGCTTGGAGTCAACGGGGCACTGATATCGATGGAGAATCCTCGAATAACTATAATGGCCAGTCTGTATCCATAAGTGCCAATGGATCTATTATCGCTATGGGAGCAGTAAAAAATAATGGTAATGCGGGCCATGTGCGCATTTACTCATGGAACGGAAGTGCCTGGGTTCAGTTGGGCGCTGATATAGATGGGGAAACTGCAGGCGATGAAATAGGTCAGTCCATCGCGCTTACTGCCGACGGCAACTCCATTGTGATGGGTGCTCAATTCAATGACGGAGGTGGCTCTAATTCTGGTCATGCACGAGTATTTGACTGGAATGGCAGTGACTGGGTTCAGCGTGGTACTGATATCGATGGGGAGCGCAGTGGAGATTATAGCGGCATATCTGTCTCGATAACTGATGATGGAAACAGTATCGCTATTGGAGCTCGGGGCAATGATGATGGTGGCAGCGGCGCAGGACAAGCGAGAGTTTATAACTGGGACGGGAGCGCCTGGGTTCAACGTGGCTCAGACATTGATGGCGAGTCCTCAGGCGACGGGTCAGCCCAGTCTTTGAAAGTCAGTGGGGACGGCATCACACTAGCGGTCGGTGCTCTCTATAATGACAACAGCAATGGCAGTGATGCTGGTCATGTGAGAGTTTATGACTGGCCCACTACTTCTACTTACACTGCCGCTATAAGTACGATTGACTTCAATAATCTCAATCTTATAACAGGCGACCGAATTACCATCGATGTCATCGGAGGTGCGCAGGTTCAAGGAATCATTGGGGCAGATGGCTTGGATGCTCTTCTAACTTCTATGGCTTCGCAAATAGCTGCCCAAACAGGTCTATATGGGAGCGCATCAGCAAGCTCTGGCGTAATCAATGTAACTGGTCTGGCAGATGGTAACCCTGTCTCAGGACTCACCGTGACTCTAGAAAAAGACGCTAATAACTATGCTGACTCATTGTCACCCACAAATATAACTACCGCTGTCCTTGCCACAAGCTCTCTGACCGCGATCGACAGGGCCATGACGCAGATAAATAGTCAAATGGGAGCCTATGGAGCAGCAATGAACCGCCTTGAATATGCCATTGATAATCTCACTACTATGGCGATTAACGTCAGAGTATCGTTGAGCAGAATGCAAGATGCTGACTACGCCAAGGAAACCACAGAACTGGCGCGAACTCAGATTATTCAGCAAGCAGCTACAGCTATGCTGGCTCAAGCCAATCAGCAGGCAAAGATGGTTATGGATATTCTCAATTGGGATAAGTAAGGTCGATCTCGCCGACAACTTATACCAAACAAAAAACCCCGCCTCTTTGCAGAGATGGGGTTTTATTGTTTGGGAGTAGTGATATGGGCCAATAGTTAAATGCTACTTACTCGCTGGTTGAATGACTAACTCAAGCAAATCAGCAAGTTCTCTTCGGTGGGAGCGCTGGGCATTGTGATCACTAACAAGACTGTGCACAGGCCAGTTTCGTGAGAGGGCGTTTTTCCATGAGGGGTTAGTGACTGATCGCATCACTGCTGCAGTTTCGTCCTTGATAAAGGGTATAAAGGTAGCAGGCAACTCGTGAGCATCTGGGTTGTCGAACGCGACAGGTTCGGTGAGCGTGGCCAATGATTGGGGCACGTCATGAGGAGCCTCAGAGTCTTTTATCAGCCATGAAAAGAACACTTGCCCGTCGACTACTGGATGTTCTGCCATGGCTGGCCACAAATCCATTGCAGACATACCGTGGTTAGGGATGGCAGCATCTAGGAAAATAGCATGTTTGATTTTTTCAGGAACCTGATTCATCACTCCAGTGATCACCATTCCGCCGTAGCTATGGCCGACTAAAACGATCTGGTCCAACTGCTCATATGTAATGGTATTCACCACATCAGTGATGTGAGTGGTTAAGTTAATTTCCTTACTCGCTAGGTGTGCTCTTTCCCCAAGTCCGGTTAATGTTGTTCGGTAGACCTTATGACCTCTGTTGGTCAACAGCAGATCCATTAATTTCCAATCCCATGCTCCACCGCTGGCGCCATGGACCAGGACATAAGTTTGGGGCTGGGTCTGAGTGCCTGCTGTGCTGCCTTTATTAGCAAGCTGAAAAGCCCCATCAAACTCAGATGCAGCAGCACTCTGAAAAGCCAGTAAACAAGTAAGAATTAGAATTAGTCTCATATAGCGTTAACTCTTATTAATTAATCGATCCACTATATAGAGCAGATGTAATTATTTAAATACGAATGGATACTTCTCAATGAGTAGCATTTTTTGCAATGCGGTTCTTTTGTGGGTGTGGGCAGGTATGTAAAAATCTCAGGCCACCGCCCAGCCCTATGGATACCAATTCTTAATTATCAACTTCTCAGCCTAGGTATCCCAGAGGATGACTACCAGAACCATATCTTCCTATCCCCCCTGCCACAGAAATTCTCCGGCTATAAAGTGGCAACACTTTGCCAAACTCAAGTTTATTCGGCTAATACCGGCGACCCATTGCCACTTAATTAAAGATGCCATTTTCAGTGTCGATCTCGCATAGCGAGATCGCGGAAATAAGTCCGCCTCTCTGATAACCATTTTTTTGGGATATTAGGCCAAGACATGAAGATTGGTACAAACATAACAGCAAGCATTGCCGCCAACAGCCTCGCTAAGAACGAGCGAGCTATGGCGCAATCTATGCAGCGACTGTCCACAGGGCTGAGAATCAACTCAGCTGCAGATGATGCAGCTGGGCTGGCTATCGCCTCGAGAATGACCAGTCAGACCAGAGGGCTAGATCAGGCGGTCCAGAATGCTAACGATGCCATAGGTATGATTCAGACAGCCGACGGTGCAGTTGCCAGCGTGACAGATATGTTGCAGAGGATGCGAGAACTGTCTGTACAGGCCGCCAGTGATACAAACACGACCAAGGATAGATCATCTTTAGATTTAGAATATCAGGCGCTTAAAGCGGAGATAGAAAGAGTCTTTAACAATACTCAGTGGAATGGTGAAAATTTGCTTAATGGCGATCACTTCGGGCCAGTGACTTCGCTTCAGGTGGGCTCTGAAGCCTCCCAGACCATCCCGTTATCACTAAGCGCTCTATCTGTAGCTAGATTGGGTGGCACCGCAAACTATGGGGATCATCCATCGCCAGCGCCATCTTTAACTGAAATCATAGCACCCACGACTAGCGTAGCACTAAATGCAACTGGAACCTGGACTCAGCGCGGATCTGATTTAGATGGAGAAGCAGCTGGTGATCATCATGGATATTCAGTTTCTCTCAGCAAAGACGGCAATATATTAGCTGTTGGCGCTATCAATAATGCGGGTAATGGAGCTAACGCAGGCCACACTAGGGTGTATTCATGGACTGGATCGGCTTGGCAACAAATGGGTTCAGATATAGATGGCCTTTCCAGCTATAACTACAGCGGCTACTCAGTGAATCTGAGTGATGATGGTGGCACTTTAGCTATTGGCGCTATTCAGCCAGGAGCTTCGGGTAACACCAGAGTTTTTGAATGGGATTCCTCAAATTCTCAATGGGTTGCGAAGGGAACGACGATAACAGGGGAAGCGGTTGGTGACCGAAGTGGTAACAGCGTAAAACTGAGCGCTGACGGTAACACTTTAGCTATCGGAGCTTTTTGGGGTGATGGTGCTGCGGGAAGCAATAGCGGATACGTCAGAGTTTTTGGCTGGAACGGGACAGCATGGGTGCAGCGTGGAGTAAATATAGATGGAGAGGCATCCGACGATTACAGCGGCTACAGTGTGGACCTGAGTGATAACGGAAGTATTTTGGCGATAGGTGCTCCATATAATGACCCTAATGGCTCAAACTCTGGTCACGTAAGAGTTTACGAATGGAATGGCACCTCCTGGAATCAGATAGGCAACGATATAGATGGAGAAACGGCCAATGATTCTTCATGCTTTGTTAGTCTTAGTCTTGATGGAAAAACCCTAGCTGTTGGTGGGTGGTCAGCCAAAGATGGAAACGGTAACGCGACTGGCTATACAAGAGTGTTTCAATGGAATGGATCAAATTGGGCACAGCTTGGCTCTAATATTGATGGAGAGGCAACCAACGACGCTAGCGGCTGGCAGGTCAACTTAAATAATGACGGCACTGTTCTTACTACCCTCGCTCCAGCACACGATAACGACACTGGTCAAACCAAAGTTTACAACTGGGATGGGACAAATTGGACGCAGGTTGGTAGCGATATTGATGGTGAGGCTGCGGGTGACTTAACTAGATCTGTTAGCGGCAATGTCTATGGTAATACCATTGCAATCGGTAGTCGCTATAACGATGGCAATGGCCAAGACTCTGGACATGTGCGGGTATACGATTGGCCCTCCACTTACACATATACTTCCAGCGTAAGTAAACTTGGTTTTAATGATCTAGATCTAGTATCAGGTGATCGAGTAATTATCGATGTAGCTGGTGGCAGCCAGATTCAAGCCTTCATGGGCACTGGTGATTTGGATGATTTAATGACTTCTATCGCAACACAAATTGCGATGCAAACCACTCTTTTTAGTGGAGCGAGTGCACAATCTGGAGAGATCAATATAACGGGGCTCGCAGATGGTACCAGCGTATCAGGTTTGACCGTTTCTCTAGAGAGAAGTGGCTACAGTACCGGTGATTCCATAAAGCCTACTCAGCTTGCTTCGATTGCGTCAGCGGCGGCTTCAATAGTCACGCTAGATAGAGCTATTGACCAGATGAGTATACAGCGCGCCGGATTTGGTGCTGCGATAAACCGCCTCGAATACGCTATAGATAACCTAACGACTATGTCAACTAATGCCATAGCATCCCTCAGCAGAATTCAAGACGCAGATTATGCAAAAGAAACGACAGAACTAGCGAGAACACAGATTATCCAGCAGGCAGCTACAGCTATGCTGGCACAGGCTAATCAGCAGGCTAACGTTGTCATGAATATCCTTAATTGGGATAAGTAAGACAGCTTAATGTTCAAATGACCTTAAAAAGCACCTCCCCAGAAACAGCAACCATCACAAGACCTCAGCAGCTCCCCCGCCCCCCCGCCTCTAAAAAGTTTCCAGCGTGACTACAAATGACTAGATAAGAACTAAAAAGCCCCTGTAGGCTAGTGCTTACAAGGGCTTTGAAGAGTATTTGGTACCAGTGGTCGGACTCGAACCGACACGCTTTTAAGGGCGGGGGATTTTGAATCCCCTGTGTCTACCAATTCCACCACACTGGCATTGCCTGCTCTGGAGCTGGCAGGGCGGGGATTATAGCAGTGATCAATGATGGGTCAACTGATCTTGGTGGGTTTTGGTGTTAAATGGTTTGGTGTTTGGGCTCAATTTCTATACCCTTGCGACCTCGGATTAATAAACGGTAGTCAACCAGATTTTTAGCTATGCGCCGCGACCATTTTCAGTTTGATCTTCCCGACGAGTTAATTGCTCGGCAGCCCACTGCAGAGCGCCGCGGGAGTCGCTTGCTGTTCCTCGACTCAGCTGCAGATACTCTGCAACATCAGCAGTTTACTGACTTCCTGTCTCATATTAAGGCCGGTGATCTGTTAGTTTTTAACAACACCAAGGTTATTCCCGCGCGACTTTTCGGCCAAAAAGAAACTGGCGGAAAAATCGAGGTGCTGGTGGAGCGAGTGTTGGGGCCTTATTCTGTGCTGGCTCATATTCGTGCTAGCAAGTCTCCCAAGCCGGGCAATCAGTTGGTTTTTGATAATGACCAGCGTGCTGAAATGTTGGGCAGGGTTGATGATCTCTTTGAGTTGAAATTTGCCGAACCTGTGCTGGATGTGCTGGATCAGATTGGCCATATGCCGCTGCCTCCCTATATTGATCGCTCTGATACTGATGAGGACAGGTCTCGTTACCAAACGGTTTATGGAGATAAGTTAGGTGCGGTTGCGGCGCCCACGGCAGGCCTGCATTTTGATAAGCAGCTACTGAACGACATTACGGCAAAAGGTGCGAGCATTGCCTTTGTAACCTTGCATGTGGGTGCCGGCACTTTTCAGCCGGTGCGGGCAGATCATATTCAGGACCACCAGATGCATTCAGAATGGCTACAGGTAACTGAGCAAGTCTGTCAGCAGGTAGCAGATACCAGAGCGCGTGGCGGGCGTGTAATTGCTGTGGGGACTACTAGCGTGCGCTGTCTGGAAACTGCAGCTAGTTCCGGTGAGATTGCGCCTTTTGAGGGGGATACCAATATTTTTATCTACCCAGGTTACTCATTTAAGGTGGTGGATGCGCTGCTCACTAATTTCCATCTCTCCGAGTCCACCCTGCTTATGCTGGTCAGCGCATTTTCTGGCTACCAACCTATAATGACGGCTTACAGAGAAGCGGTGGCCGAGTGCTATCGCTTTTTTAGCTATGGCGATGCTATGTTTTTAATTCACAACCCCAGTGCTGCACAGGAATTACCGGATCATGACTGAGTCCAGCTCTCGCGACTGTTTTATGCAATTTAATGTCTCTGCCACAGATGGCAAGGCGCGCCGTGGTGAGCTGAGCTTTCCCCGGGGCACAGTGCAGACTCCGGCATTTATGCCCGTGGGTACCTATGGAACGGTCAAAGGGATGTTGCCCCGGGATATAGAGGAAATTGGTGCTGAAATTATCCTCGGCAATACCTTCCATCTCATGTTGCGCCCAGGTACTGAGGTGATTAAAGAGCATGGCGATCTGCATGACTTTACTCAGTGGCAGGGGCCTATATTGACTGACTCCGGTGGCTTTCAGGTTTTTAGCCTAGGGGATATGCGCAAAATTAGCGAAGAGGGTGTGCGGTTTAAATCGCCAATTGATGGCAGCCCGGTGTTTATTGACCCGGAGACATCGATTCAGGTGCAGCATGACCTGGGCAGTGATGTGGTGATGATTTTTGATGAGTGCACTCCTTACCCTGCGACTGAACAAGAGGCGGACAAATCTATGCAGCTTTCGCTGCGCTGGGCGGAGCGAAGCAAAAATGCCCATGGCAATAACCCCTCGGCACTGTTTGGTATTGTTCAGGGGGGCATGTATGAGCATCTGCGCGATAAATCTCTGGCTGGTCTCGAGGCCATTGGTTTTGATGGTTATGCCATTGGTGGACTGTCGGTGGGCGAGCCCAAGGAGGATATGGTGCGGGTTCTCGATCATCTAGCCGATAATATGCCTGCGGAGAAGCCGCGCTATCTGATGGGTGTGGGCAAACCAGCGGATCTGGTGGAGGGGGTGCGCCGGGGCATTGATATGTTTGACTGTGTAATGCCCACCAGAAATGCTCGCAATGGCCACCTGTTTACCAGCAGCGGTGTGATTAAAATTCGTAACGCGGTGCATCGCCATGATACAGGCACACTGGACCCTGAATGTGACTGCTATACCTGTACCCACTTTAGTCGCGGCTATCTGCATCATCTGGAAAAGTGCGGCGAGATGTTGGGCGCCCAGCTAAATACTATCCACAATCTTCGCTATTATCAGACATTGATGGCGGGCCTTAGAGAGGCTATTACCCATGGTCGTCTGGACGCTTTTGCCGATGAGTTCTATGCCAAACAGGCGCCTGCCAGAGCTGATTAGTTGGCCGGGGTTTAAATCGCTAATTCTGCCCCTATTTACCAACTAATCCCGCTATAATGCGCGGCTAACCTTTTGCCTAGAGAGTTGGCGAATAATTAAAGGACCACCCAAGTCATGCCAAACAAGTTTCCCCTATGGAAGAATCTGCTAGTTCTTCTGGTTATCAGCTTCGGCTTTATCTTCGCCGCGCCCAATCTGTACCCACCGGACCCAGCGATTCAGCTGTCTGGTCAGAGTGGCGCCATGGTTATCGATGAGGTGGTACTGCAAAAGGTAGAGGGCGCTCTGGATGAGGCCGGTATCGAATATTTTGCTGGCGAAGCAGATGGCGAGAGTGCACTGATTCGACTGCGGGATATAGACCTGCAACTGCGGGCTAAAGAGATTATTCAGGCGGAGATGGGGGGTAACTATATTGTTGCTCTCAATCTGGCGCCCACCACCCCTGAATGGTTGAGTGATCTGGGCGGTCAGCCCATGAAGCTGGGCCTTGACCTCAGTGGCGGTGTGCACTTTTTGTTGGAAGTTGATTTAAATGCCGCCCTTGCTACTCGGCTTGAGGGTGACCTGCAGGATGTTAAATCGGCGCTGCGCGAGGAGCGTATTCGCTATCGCACCTTCGAATTAAAGGGTCAGCAGCTGATTGGTCAGTTTCGGGAAGCTGAGGAGGTTGATAGAGCCACCGCGTTGATTCGCGCCAATTACCGCGATCTGCAGCCCCAGTTTGTTCAGGGTCAGAACCCCCTGTCTCTGGTACTGAAGCTCAGCGATATAGCAGCGGGTGATATTGAAGACAATGCTATCAAGCAAAACCTCACCTCTCTGCGTAACAGGGTCAATGAGTTAGGTGTCTCCGAGCCTCTGGTTTCTCGCCAGGGTAAAAATCGCATTGTGGTGGAGCTTCCCGGTGTGCAGGACACTGCAGAGGCTAAGCGTATTATCGGCAAAACTGCCAATCTAGAATTTCGTCTGGAATCACTGGATAAAGCCGGTGAAAAATTTAAATTCCGCAATCCATCGGGCCAGGGCCCGGATGCCAGATTGCAAAATAAAGCCGTTATCAGCGGTGAGAACGTGACTGACGCCCGTGCCAGCTTTGATGAGAATGGTCGTCCCCAGGTAAATATTACTCTGGATGCTAAAGGTGGCTGGCAGATGGGTTATGCAACCCGGGACAATATTGGTCGTCGTCTGGGAGTGCTGTTTATTGAATACAAAACTCGGCTGGACAAGTCGGTGGATGAGAATGGCGAAGTAGTGATTACCGCTGTTCCCTTTGTAGAGAAGAATATTATCAGTCTGGCCACTATCCAGGCTCAGCTGGGTAAACAGTTCCGTATCACTGGTCTAGACGGCCAGCGAGAGTCCTCCGAGCTGGCGCTGCTGCTGCGTGCTGGCGCATTGGCTGCTCCTATGTATATTGTAGAAGAGCGCACCATTGGTCCATCGCTGGGTGCAGACAATATTGAGCTGGGCGTTAAGTCGGTCACTCTGGGTATGATGATGGTGCTGTTGTTTATGTTGGCGGTCTACAAAGGCTTTGGTGTCTTCGCCAATATAGCTCTAGCAATGAATCTGGTGCTGTTGGTGGCCTTTATGTCTCTGCTGGGCGCCACCCTGACACTGCCAGGTATTGCAGGCATAGTGTTGACTGTAGGTATGGCTGTAGATGCCAATGTGTTGATTTTCTCGCGAATTCGCGAGGAGCTGGCCTCTGGCTCATCAATCCAGGGAGCCATAAGTTCAGGCTATGATCGCGCCTTTGTCTCTATTCTGGATGCCAATATCACTACATTGATTGTGGCGCTTATTTTGTTCCTGATTGGCTCTGGCCCAGTTCAGGGTTTTGCGGTGACTCTGTCGATTGGTATTTTGACATCCATGTTCACCTCCATTGTGATGACTCGCGGGTTTGTTAACCTGATTATCGGTGGTCGCAAAATCGAAAAGCTTTGGATTTAAGGAGAGCATCATGAGCCAACTAAAAGTGTATAACTTTATGGGTATCCGCCGATATGCGGTGGTTTTTTCAGCGTTGATGCTGATAGTTTCCTCGCTGTCGCTCTATACCCAGGGGCTGGTTTTGGGGCTGGACTTTTCTGGTGGCACTCAGATTGAAGTGGGTTATGAGCAGCCAGCAAATGTAGCTGAGCTGCGTACTAAGCTTGAGACAGCGGGTTTTGACAGCCCAGTGGTGATTCATTTTGGCGCCGAGACTGATGTACTGATTCGCATGCAAGGGGAGCCAGATCAGGGCTTAGCTGAGCGTGTTTACAATGTACTGCAGGCCGATGGTGAAAAAGTCGAGTTGCGCCGGGTAGATTTTGTCGGCCCTCAAATCGGTGAGGAGCTGCGGGACGACGGTGGTCTGGGAATGTTAACAGCACTGGCTCTGGTGATGCTCTATGTGGCCATTAGGTTCCAGCTTAAGTTCTCGATTGGCGCCGTGTTGGCCCTTGGCCACGATGTGATTATTACCCTGGGGGTATTCTCATTGGCGCGTTTAGAGTTTGACCTAACTGTGTTGGCAGCCATTTTGGCGGTGGTGGGTTATTCCCTCAATGATACCATCGTTGTCTCGGACCGCATTCGCGAAAATTTCCGCAAAATACGCAAGGCAACGCCTGTTGAAGTGATTAACGAGTCCCTGTCTCAGACATTGTGGCGAACTATCAATACTTCGGTCACCACCCTGCTGGTACTTTTGGCGCTGTTTTTTATCGGAGGAGAGCTTATTCATAACTTTGCCATAGCTCTGATGATTGGTGTTGGCATAGGTACTTACTCCTCTATCTATGTGGCTGCCACTATAATGCTTGCTATGGACGTTGATCGTGAGGATCTGCTGGAGCCCGTAGAAGGTGAGCTGGTTGATGACCTGCCCTAGGCAAGTCCAATAAGTGATAAGTGATATAAAAGAGTCCTACCCAAGGGCTCTTTTTTTTGAGTATGCTGTTCCCAAAGTAATTTAAATAACAGATTGATAACAATAATAATTGGGGTTACATATGAGAGTATTTCAACGCTGTTTACCAGTGATTATCTGGGCGCTAGTCAGTGGCAACACCATTGCGGCAGAGGCCAAAAATAATAAGCCGATGCAGGGGGTGCCCCCAACGCGAGACTCCCAGGTAACCATGAAAAACTACCGTGACTATCCGGCCAATCGCTGGGCGTTTCGCAATGCAGGGGCGCCACTCAATGTGGTCATGATTCCCCGAGAGGGTCAGATTGTGCCTTTGCCAGGGCCAACAGCGCCTCAGCTTGGCCAGTTTGAGATAACTGACCTGGCGGGTAATCAGCTGGAGTTTGATGCGGCCTTTGAGAGCAGCTATGCGGATGGAGTAGCAGTGGTGCAGGGAAGTACTCTATTGCATGAAACTTATTTTGGTGACTTTTCCCAGCATGCGCAGCATATTTGGTTTTCTATGAGTAAGTCTCTGGCCAGTGCGGCCTTTGGGCTGTTGGTGGCTGAGGACAGGGTTGATTTGCAGGCCTCTCCCGCAGACTATATCCCTGAACTTGCTGGCAGCGGATTTGAGCGTGTAACCATACAGCAGGTTCTGGATCATGCGACCTCGCTGGACTTCCACGAAACCTACACCAATCCGGATTCCGACTTTTTCCGCTACTATGCTCCAGCTTTGAATTTGGGGTGGCTGCCCGGGTCTGCTGATCTGCAGCCGGAAGCCGCAGAAATTTATGGTGTGCATGACTTTTTAGGTCGCTTTATTAAAGCCGACCCTGCACGCAGCCCAGGGGACAACTTTGATTACAACTCCAGTAATGCAGACCTGCTGGGCTGGCTGATTGCCAGAATTAGCGGCCAGCCATTTCAGGATTATATACAGCAGAATATCTGGGCAAAATTAGGCGCAGAGCACGATGCCTATATAGCGGTAGATCGGGCCTATATGCCAGCCGTGACCGGAGGTATGAATAGCACGCTGAGAGACGCGCTGCGCTTTGGAATCATGATTAAAGACCGCGGAGTTTTTAATGGCCAAAAAGTTATCCCAGCAAGCTGGATTGACCAAACTCTGCAGGTCAGTGAGCGGCTGGAGACCAATATGCGCAATAACAGCAAATATCAAGCTGACGCCTGGCAGGCCTACCATAATATGTGGTGGATTTTAGATGCAGAGGCGGGAGAGTACTGTGCGGTGGGCATTCATGGGCAGGTGATTTATATCAATCGCAAGGCAGATACGGTGATGGCCTGGTTCTCCAGTCAGCCCGGCGCCTCTGCAGCCAATAACCCCGATTTTCGCGTCAAGCTAAATGCAGCCCGGCAATTGGCCGCTTCACTGGGCCAATAGCCTGTGGCGGCCATCCAGAGGGTAAAGCTCAGATAGAGGGTTTTGTGCTACCTTTATACTTGGTATTTGGTTGTCACAACAGGGGGAATAGGGGCATTGGCTGACCACGAGAAGATCAATTATCCCGCCCTGAGCCTATTTATTGATAGGCTCAGTCAAATAGCTAGTTATGGAAGATTGCATAAATGTCACGTACGATGAACCTATGATCACACCCCTTAAACACCTGGCTAGGCAACTTTTGCCCGCTAGCCTCCTGCTGTCGTCTGTATTTCTGTCGGGCTGCTCTTTGCTATTGCCCCAGCAACAGGGCAGCGACTCATGTACAGCGCCCGAGATTGTTGATTTACCTGCCAAAATACCCCCTGAGCAACTCCAGTGCCCCGAGCCTCGGGTGATTGAGAAGCTAGTGACTAAAATTGTTGCTCCCGAGCTGCCACCTATGGCGACTACAGCCGGTAAGCTGCATCTGCCTATTGTGGGGGCGGTTGAGCTGGTACATATTGAGTCCGCTGATATAAAACTAGAAGCGCGAATAGATACAGGTGCTGAAACCACGTCTATTCATGCCGAAGATATTCAGCTAATCGAGAAAGATGGCCGCAGATATGTGCGTTTTGTGCTGATTGATCCAGCCAGGGGAGAGCGGGTACAGCAAGAGTTGCGGCTGCGCAGACGAGTGCTTATCAAACAGAGCTACGGGCCCGATGAAAGACGCTATGTGGTGCGCATGTGGCTGACCCTGGGTAATACTCGCTCAAGGGTTGATGTCAATCTGTCAGATCGTACCAATTTTCAGTATCCACTGCTGATCGGGCGCAATTTTCTAACCGATAGCCTCATTGTTGATGTCAGCAGACATCATACGATCATAAATTAGCGGGAATCAGCATGTTTTCCACCAGAGTTCAGGCGATTCTTGTAGCCTCCATGTTGATCGGGCTGGGTCTAGGACTCACTCTCTACAAAGCAATTAGCTTGGGTTTTCCCCTGCTGCCGGGAGAATATCGCGACGTCTGGACTCTGGAGTCCAAGATTAACTTTGAACCCTCAGCAAAGGGCCCAGTGGAGATTGAGTTGCGGCTGCCTGAGATGCTGACGGGATGGACCGCTGCTGATGAGCACTTTGCCTCCTCTGGTTTCGGCTTTGCGGTGATTGATGGGCCTGCAGAGACGATGGCAGGTGCCGAGAATGCTGAGATTGCTGAGAGTTCAGAGCAAAAACTGACTGAGACCGATCGTCGTGCCCGCTGGACTAGACAGCAATTGGAGCGTCCAACAACCCTCTATTACAAGTTACAGATTTATCGCTCGGTCGAGCCTCAGCCCCTACCTGCTATTGTCCCCCCAATAGTGCCGCCGCCCCTCTTAGAAGAGGACCAGTTAGCGGCAATGGCGCGGCTAGTAGCCAAGCTGGACTCAGTATCATCTGGCCCAGAGAGTTTTACTGGCCTTTTAATACAGGAAATTAACAGCCAGTCACCGGATCAGGACACGCTATTTCTGCTCAGTTCCTACAGAGAAGACTCTGCAGTGGTGATATTGGATGTGCTGGCATATAGAGGGATTTCCGCCAGCAGAGTGCGCGGCATTGTGCTGGAGGATGGCCGTCGTCGCCAGACTCTGAGCTCCCTTATTGAAATTCATGGAGCTGAGAGCTCTATTGTTTTTAACCCGAAAACTGCAGCTACTGGACTGCCAGATAATTTCTTTGTTTGGCAGCGCGGTGACAGCGCTATTCTCAATGTTATGGGCGGGCGTAATTCTAGTCTGGAATTTGCTTTGGTCAGCAACAGATTGCCGGCCAAGACATTGATTGGCATGGGTCAGGCTTCCCCGGAGATAGACTTTTTGGATTTCTCTATCTACGCATTGCCCGTTGAGCAGCAGGGTATTTTTAAGGGGCTGCTGCTAATACCTGTGGCGGCACTGATTGTAGTGTTAATGAGAATACTGGTGGGGGTGCGCACCTCCGGTACCTTTATGCCGGTATTACTGGCCCTGGCATTTATTCAAACCACCCTGGTGGTTGGCCTAATGATATTTATTGCCCTGCTGGGTATTGGCCTGTGGATTCGGTCCTATTTAAGTCATCTCAATCTACTGCTTGTGTCGCGAGTGGCTGCAGTGATCATTGTAGTGATTCTGTTAATGGCGATACTGGCGGTGATCAGTTACAAACTGGGTTTGGATCAGGCTCTAACGGTGACCTTTTTTCCTACAGTTATTGTTGCCTGGACCATTGAGCGCATGTCTATCCTTTGGGAGGAAGAGGGCGGTTATGAGGTCTTGGTGCAGGGTAGTGGCAGCCTGATTGTGGCGGTGATGGCCTATTTAACTATGTCCAATGCTGTAGTGGCTCATCTAACATTCAATTTCCCCGAGTTAATGCTGAGTCTGCTGGGGGTTATTTTGCTGCTGGGTAAATACACTGGCTTCCGACTCTCCGAGTTATATCGCTTTCGCGATATGGGTCGCCTGAAGTGATCCGTCTGGTATCTCCAGCCAGACTGCGCGAGCTTGGTATTCTGGGTATGAATCGCCGCAATATTAGTTTTATAGGTACCCATAACAGGCGCAAAAATTATCGCCTGGCGGACAATAAGCTGGCGACAAAAAGTGCTGCCCTCAGTCGCGGCCTGCCAGTGCCAAAACTCTATGGCACTATTGAGTCCCAGTCGCAGATAAAGTCCATGGCTGCTCAGTTGGCAGACAAACCCAGTTTTGTTATCAAGCCTGCGCAGGGTAGTGGCGGCAAAGGCATTCTGGTAGTTACCGGGCGCGCCGATGGGCTGTTTGTAAAGTCCAGTGGGCTAGTCATAGATGAGCGTGAAATCCAAAAGCATACATCCAATATTCTCGCTGGACTCTATAGCCTGGGAGGTCGCAACGATAGCGCCATGGTTGAGGCTCTGATCGATTTTGACCCCAGGTTGCAGGACTATAGCGTAGAGGGTGTGCCTGATATTCGCATTATTGTTTTCCGCGGTGTACCAGTGATGGCGATGATGCGCTGTGCTACCCATGCTTCGGATGGCAAAGCCAATCTGCACCAGGGAGCTGTGGGAGTGGGCCTGGATATAGGCACTGGGCAAAGTTTGCATGCAGTGCAGTACAACAGAATTATTAATCAGCACCCGGACAGCGGCAAAGGTTTCGCTGATTTAGCCATTCCCCATTGGCACCAGGTGCTGGACCTGGCTGCCAGTTGTGCCAGTATGACTGGGTTGGATTATCTGGGTGCCGATATTGTCTTGGATCTACAGGGTGGGCCCATGTTGCTGGAGTTAAATGCGCGACCCGGGTTGGCAATACAGGTTGCCAACCAGGCGGGACTCAGATGGCGACTTGCTGCCGCAGCAGAAATTGCCGACCGCACCACAGATCAGGCTGAGAAAATACAATGGGCCTGTGAGCAGTTTACTCGCGAGCCTGCGGGCCAACTGGACCTTGTTATCAACTAGGCTGTTGCAAGCAATCCCGTTAGATAATATGTCCCAGGGGCAATTCAGTTTTATAACAAATAGGCTTTAGGGAAAAACTACTCTTAATATGCTCAACACCATCTACGGCGGTGAGTTTCTCGTCGAGAAAGGTCTGGTAGGCCTGCAGATCTGGAATAACCACTCTCATCAGGTAGTCAAAGTCCCCGGTCATTAGATAGCACTCCATTACCTCAGGCCATTCCAGCACCTGCTGGGCAAAGCGATCCAGATCTTTCTTAACCTGATGGTGCAATGTGACCTGCACAAACACGGTCACTGGAAGACCAGCCTTCTGCGGATCAATCAATGTGACACGGCGACTGATATAGCCCAGTTGCTCAAGATTTTTGACTCGCCGCGAGCAGGGTGAGGGTGACAGGCAGACCTGATCTGCCAACTCAATATTAGAGATCCCTGCATCGGATTGCAGAATATTGAGGATTTTCCAGTCAATATTATCCAGGTTGTAGTCGGTCATTTTATCTCAGCCTGTACTGATGTTGATATCCGCTGTGCGCGGCAATTAGCCATCTATAATAAGAACACAGAGAGCCATTAAAGCCCTGATACAGCATAGCTGAGCCGGGTGTCACAATGCTATACAGCGGCACTATATTGGCTGTTAATAATATTGTAGGCCATATTGCGCAATTAAAACTTAAAAAATTAGCATATTACGCAATAAATGCTTATTTCTACGGATGTATTTTGGGCAGATTGGCAGGATTCGCCCGGGATTTACATGCTAATTTAAGGTCTCAATACAAGGGCCATTCAATAAAAATAATCAGGCCCCAAAAATGGATTTACTTGAGGTGTTCTGTGACTATGAAAATTGCTCCAAATCTAAGCCCTGCGAAAAGGGCACCTAAATTTGAGGACGGATCCTCTCTCAGGATTCCCAGCTTACAAATTCTCAATCAGGATGGTTCAGTTATTGCCGGTGCCACAGTGCCCGATCTATCTCGGGCTCAAGCCACAAAGATTTACAGCGATATGCTCTATATCCGAATGCTCGATGAGCGTATGCAAAGTGCCCAAAGACAGGGTAGGCTAAGTTTTTATATGACCTGCACAGGTGAAGAGGCTTCAGTGGCTGGCACCATAGCGGCGTTTCAGCCTCAGGATATGGCTATGGCCCAGTATCGCGAACATCTGGTATTGCGCTACCGTGGTTTCACCACAGCGCAATTTATGAATCAGTTGTTTGGTAACCTAGATGACCTAGGCAAGGGTCGCCAAATGCCTGTTCACTATGGATCCCGTGAACTCAACATAATGACCATTAGCTCTCCACTGGCTACCCAGATACCCCAGGCCTCTGGCTATGCCTATGGTCAGAAGCTCAAAGGTAAAGATGCCTGCACTCTGTGCTATTTCGGTGAAGGGGCCGCCTCCGAGGGAGATTTCCATGCCGGGCTAAATATGGCTGCAGTGCTTAACTGCCCGGTGGTGTTTGTGGTGCGCAATAATGGCTATGCTATTTCCACTTCCTGCGCTGAACAGTTTGCCACTGATGGGATCGCCCCCCGTGGCCCTGGCTATGGCATTAAAACTATAAGAGTGGATGGCAACGATATTCTGGCTGTCTACGCTGCCTCGGTGGAAGCGCGCAGAATTGCTACCCAAGAGCAGCGTCCGGTACTTATCGAAACTATGAGCTACCGCCTGGGCGCCCATTCCACCTCCGATGATCCCAGCGGTTATCGCAGTAAACAAGAAGAGCAAATTTGGCGGGATAAAGACCCAATCCAGCGCATGAAAAACTGGCTGATTGCTCAGTGCTGGTGGACTGAGGAGTCTGACACCGATCTGCAGAAATCCTATCGCACTGAGATTCTGGCCGAACTTAAGCTGGCTGAACAGCGTGACAAGCCGCCACTGGGCGATTTGATCACTGATGTCTACAAGTCAGTTCCTACCCATTTGCTTGAGCAGTTTCAAGAGTTAGAGGCCCATATCGCCAAGTATCCGGATCACTATTCAGTCTAATTGGAGCTGTAAGGATGGCTAACTCAACAGTGCGAGAAATTGGCAACGAGCCTAAAACCAGCAAGATGAATCTGTTGCAGGCTATTAACAGTGGGCTGGATATAGCCATGGCTACGGATCAGCGAGTGATTTGTCTGGGTGAAGATATAGGTCAGTTTGGTGGCGTGTTTAGAGCGACCAGTAATCTGCAAAAAAAATACGGTAACCAGCGTTGCTTTAACACCCCTATCACCGAACAGGGTATTGTTGGTTTTGCCATTGGTCTGGCCGCACAGGGTTCTGTACCCGTCGCCGAAATCCAGTTTGCCGATTATATTTTCCCTGCCTTTGATCAAATTGTTAATGAAGCTGCCAAGTATCGCTATCGCAGTGGTGATGAATTTAACTGCGGTGGTCTCACCATCCGCACGCCCTATGGTGGCGGTATTGATGGCGGGCTCTATCACTCCCAGTCTCCTGAGGCCTACTTCTGCCATACCCCGGGCCTAAAGGTTGTTATGCCCAGTAACGCCTATCAAGCCAAAGGTCTGTTGTTGTCGGCCATCCGCGACCCGGATCCGGTTATTTTTTTTGAACCCAAAGCCATCTACCGAGCCTCTGTGGGACAGGTGCCAGAGGGGGATTATGAAATTCCTCTGGGGATTGCCGAGGTGGTTCAGCTGGGCACAGATATCACACTGCTGGGCTGGGGTGCGCAGATGGTGCAGATAATAAAAGCGGCCGAACTGGCTGCAGCCGATGGTATTTCCTGTGAAATTATTGATCTGCGCAGCCTGTTGCCCTGGGATCGAGACTGCGTTGCTCAGTCGGTAACCAAAACTGGACGCCTGCTGATCAGCCATGAGGCACCCCTCACCGGCGGCTATGCTGGCGAAATTGCAGCCAGTATTCAGCAGCATTGTTTCCTTAGCCTAGAGGCACCGATCAGCAGAGTGACTGGGTTGGACACTCCATTTCCGCTGATCCATGAAAAGCAGTATCTGCCCGACTATCTTAAAATTTATGAAGCCATTGTTGCGACCTGCAACTACTAGCCGGAGACTATTATGAATAAAGATTTTATATTGCCGGATATTGGCGAAGGTATAGTGGAATGCGAAGTGATTGAGTGGAAGGTTAAGGAAGGCGATCTGATCGAAGAAGATCAGATTGTGGTGGATGTGAGTACCGATAAAGCTATTGTAGAAATCCCCTCAATGTATAACGGCCGTGTAACCAAACTCTATTATCAAGAGTCGGATACTGCTGAGGTTCACAAGCCTCTGTTTGCCATCGAGGTAGAGGGTGAGGAACAGTCCAGGGGGCAGCCGGAAGATAACAAACAAGCGGCAACTGTGGCAGTACCTGTCATGGAAGTGCCCGTTATCAGTGCCGCAGCCACTTCAGACAAGGTATTAACTACGCCGGCGGTACGCAAGATGGCCCGGGAGCACAGCCTAGATTTAGCGACAATTGCCGGTACTGGCAAACAGGGCCGAGTGCTAAAAGAGGATGTGCTGGCCTATCTGAATCAAAAGGCCGGCAAGCAAACAGCAACGGTGCAGGTGAATAGTATTCAGGATCGTCGCGAACCCATAAAAGGCGTGCGCAAGATAATGGCCGAGCGCATGGCTGATTCTGTAGCTACCATTCCTCACTTTACCTTTATCGATGAATTGGATATTACCGAGTTGATGGGCTTGCGCAGCGATCTGGTAAAAAACCATAGCTCTGATGATTTAAAAATAACCCTGATGCCATTATTTATTAAAGCATTGTCCCTGGCGCTCAATGAATTTCCTATTGTTAATAGCCGTGCCAATACTGAGTTTACCGAACTCACCTATTTGGCCAGCCATAATATTGGCATGGCCGTGGATGGCAAAACCGGCCTGCTGGTGCCCAATATTAAAAATGTCCAGCAACTGGGGTTGCTTGATGTAGCCCGGGAAGTAAATCGGCTTACAGAGGCGGCTCGCAGTGGTGTTATTAATCCAGCGGATCTTGCTGGGGGCAGTATCACTATTTCTAATATTGGTGTGATAGGTGGCACTGCGGCTATGCCTATTATCAATAAACCAGAAGTGGCAATTGTGGCTCTGGGGAAAATTCAGAAGCTACCCAGATTTGACGCCAATAATAATATTGTGTCGCGCAGTATACTCACTGTCAGCTGGTCTGGAGATCATCGGGTTATTGATGGCGGCACCATTGCCCGGTTCAATAAACTGTGGAAGCAATACTTGGAACAGCCCCAGACCATGTTGTTGGCTATGCTGGAGTTATAATCTGAAATAACAGCTCTAATTGATAGGCATCAACAACACGAACATTCAGTCCCGCTTTAGCTAGGTAGTAGGCACAGATAAGGCCATTGTGGCCACCGCCAATAATAACGGCGTCATAGTTGTTGGATGACATAGAGTTCTCGGTTTTATGATTGTGTTTTGGGCGCGCAATTGTAAGAGTTTTCATCCTTTTCACCAATGCCTTTTTAAGCCTGTCTCAAGTGATATTTTTGTTGCCCGCGCCCACATTGACTGGGTTATACTCAGGAGTAAATAACAACCAAACTCTGAGCCCAATCGGTTAGTTACTATGAGTATAAAACTTCCAAAACTTGTCGCTACTTCGGTGGTGCGTGGCAGCCAGCAGGGCGAGAGCCATGGAGGTGTATTTACGCTGGATTTTGAACGTCAGATCGTTGAGCAGCGGGTAGACTGGAATACCAGTGCGATTAATTTCGACGGTCGCGGTGCCGATAGGGGTTTGCGAGGTATTAGCTTTCACGAGGATCGTATTTTAATCGCAGCCTCGGATGAGTTGTTTAGCTATAACCAGAACTTTGAGATTCAGGAATCCTGGCGCAATCCTTACCTCAATCACTGCCATGAAATCTGTCGATGGGATCATTTATTATTTTTAACCTCCACAGGGTATGACAGCTTGCTGGCTTTTGATTTAAATCAGAAGGCTTTTATCTGGGGTTTTCAGTTGCAGAAGCAGGAGGGGCAGTGGACTGGTTTTAACTTTGATCCGCGCTCTGGGGATGGGCCTCGACCCAGTAATCAGCAGCATATCAATATGGTGCATGTGGATGGCAATGGTATTTTTGTCAGTGGCCTGAAGACCGAGGCGCTGTTACATATCAATACCAACAATAAGGTGACAGAGATCTGTAACCTGCCCAGGGGAACCCATAATGCGCGGCCCTACAAAGGCGGTATTATCTTTAATGACACCGCTAGTGATTGTCTGCGAGTGGTACCCAGGGATGATGCTCAGCAGGTATTTAAAATTCGCACTTATGATCCGGCTGATATTTTATTTGCCGGCATTGATGATTCAAAAATCGCCCGTCAGGGATTTGGTCGTGGGCTCTGTGTAATAGATGATCGCTTTGTAGCTGGAGGCTCATCCCCCTCTACCATTAGTCTCTATGATCTGCACAGCAGTCAGCTGGTGGGGTCGGTCAATATCACCATGGATATCCGCAATGCGATTCACGGTCTCGCCCATTGGCCGTTCTAGCAAATAGTTTTTATCAATAAAAAAGGCCGGGGATTACCCGACCTTTTTTTGTCTGCATAGACAGGCAGTCTATCTGAGGAGATTTTAGTCTCCGAAATGCCTGATAAATCGAACACCAAACTCTCTGGGTCGATTGGTGTAAACAGTTTCTACGCGCATACGGCCTTCGTCCACATTCTGCTGCGTATATCCACCCTGAACTGCGTGGGTGTAATTCACCCGTTCATCGGTAATATTATTCAGGAATATGGAGGCCTCCCATGAGTCGTTGCGCATACCTATGCTGAGATCTCCCAAACTGTATGAGGGCTCGTTCCACTGAGGGTTTGAGCCTCCCTCTACAGGTTCCAGATTACCCAGTCTTGAACCGCTGTAGGACCACTGCAGCCGCACATAGGCATTGGCATTATATTGCGGGACATCCCAGCTATAGGTGGCCCAGGCGCCGCCCGTAAAGTCTGGCGTTGTGGGTAGCTGCGAGCCGCTGGGGATAAAGATGGTCGATAGATCTATATCTGTATCCGTCTCGGCCTCTAGCCACTCGCCGTTCATGCCAACCACTAGATTAGATGTCAGCGCCCAGTTTAGCTCCATTGACAGACCGTCAATATGAGCATCACCGGCGTTGGATACCAGTACCTGATAGGGCTGACCACAGAGACCTGCAACTGGATCGCCGCCCCCTTCACATGCCTGATAACTGGGGTCGATTAACTCAAACTGATAGTCTGACCAGTCCATTTGGTAGGCGGTAACATTCAGGGTGGCCGCGCCATCGGCGAAGGTCCCTTTGTAGCCTGCCTCAAAGTTAGTCATTTTATCGGCAAAGAACTCCTTGCCAATGGAGGGGTTGCCCCGTTGCCGATTGGTGCCTCCAGGCCTGTAGCCTTCGGTCCAGAGAGCATAGACAAGATTGTCGCTATCTAGCCTGTAGCTAAGTGATATCTTTGGTATCACTTCTGAATCTTCACCTGGCAGAACCTCGACACCAGCATCATCTAGCCTGCCGGTCGGGTGTTCCTCGTAGTAGGTAGTCACATTTTCCCGGTCGAACCAGCGCAGACCTGCGGTAAGATCCATGCGGTCATTCATATGCCAAACCACTTCACCGAACACTGCGGTCTGCTCAGCATCTGCGCTACTCTTGGCATACCAGTTTTCAGAGGCATCGGGGAAGCTTTCACCGTACTGCCACTCGTTATACGCATAGCTGACAGTATTCTGATAAAGCTTATCTTCCAGCTCTCCACGGCCGTTAACACTGCCTGTTGGATAGCCCCAGTGTTCCTCGTACCAATAGTTGCTCTCCTCGTAGAAGGCGCCCACCAGCCAGTCAAAGGTATCACCCTGGCTGGACAGTCGCACCTCGGTACTAAATCGGTCGCTGCCAGATTCCTCGTACCATTTAGAGAAAAAGTCGCCCTCCACTGTGGGAGAGCTACAGTAAAGACCGCTGGCATACATATAGCCATCTTCTACCGCAAAGTAGTAGGGAGCATAGGCCGCAGCATCACCGGCATAATGAATGCAATAGTAGGCTGAGTAAGACTTGTGATAATTAGTAATATCCTGATCCCTGACGGTCTCAGAATTGTAGTAGGAGGTGGCAGCAACTAGCTGGGCGAAGCCCAGGTCACCCTCTACGGTCAGAGAGCTGATGTCCAGGTCGACATCCATGTACTCTTCGTTGTAGCGAATAATTTGCAGATCGCCCACATTGGGATCAAAGCCATTGAAAGATCCGGCCTCAGACTTTTGCTGGATCGTGGATAATGTAGCGCTCCAGTCTTGGTTGATGTCCCAGCGAACAGCTGCTCGCCAACCCTCAGCTTCATAGTCATTGATATCATCTTCAACTATGTCAGCATTATCTAGTGTTCCCCAGCCCGAAGGAGAGCGGCCGTACAGATCGTCAGCCTTCAGGTCATTGGTAATGGTTTTGCCGTAGACATTGTCAATATAGCCGCCGTCTTTGGCTTTGTAGCCAACAACCCTGAGGGCCAATTTATCTTCTACCAGAGGGAAATTGGCGACTACAGAGCCATCGTAGCTGCCTTCACCTTCAGAGCCATTGCGAATACTGCCGTCGACAGTAAAGCTGGTCTCATTCATCTGCGCCTTGTTTGATATCAGACGCAATGTACCAGCCTGGGAATCAGAACCATAAAGAGTGCCCTGGGGCCCAGAGAGTGCTTCAACACGCTCTATATCGACCATGCGTATGGATGGCTGCTGCCCCTGAGTGGTCAGAGATATCTCGTCCATATAGAGGGAGGATGTTGACTGAGTCACGTAACCGGGGTCGCTGGTGGCTCCTCGGAACACGAAGTTGGCTAAGCCGGACCCATAATCAACAATATTGACCGCCGGGATAAACCGCGCGTAGTCAGACATGCCGCGGGCACCCATATCCTTGAGGTCTTCCCCAGAGAGGGCCTGAACTGCTGCAGGAATATCCATCACAGATTCCGCGCGTTTGCGCGACGTAACTACGATTTCTTCAAGGGTAACGCTCTTTTCTTGGGCTACAACCAATGGCGATGTTGCCAGCGCCGTTGCAACGGCCGCCGCAAGCGGTGTGAGCTTGAGGTGCTTGGTTTCTCGACTCATTTTTAACACTCCCCGTATCAATTTGTTCTTTTCTAGGCTTTTTTGTTCTTTTTATAGTGGCTTTAACATACCTCTAAATTTTGCAGTAAGTCAAGCTTTGCTGTCTACCCAATGGGGTGGGCTGCGTGGCCATTTATACTGCGAACTTCAACCGCCCCGGGCCTGCAATAATGGCTCCAGAATCTCAATCAACTCTTCCAGGTGAGGCTCATAATTTTTCCAAAGATTGACAGAGCTCGCATAGATAGGCTGCCGCACCTGTTCTGAGCTAGCGGTTTTGACGGCTCGGTCTGTTTCATGAAAGCGCAGACAGGACTCTTCAAAGGGCAATTCGCAGTAGTCGAGTATGCGACGCACCTGGGTATCCAGATCAGCGACCACCATTTCATAGTCTACATCCAGAACCGTCCCTGGCATCACCTGATGCCAGTGCTCCATCAATGCCTGGTACTGAAGATAGTACTCACCCAGTTCGGTGAGGTCATAGCTAAAGGGCTGGCCGCTGGCGAAAAGTTGCTTGTAGCTGCCAAAGCAACTATCCAGTGGGTGGCGGCGGGCATTAATAATTTTAGCCTTGGGTAGCACCAGCTTTAAAAGCCCGGCATAGATAAAATTATTGGGGTTTTTGTCTATAAATCTGGGACTGCCTGTTCTGTACTTGAGGGTTCGATCAATATATTGCTGGCCAATATCAGCCCAGGCATTTGCGGGCAATGTGGTTAGGTTCTCTGGAAAATGCGACCCCTTGGGTCCGATTTTCTTAATGTCCTGCACTACCTGGGCGAGATCACTCAGCTCATGGGTTCCCTCAACCTGAGAATGGCTGGCCAGAATTTGCTCTATCAGGGTAGATCCTGATCTTGGTAGCCCAACAATTAAAATAGGGGACTGATCCTCCAGGCCAAGGCCATGATGCTGGTTTAGAAACTCAGGGCTAAAAATCTTTGTGATCATGCCAATCAGTACCTCATGGCCAATCGGATCATATTTTTCGGATTGTCGATGGCGATCGTTGCAGCGCTGAAAATAGCTAAATGCCCGATCATAGTCCCTGCGTCCCTCGTACTCTAGGCCCAGGCTGTTGCAGAGCTGAACATAGGACAGGTCTTCAAGACTGTGGTCTTCCAGCAGAGTCTCCATATCGGAAACTTCACTCTCCTCAAATCTAAAGGTTTTTAAATTGGCGAGATTCCAATAGGGTTCTGAATTGGTGGGATTCAGGGCAATATTCTGTCGGTGAGTCGCAATGGCTTCCTGCTGCCTACCTATGGTTTTAAGCTGATGAGCCAAACCAGAAAATGCACCTGGATGAGCCGGGTTGATCTCGAGGGCCCGCTGGTAACTAGTAATAGACTGCTCTGTCAGATTGGACTGGGCCTGAGTATTTGCCAGGGCGACATGGGACTCGGCGATATCTGGTGAGAGGCTAACCAGGGTCTCAGCACTTATTATGGCTTCCGGATGCTTGCCCAGTTCAAGCTGAGTCTTGGCCAAGTCTAGCCAGCCTCGGGAAAATTTTGGTGCCACGGAGACGGCTCTTGATAACAGCAGTTCCGCATCTTCATGTTTGCGGTGCACCGTGGCTACAGCTGCCAGCAGGCGCATAGCCTCTGCATGATTGGGGTTCTTGCGAAGTATGGTGCGATAGATTTCCTCAGCTTTTTCTGGCTCTTCATCTGCCTTGTGCTGCCTGGCCTGGGCGAGCTCTTTATTAAATGCCAAGTCATTCAAAGGTTCCTGAGAGTCCGAGTCAAGCGACTGTAATAGCTGTTTTCCACGCTCGATTTTGCTGTTGATGCGGCTGCGGTCTGGGGCCAGTTTTAAAGCATGTTGGTAGCCGCCAATCGCCTGTTCAAATTTGCCTTCGATCAGCAGCAAGTCGGAATAGACTTCATGGGCAGTGGCAAAATCCGGGTGCGTCTTGAGGGCTTTGGACACATTGGCATGGGCGGCCTCCAGATTTTTGGCCGCGATGTGCGCCTGAGCGTTTAGGCAGAGGATATTGGCGTCGTTGGGATACTGGATCAGACCCTGATCGCACAGATTGTTGGCGAGCTGTGGCTCGCCCTGCCTGAGATGCTGCAATGCCTGATTAAATACTGACTGTGGACCCTTGGCTTGGCTGATGGTACACCTCAATTATTATGCTATTTTGGAGTCTGAAGTTGCCAAAATAGTACCTCACAGCTGTGGGGTAAATCTACCGCCTCTATTTACAGCCCCCGCCTTTATAGCTGCTGTGTGAGCAGTTTACCCAGGCTAGCCAAAGCGGCGGGCGGCTTCTACGGTATTTTTTAATAGGCAGGCGATGGTCATAGGGCCCACACCACCGGGAACCGGAGTAATAGCATCGGCCACGGGCTCAACATCAGCATAATCTACGTCGCCCACCAGACGGCCTTTGCCATCTTCAGTATCAATGCGGTTAATGCCCACATCAATCACCGTAGCACCTGGTTTAACCCAGTCCGCCTTGACCATTTCGGGGCGCCCAACCGCAGCCACCAGGATATCGGCGGTCGCGCAGAGTGCGGGCAGGTCTTTGGTGCGAGAATGGGCAATGGTCACTGTGCAGCTCTCTTGCAGCAGTAATAGAGACACCGGCTTGCCAACAATATTGGAGCGGCCAATAACCACGGCATGCTTGCCGGATAGGTTGTCGCCCAGATGTTTTTTGGCTAGCAATACACATCCCTGGGGTGTGCAGGGGACCAGTGCGGCATCATCGCCATTGCACAGTCGGCCAGAATTCATCGGATGAAAACCATCCACATCTTTCTCAGGCAAAATGGTATCTATAATCAGAGCTTCATCAATATGCTTTGGCAGGGGCAGTTGCACCAGGATACCGTGCACCGCGGGATCAGTATTCAGTTTGTCCAGCTCATCCAGGAGAGCTTGCTGAGAAGTCTCTGCGGGCATTCTGATCTCGTTGCTGATCATGCCGACTTCTTTGGTCTGGCGTACCTTGTTGCGCACATAGACCTGACTCGCAGGGTCTTCGCCCACCAAAATGACCGTTAAGCCCGGGGTAATACCGCGCTCGTCCTGCAACTGTTTTACCTCAACTGCTAAGCTGTCGCGGAGTTCTTGGGCTAGGGCTTTGCCATCGATATTCATATTTATCCTTCTTCTTTCTGGTTGTGCTAATTTCTAGTGGGCTGGTCTGCTTTTGAGCGGGAATTCTACGTCAATGCAAGCCTAGAGATTTATCTCTGAGCGGCCTATTGTTGACGCTAAACTTGCTCTCGATTATCCGGTTCATTAAGGAGTTTGTCACGCCAAATTGGCGACCAATCAGCTATAAGTGGCCTGGGGGTGACATTGCTGCAGCACCTGACTTACAATTTGAGGTGGGCGGCACAGCAACAACCAGAGACGCTTGCCAGACGAACTTGATAATGGTTTTTCGCTAGAACAACAATATTGGGGTAGGGGATGGATATAGGTATTCCATTGCGGGATCTGGGTCAGGTCGATAGTTCGGCGCTGCGGGATGTTATTCTTTCTGTCGACGAGCAGTATTGGCTGGAAAACAGCTACCGCCAGAAAGCCTTTGATGTGCATGCCCAAACCCAGTCACTGATGATGCTGTTTGTTGATACTGAGCGCTGGCCGGACATTGAGGTGTCGCGGGAGTCCGGTTGGGATTTGCTGGCCGAGACGGCAATGCCATTAATGGAATCCATTCTGCGCGAGTTTTATCCCCCGGGTGGCACTATTATTCGTGCTATGGCAGCCAAGCTAGTATCCGGTGGTCTAATTACCCCGCATTTTGATAAACATCCCTCGTTTCATGCCGGGCATCGCATCCATATTCCCATTACCACCAATCCCAGAGTGCGCTTTATGATTGATGGCAAACCCTATCGCTTTGAAGTGGGCAAGGCTTACGAGATCAATAATCAGAAACAGCACAGCGTGATGAATAAAGGTAAGGACGACCGAATTACCTTTATCTTTGACTATGTGCCTGCCGATCATATACAGGCTGCCTAGAGTTTATCCACTGACGGTTCTCTAGCCTGACTGTCTCTGTGCTGAGGTTTTTCTCTGGCTGCGCAGCATTATCCAGCTGGCAATCAGGATACCCAGGCTCAGGGTACCAATAATAATTGTGGCCAAGGCATTGATGTCTGGGGTGACCCCCAGTTTAATTTTCGAAAATATCACCATGGGCAAGGTGCTGGCCCCAGCGCCAGAGGTAAAGCTGGCGATTACCAGATCATCCAGAGATAGTGTAAAAGCCAACAGCCAGCCCGAGATCATTGAAGGTGCAATCAGCGGCAGAGTAATATCAAAGGTTACCTGCATGGGTCGGCCGCCAAGATCCATGGCCGCCTCTTCAAGGGACTCATCCATACTGGCCAGCCGCGCCTGCACAATCACCGCAATGTAGGCCATAGCAAAGGTAATATGGGCGATGGTAATGGTGGTTGCTCCGCGACTGACAGGCCAGCCAATCAGTTGCTGCAGACTCACAAATAACAGCAGCAGAGACAGGCCGGTAATCACCTCTGGCATTACCAGGGGAGCAGCTATCAGGCCGGTAAATAAAAACCGACCCCTAAACCTACGCATTCTGGTCAGTGCCAGCCCTGCCAATGTGCCGAGAATAGTGGCGAATGTGGCGCTGACGGCAGCGATTTTAAGACTGAGTAGGGCAGCGTTAATAATCTGCTCATTGTTCAGCAGGGCACTGTACCAGCGAGTAGAAAAGCCACCCCAAACTGTAGCCAGTGCCGAGTCATTAAATGAATAGGCCATCATTACCAGAATAGGCACATATAAAAAGGCAAACCCAAAGCAGAGTACTGACAGAATAAAGGTTGAGGGGCCTCTATGGCTGCTCATTATGAGCGCTCCTTCTGGCTGCTCTGCAGCAACATAATGGGAACCACAATAATAAACAGCAGCACTGTGGCCACTGCCGAGGCCAGCGGCCAGTCGCGGTTAATAAAGAATTCATCGTAGAGAGTGCGTCCTATCATCAATGAGTCTATGCCGCCGAGCAGCGAGGGGATAACAAATTCTCCCAGGGCGGGAATAAACACCAGCATGCTGCCAGCTATCACCCCGGGCATGGATAGGGGCAGTATAATATTAAAAAACACCTGCCAGCGTCGGGCGCCCAAATCAGCGGCGGCATCCTGCAGATTGGTATCCATTTTTTCCAGCACGCTGTAGAGAGGCAAAACCATAAACGGGATATAGGTGTAGACAATGCCCAGATACACAGCGCCATCGGTATAGAGCATTTCAATGGGGGTGGTGATTAAGCCCATTTTCAATAGCAGCGAATTTATCGCACCGGTTTTACCCAGCATTACAATCCAGGCATAGACCCGCAGTAGAAAGGAAGTCCAGAAGGGCAGAATAACCAGCATAAGCAGTATATTTCGCGTTCCAGGTTGGCACTTGGCAATGCCGTAGGCCATGGGGTAACCCAATAACAGACAGAGCACTGTGGAAATAGTGGCGATTTTTAATGACTTAAAATAGCTGATCCAGTAGAGATTGTCCTCGGTGATAAAGCGATAGTTATCCAGAGTGGCCAGCAGCCAGCTCTCGGCACCTGGGCTAAAGTCAAAAAAATTGGAGAACGGCGGCTGGGCTACAACCGGGTCGGCAAAACTAATTTTAAATACAATGGCAAAGGGGGCCAGAAAGAAAATAGCTAGCCACCAGTAGGGCAGGGATATCACCAGCCAGCGCCATAATTTATCTCCCAGTGGGATACTGTGATTGGCCTGGCTCATTCCGGTAGCACCACAGAGCAACTGGAATCCCAGGATAGATAGACCTGATCGTCCCATTCCAGAACCAGCTCTTTGGTGCGCTGAAAATTTTGTGCACTGACCTGAATCATACGACCAGAGTGGCTGCGCACTCTGTAGATAGAACGATTGCCATAGTAGGCTAAATCCTCAACTATACCGTTGGTAATGGTGAGATTTTTACCCCTGGGTTTTTTCTGGCTGATACTGAGCTTTTCTGGTCTCACACCAATGGAAATAATATCCCCCTGGTTAAGCTGATGGCTGCAGTCTGCTTTTACCAGGGTGCCGGTCTTGTCGAGTGCCGCCTCTATAGTATGGGTGCAACTGTCCACTTGCACGCTGCTGGTCACTGTGGCATCAAAGAGATTGATGGTGCCAAAGAAATCAGCCACAAAGCGATTGAGCGGAAATTCGTAGACTTCCAGTGGTGTGCCTATCTGCACAAAGCGTCCCGCATCCATAACTGCCACGCGGGAGGACAGTGTCATGGCTTCCTCTTGATCATGGGTAACCACAATAAATGTGGTGCCCAGTTTGTGTTGGAGATTGATCAGTTCAAACTGAGTCTGCTCGCGGAGCTTCTTATCCAGTGCTGCCAGAGGTTCATCCAGCAGTAAAACCTTGGGTCGCTTTATCAGCGCCCGGGCCAGCGCGACTCGCTGACACTGGCCACCGGACAGTTGCTTTGGTTTGCGCGCGGCCAGATCTTGCAGTTGCACCAGCTCAAGCATCTCCTGGACTCTGCTATTGATTTCAGCGTTGGGCAGGCGATCCTTTTTTAGGCCATAGGCAATGTTTTGCGCCACTGTCATATGGGGGAAAACCGCATAGGACTGGAACATCATATTGACCGGGCGATCGTAGGCAGGCAGGTCACTGATATCCACGCCATCGATAATAATTTGCCCGGCGCTGGGATTTTCAAAGCCAGCCAGCATGCGTAGCAATGTTGATTTGCCGCAGCCGGAGCCACCGAGAATAGTGAACAGCTCGCCCTGATAAATATCCAGACTGATACTGTCTACGGCGGTGAAGTCGTCAAATTCTTTACTCAGAGATTTAATCTGTATAAAGGGGACAGCCTGAGGGTCCAGCCAGGGGGTCTCTGTAAAATCCGTTTCAGGCAGTTTTGGCGCTTCTTTATCAGTTGCTGCTGTCATGGGTTGGGTCGCTTGTTTTGTTATAGGCCAGTTTTTATTTTCGTCCAGGTTCGCGAGCGTCTGCGCTCCATTTTAGGCGTCAGTACTTCAGTGGTCTGCATTCTCTGTAACACTTGCTGATCTGGATAGATTGCAGTGTCCTTCGCTATGGATGGTTCCACAAAATTGATGGCATCTTTGTTGGCATTGGCGTAACCAATATAGTTGGTGGACCTGGCAATCACTTCAGGGCGCAGCATATAGTTTAAAAACAGATAGGCATTGTTCCTGTGGGGTGCATCACTGGGGATATAAATATTATCAAACCAGATAACTGAGCCCTCTTTGGGAATGGTGTAAGCCAGATTGATATCTATGCCTGCCTCTGCGGCTCTGCCCGCTGCCACTCCGTAGTCTCCAGACCAACTCATGGCCATACACACCTCTTTACTGGGCAGGTCGAGCAGCATCTTGGTGGAGCTAAAGTATTTGATGTAGGGGCGAATGGATTTCACCAGCTGTTCTACTTCTGCCAACTGGTCGAGATCAACGCTATTGGCTGGGTAGCCCAGGTACATCATGGCCAGAGGGATTACCGTTAATGGATCATCCAGCATAGAGACGCCACAGTCTGCAAATTTGGAGACCACTTCAGGGTCGAAGAACATGCGAATGCTATCTAGAGGGGCATCCGGCATACGGGCTTTTATTTCGTCGACATTATAGGTGAAGCCAGTGGTGCCCCAGAAAAACGGGCTGCCCATTAGCCCGCTGCTGTATTGACGATCTAGAGTTTGCAGCAGGGTTGGTTCTAAATGGTGCCAGTTAGATAGGCGACTGGTATCCAGCGGATGAAGGATATTAATACCTTTAAAGCGGGCGGTAAATGAGGCTGCGTGCACCACAATATCGTAGCCGCTGCGACCGGTCAGCAATTTGGCATCGACCATTTCACTGGAATCATAGATATCGTAATTGACCTCTATGCCATATTCCTGCTCAAAGTCGACTAGTGTCTGGGGGTCTATATAGTCGGCCCAGTTATAGATATTGAGGCGCTTTTCGATATCGTTATTTAATTGGATTGCGCTGTCTTGATCATTAGCCTGCCCATTCCACAGGAAAAATCCCAGTGCCGCTGCGCTGAATATAACAGGCAGAAAAACGCGGGCGGAATGGCGGCGACTATTGCCCATAGAGAGGTTACATTTCCTTAAGTCCGCGCTTACGCAGTGCGTTGGCAATTACCATGCGCTGAATTTCACTGCTGCCCTCCCAGATTCTGTCTACTCGCACCTCGCGATAAAAACGCTCCACTGCATTGTCTCGGCGGTAGCCGCGACCACCCCATAGCTGCAGACAGCGATCGGCTACCCGGTTGGCCATCTCGGTGGCATAGAGTTTTACCATAGAGCACTGAGCGTGCTGAGATTTAAGATCATCGCCGCGATCATGGGCAGCAGCGGCCTCGTATACCATTAACTTGGCAGCCCAGAGTTCGGTCACACTGTCGGCCAGACTAAATTGGGTCGCCTGCTTGTCGATCAGGTAGTCCCCCTGAATCTTCCGCTGGCTGGCCCATTCTGTGGCTTCTTCAATCATGCGCGAGGCTGCGCCCAACATGCGAGCCGCTATGGTCAGTCGCTCATGGCGAAACCAACTGCGGCTGTAGTCCATACCTGCACCCTCATCCCCTATGCGGTTTTTCTCTGGGACAAATACATTGTCGAATTTATAGGTAGGGTGATGGGAGGGGAAGGTGTGGGAGAATGCAGGATTTTCAATCATGCTAACCCCCTGGGCATCAATGTCGACAAAGAACAATGCGTCTTCGCCATTGTCGGTTTTGGCTTGCAGGAAAAAGAAATCTGCCAGATTAGCTGTGGTTACAAACCATTTTTCGCCGCTGATACTATAGCCACCCTCACAGGTAGAGGCCTTGGTATTGACCACTTCATGGGAGCCAGACTCAGCCTCTGTAATGGCGTAGCACTCTCGCAGGCTGCCATCCATTAGGGGCTGCAGAAATCTGTTAATTTGGTATTCGCTATGGGCACAGGCCTCAAACATCCAGTGCTGGGCTTCCGGAAAACACCAGCACAGGGCATTGGTGACTCGCCCCAACTCTTCCCAGGCAGCCAACTGATCCACCATGCTCATACCCAGGCCGCCATGTTCAGTTGGGGCATCCATTTTTGATAGACCCAGAGCAATCGCATTGCGCTGCATTTTTTCGCTGACTTCTTGCGGGATAACGCCGTTGTTCAGTTCAGCCTCCACTTCCCAGGGAATCAGATCCTGCTCAACAAACTGTCTAACTTGCTGTTGCCACTTTCTGGTGCTCTGGCTGTGCTGAATATCCATGGCTGTTTCCTATTATTATTTTAAGCCTGAAAATGATCCGGGAACTGGGTAGCCAGATAATGCATGGCCACATTGTATGCCTGCTTGGGTTTTAAGCCCTTGGGGGTGACCAGTAAGTCCAGCCACAGACCATCGGCCAGTGCGGTATAGCAGACGCAAGTGAGTTCCGGGTCTACATTAGCATAGTTGCCCTCGGTCTTTAACTGGGCAAATAGCTGGGTCAGGTTGCTGGCGATATCGGCTATATAGTCGGCGCAAATTGACAGATAGGTGGGGCGTGATTTGGTTTCACCCCAAAAGGCAAACCACACAGCCAGTTTGTTGCGGTCAATAATTGTGCGGCTGAAATCATAGCGGATATGGGCCGTTATTTTTTCAGCAGTGGTTTTTTTGGGGTCATGGAATATGTTGTCCAGCCCGCTGCGGTATTCGTCGGAAATATAACGCAGAGTCTCGATAAGTAGTTTTTCTTTGCTTTGAAAATGCAGGTTTACAATGCCCTGGCTAAGACCTGCCTCTGTGGTGATGTCGGCCATGGTCAACGCGGATAAACCCTTTTGGGCTATGCACTTAATGGTCGCCATAATCAACTGCTTCCGCCGGGCCTGGGCCGATACTGAGCGCTTTGAAGCTGAGTGTTTTGCTGCTGCCATTCAGGGGTTTCTCTGTGATTTGAGGCTTGATTGCGCCACTGCTAATCCCAATTAACAGTAACAAAAACTCCTATTGATGGCTATAAAGAATCAATGATTTGCGGTCGAAAAATGAATAACCATTCATTTACTATTTGACACAAGTTGGGACTTTGGGCATCCTGAAAATTGACAACAATTAGAAATCACAGTCGACCTGACTGGCGCAGCCCAGCGCTGCCAGATTATGCGGAGCGAGCAAAGTGACCAACAAATACGACGCTATTATTATCGGCGCGGGACATAATGGCCTGACCAACGGGGCCTATCTGGCTAAGGCGGGCCTCAATGTACTGGTGCTGGAGAAAAACTCCTATATAGGTGGAGCCACGGTCAGCCGTGAGCTTTACACGGATTGGAAGTACTCCAACTGCTCCTATGTCTGCAGCCTGTTGCGACCAGAAATTATCCGCGATCTGGAATTACCTCGCCATGGATTGCAGGTGGTGCCCTACGGTGGCGGTGTGACCTTTAAGGAAAACGGCGATTATTTTGGCAACCATGCAGATCATGAGCGCCTGCTGAGAGAAGTGGCCCGTCACTCCAAGCGCGATGCCAGTGCCTATGAGCGCTACGAAGCCGATGTGATGAAGCAAACTAGATTGATTCGTCCGTTTTTAATGCGTACCCCGCCAGATCCCACCTCCCTAAAGCCCAGAGATTTAAAGGAGCTGGCGGTGCTGGCCAAGTCTTTTGGCAGCATGGGAGAAGAGGGGTTGGCCGATACCATGCGCTTCTGGACCATGAGTATTGGTGACTTTCTCGACGAATACTTTGAGTCCGATGTTATCAAGTCTCACCTGGCCGGCAGTGGCATTATTGGCACGGCTCTGGGTGTTTACTCGCCGGGCACCGCCTATGTTCTATTGCACCATTATATGGGTGATGTGGACGGTTCTGTGGGTGCCTGGGGATTTGCCCGCGGCGGCATGGGCTCTGTGGCAGCGGCACTGTCTGCGTCATTTCAGTCCTTTGGCGGTACTATCCAGTGCGATGCTGAGGTAGATCAGATTATTGTTAAGAACGGCAAAGCCAAAGGCGTTGCTCTGGCCAATGGCAATGAGCTTTACGCTGATATTGTAGTCTCAAACCTGGATCCCAAACGCACCTTCCTAAAGATTATGGACGAGGGAGACCTGCCCAGTGATGTAGTGACCAAGGCCAAGAATTTTAAAATTCGCGGTTCCTCCGGCAAGCTCAATATTGCCCTGGACGGCCTGCCAACCTTTACCGGCCTGCCCAAAGATAGCCCGCTCTGCCTGGGTGAGAAACACTTTATTGATTCCCTGCCTCGAATGGAGCGCGCCTACGATGACTGGAAGGCGGGTACCTGGTCCAAGGACCCCTATGTGGACATGTTAATTCCCACCCAGATCGACCCCACCATGGCGCCTCCGGGCAAGCATATGATGTCGGTATTTGTGCAGTACGCGCCGCCTAAGGTCAATGGTGAAGACTGGACTGCGGAAGACAAGGCGGGCTTTGAAAAGACCGTTATCGATCAAATCAGCAACTACAGTCCCGACTTTAAAGATTTAATTCTGCACTGTGAAACCAGAACACCCAAGGATATTGAGGATGAAGTAGGCCTTACCGAGGGTAATATCTTTATGGGCGAGCTGACCTTTGACCAGCTGCTGTTTAACCGCCCATTCCCTGGATATGCTCAGTATCGTGGCCCGGTAAAAGGCATGTATATGTGTAGCTCGGGCAGCCACCCGGGCGGTGGTGTTATGGCTGCACCAGGTGCCAACGCAGCGCGAGAAATACTGATGGACTTAAAGCTCAATAACACTGTACCTGGAGGTTATGACGATGATTAATGTTGATAAGAAGTATGATGTTATTGTCGTTGGCGGCGGACACAATGGTTTGGTTTGCGCGACCTATCTGGCAAAAGATGGCCGCAGTGTTCTGGTAGTGGAGGCTAATGACTGCCTGGGTGGTGCATCTGCGACCAGCGAGTTTGCCGATCAATTCTCAGTCTCCTCCTGTGCCCATTGGCTATTTCAGTTAAATCCGGATATTGCCTCTGCTATGGGGTTAAATAATCAGGGTATGCAGCTTGCTGCCCGGGACCTAAGTACTATTGCTCTGGCCGAAGATGGCAACCATCTAACGATTAATGGCAATAATCTTGAGGGTGGAGATATCTCAGAAGAAGATCGCCAAGCCTTTGTTGCCTTTAATAAGAAGATACTAAAATTTTGCCAACTTTTGGCCGGTGCTTTTAATCGCCGGGCTCCCAAGTTGGTGGAAGGCAATCTGACCGACAGGCTTACGCTAGCCAAGCTGGGTCTGGGCATGAAAATGCTCGGCAAAGAGGATATGAGTGATCTGATGCGTCTGGCACTGATCAATATCTATGATGTGATGGAAGAGAATTTTGATAATGAGCTGCTCAAGGGCGCCATTAGTCTGGATTCATTGCTCGGCTCCCATATGGGCCCGCGCTCACCCAACACGGTGTACGGCTACCTTTACCGTCGCATGGGCGATATCTTTGGCTTCAAAGGCCCAGCGGTAGTGAAGGGCGGCATGGGCGCTGTGGGCCAAGCCATGGCCGATGCTGCTCGTGCCAAAGGTGTAGATATCGAAGTAGGTGCAGCGGTTAGCAAAATTAATATTGATGTGGATCGCGCCACCGGCGTCACTCTGGCCGATGGTCGGGTAGTCAATGCCGGGTTGGTGGTTTCCAATGCCGATCCCAAAACCACCTTTAACAAGCTGGTGGGATTGAGCAATATCGAGACCGGTGTTGCCCGTCGGGTAAAAACCCTGCGCATGAAAGGAGATGCGGCCAAGCTGCATATAGCATTGGATAGCCTGCCAGCCTTCAAGGGTTTGACTGAGCAGCAGATGGGCCAGCGCCTGGTGATTGCTCCCAGCATGAATTATATAGAGGCTGCTTTTAATGCTTCCAAGTACGGTGAGTATTCGCAGGCGCCAGCTATGGATATCAGTATTCCAACCATTCATGACCCCAGCCTTGCTCCCGATGGCAAACATGTGATGTCAGTGATTGTGCAGTACGCGCCCTATGAACTGAAAGAGGGCTGGAGTGATAAGAGCAAAGAAGCATTTAAAAACCTAGTGCTTGATCGAATTGCCGATTTCGCACCGGGCCTGAGAGATAGCATTATTGCCAGTGAATTATTGACCCCTGTTGATCTGGAAGAGCGATTCCATATTCATGGTGGTCACTGGCATCACGGCGAGATCAGCCTCGATCAGATACTGATGATGCGCCCATTCCCCGGAGCCTCTCAATATGGCACCTCAGTGGATGGTCTGTATCTCTGCGGGGCGGGCAACCACCCGGGTGGAGGTGTGATGGGCCTGGCAGGTCACAACGCTGCGAAAGAAATTATTAAGCGAGGTCAATCAGCATGATTCCCCATGATGAAACAATGATTCTGGAAACGCCGTTTTATTCCCGGTGCCTGGCGGCCTGTGAAATCAATCTCTGGGAAGACTGGAAGGGCTACAGAAGCGCTGCAGCCTATACCAGTGTTGAGCAGGAGTATTTTGCTGTGCGCAGTAATACAGGCGTATTTGATATATCGCCTATGATCAAGTATCGCTTTACTGGGCCCGATGCCGAGGCCTATCTCAATCGTCTGGTGACCAGAGATATCAGTAAACTAGGTATTGATCGCGTGGCCTATACAGTCTGGTGTGATGACAATGGCCAGGTGATGGACGATGGTACTATTTTCCATCTGGGTGAAAATGACTATCGACTCTGCGCCTATGCTCGCTGTCTCGACTGGCTGATGTGGTCGGCTGAAGGCTTTGATGTAACCATTGTCGACGAGACCGCCGAGATTGCCGCACTGGCAGTGCAGGGGCCTACCTCCTGCTCCGTATTTAAGAATATGGGTTTTACTGGTATAGAAAACCTTAAGCCCTTTGGTATCAACCGCTATCCCTTTGAGGGTTCAGAGGTAATGATCAGTCGTACCGGGTTTACTGGCGATCTGGGCTATGAGATCTGGGTTGACCCTGCGCTGGCAGAAACCTTCTGGGACAGGCTGTTTGAGGCCGGTAAGCTCTGGGGTATTCGCGCCATCGGCAGTGCGGCACTGGATATGTTGCGCACCGAGACCGGCTTTTTGCAGGCTGGTGTAGACTTTATCCCCGCCGAAGAAGCCATTCGCACTGGCCGTTCTCGCTCTCCCTTTGAACTGGGGCTGGGCTGGTTAGTGTCTTTCGACAAGCCTGTATTTAACGGGCGTAAAGCGCTGCTTAAAGAAAAGAAAGAGGGTTCTCGCTACGCCTTTGTCTATCTGGATGTTGAGGGTAATAAGCCTGCGGAGCACGCCTTTATATATGCCGGCAGCAAAGAGGTAGGTACTGTGACCACTGCGGCCTGGTGCCCTACGGCCAAAACCAATGTGGCCTTTGCCCAGGTGGACGCTCAATACGGCAAGGTGGGGCAGGAGCTAGTGGCTGAAATCTACTATGAGCGCGAACTGAAGTGGACGCGAGTAATGGCCATGTGCACCGTAATTGAGGGTGCTGTATTTAACCCACCGCGCAAAAGACAGACTCCAGCTCCGGACTTCTAATGACCGAGCACAGGTTGCGGCCACTGCTTAAGCCAGCTTCTATTGCTGTGCTGGGAGCCTCCAATCGGGCAGGCTCAGTGGGTAATGAAGTGTTTGTCAATCTGCGCAAAGGAGGGTTCACTGGTACCCTGCTGGCCGTGAACCCCAACTACTCAGAGGTTGCAGGAGTGCCCTGCTATGCCTCCCTCTCCGATCTGCCTGAGTTGCCCGAGCATGTAATTTTTGCCATTGGCGATCAGCGCATTGAGGCCGCCCTGGATGAATTGATTGCCCTGGGTATTAAAGCCTGCACTATTTTTTCTTCCCTTATTCTTAAAGAGGACACTGCTCCGCTGCTAAAACAGCGTATCCAGACAAAGGCTGAAAAGGCGGGCCTGCTGGTGGCTGGCGCCAATGCTATGGGTTTTTACAATGTGCGCGATCAGGTGCTGGCTGGGGGTTTTGATACCAGAGAACACCGCTATCCCGGCAATGTTGCGCTGATTAGTCAGTCCGGTGCCGGTATGTCAGGCATTGTGGATTGTGAGCAGCGTATTGATTTTAATTTTGCTCTGTCCAGTGGCTATGAGCTAACGGTAGCCATGGAGGACTACCTGGACTATGTCCTGGATCTTCCTGAGACTAGAGTTGTAGGCTTATTCCTTGAGACCAGTCGTTATCCCCAGAAGCTAATTGCAGCCTTTAAAAAAGCCATTGCCCGCAATATTCCCATTGTGGTGTTAAAAGTTGGGCGCACTGCGCTGGCAGCGGAAATGGCCCTGTCTCATTCCGGTGCCTTGGCGGGCACGGATAAAAGCTATTCAGCAGTATTTGATCGCTATGGCGTTCAGCGAGTCGAGGATATGGATCAGCTGGCCACTGCATTAATTATGTTTGCTCAGCCTCAGGCCCCAGCGGCTGGTGGCATTGCCTGTCTGCATGACTCTGGGGGTGAGCGTCAACTGTTGATCGATCTTGCGGACCAGTATTCAGTGCCATTGGCTCGGCTGGATGCTCCAATCTTGGATCGTCTGAAAGGGTTGCTCGACCCAGGCCTGCCTGCGGTAAATCCGCTGGATGGCTGGGGCGCCGGGGGTGGCGACGCACCTGCCAATATGGCCGCCTGTTTTACTGCATTGCTGGAGAGTACTGATACAGCTCTGGGCGCTGTGGTTCATGACCGGGGCCCGAACAGTGAGGTTTACCCTTCCTATATGGAGTATTTGCACCAGGCTCAGGGGGCGACAGGCAAGCCGGTTTTTCTAGTGGCCAATAGGCAGGGGAGTGGCAGCGACAGTTTGGCCATAACGTCGACTCAGGGGGGATTTCCGGTCATTGATGGGGTGAGTCAGTTTTTGGTGGGTGCCCGCTGTCTGTTAGATTACAGAGACTTTCAGCAGCAGCCGGCCCAGCGCTTACCAGTTTTGGACGCCGAGAAGCTCGCCCATTGGCGCCAGCATCTGCAGTCGCAGCAGCAGGTATCCGAGGCGCTGGCCAGCCAATTTTTGGCGGACTTTGATATCCCCATGGTAGTGGGCACTGAAGTTGCAACTGAGAGCCAGTTAGTTAAAGCTGCGGGCCTGCTAAGTTATCCCCTGGTGCTAAAAACTGCGGCGTCCGGTATTGCCCATAAGTCCGATCAGGGCGGGGTAATATTAAATATTATTTCTCAGGCAGAATTGCTAGAGGCCTATCAGGATTTAAGCCATCGACTGGGCAGTGCTGCCATGGTGGCGCCTATGGTTGAGGTTCAGGGTGTTGAAATGATTTTGGGTATCAGCACAGATAAGCAGTTTGGTCCTGTTGTGGTACTTGGCTTTGGCGGACTCTATGCTGAGATGCTCAAAGATACCACAGTGCTATTGCCGCCCTTTGATAGCGCCTCTGCAGTTGAGGCGATTGGCAGGCTGAAAATGAGCCCTATGCTGGCAGGTGTAAGAGGTTCGTCCCCAGTGGATGTGCAGGCCTATGCTGAAGCCGCAGCGCGGCTGTCGGTACTGGCGGTGGAGTTTGCCGATTTAATTGCCGAGATTGATATTAATCCTGTCAAAGTTTTGGCCAATGGCTGCCTTGGTTTGGATGCGCTGCTGGTGAAGCACCAGCCGGGCTGACATTAGAGTCAGATTAAAAAACACATAATAAGAAACTGAGGGGAACCATGAGTATTGCCAGCCATAAGGAACTGCAAGCATTCTTAAAACAGTATCCTGAGATCACCATGCTTGAACTGCTGATGCCCGATTTAAATGGTATTTTGCGCTGCAAGCGTATTCCGGCAAGCGAGTTTGATAGCTTTTTAAATCATGGAGTTAAGGGGCCGGAATCCACAGTTCTGCTCAATGTATTGGGGGAGTTCTGCCAAGAGCTGGATTTTGTGATGGCCGAGGGTGACCCGGACAAGCTAATCTTGCCCGTGGCCAACAGTCTGGCGCCTATTACCTGGCTAAAGTCTGATACAGCCCAGATACTGGCTACTTTCGCCCAATTGGATGGTGATCCGTCAGAGTATGACTGTCGCAATGCGCTGATTAATGCTCTTAAGCCGCTCTACTCTATGGGCTTAAAGCCAGTGGTCGCTACTGAGCTTGAGTTTTATCTGGTGGAGGCAGGCCCTGATGGGCTGCCCAAGCCAAAGTTAGGCAAGGTACCTGGTACCAGCACGGATCAGGTGGGTACTCAGTACGCTATGCCCGAAGATCTCTGGGATCAGGACGACTTTCTTGAAGATGTGCGGCGGGCCTGCGAGGCTCAGAACGTACCTATGACCACAGTGCACTCGGAATTTTCTCCGGGGCAGTATGAGATCAATCTGCACCATGTGGATGATCCGGTTGCCGCCTGTGATCACGGCATTCTGTTAAAGCGGATTGTCAAAGGCGTTGCTCGCCAGCATGGTTTGGCGGCCACCTTTATGGCCAAGCCCTTTACCGAACTTACTGGCAGTGGCCTGCATATCCATTGCAGCCTTTACAATGCCCAGGGAGAAAATATCTTCGCTGATCTAGATTCTGATCAGACGCCGGCTATCTCGGATAATCTGCGCTATGCGATTGGTGGCCTGGCCGAGACCATGGCTGAATCCATGGCTATTTTTGCTCCTAATGCCAATTCCTACAGGCGGCTTATTCCCGGCAATTTTGCGCCGCTGGCTCCCAACTGGGGCTACAACCATAGAGATGTCTCTCTGCGTATACCGGTTTCCGAGCACAGGGACCGCCGGGTTGAGCATCGGGTTGCCGGCGCTGACGCCAATCCCTACCTGGTAATGGCCGCCTTGGCCGCAGGTATTCACCATGGATTGACCCATCAGTGCGACCCAGACGAGATGATTGAAGAGGGTGAGGAGATGATCGAGGAGATTATTCTGCCGCGACTTTGGCCTCAGGCTCTGGATAAGTTTGATATGGCTGCAGTGTTGCCTAACTATTTAGGGGCCAAGTACTGCCGTATGTACGGCACGGTTAAGCGCGGGGAATGCGAGCAGTTTTCTGCCCAGGTTTCTAATATAGACTACAACTGGTATCTGCGATCAATGTAGTTAGCCTCAGTTTAGCACTCAACTATATGGCTATTTAGTTGGCTATATAATGATTTAAGCAACTGGGGTATAGTGCTGAGAAATCATAATAAAGCTTATAAAAGTGGCTGGTTAATAAGGTTTCCCCATGAAAATTATTGCTACCGATATCCTTGATAATAGAGAGAAAATGACGGCAATGGCCAGTGCCCAGCTAGAAAAGCCGGGCTTTGCCATAAACCCCTATTTTTACCGCTCCCATGTCACCTATGAAGCGGAGCTAGAGCATATTGTTTTTAAGAGCTGGCTGTATGCCGGGCATATCAGTCAGGTCGCTAAAAATGGTGACTACTTCTTGTTCGATGTAGGCGAGGACTCGATCATTATCAGCCGCGACAATAAGGGCCAGATCGGTGCTATGCACAATATCTGTCGCCACCGCGGAGCCAGGGTTTGTGAAGAGCCCAGCGGTAATCGCAAAGCCTTTATCTGCCCCTATCACGGCTGGGCCTATGGCAATGATGGCCATCTAAAATCTGCCCGGGAAATGGACCAACTGGAGGGCTTTAAGTGCGAGGACTATGCCCTTAAGAAAGTGCGCTTTGTAGTCTTTCAGGGCATGATTTTTATTAACTGCGACCCGAATGCTCCGGACTTTATAGCGCCGCTGGAGAATATCAGCAGACAGCTGGGCGCCTACGATCTCGAGAATGCCAAGGTGGCTGAGCGCAAGACCTACAGAATTAATGCCAACTGGAAGCTGGTGCTGGAGAACTATCTGGAGTGCTATCACTGCTCCAGTTCCCATCGCCAGTACGCCAAGCTGCATACTCTGGAAGCGCCCTCCGAAAAAGTAAAACCGATCAATCAAGCCATGTGGGCCAGAGCTGAGGAGCTTACCGGTGTGGCGGGTATTGCTGAGGAATACTATGGCTACTACAACGATGCCACCGCCTTTGGTGCCTGTTCCTATACCAGTCGCTACGCACTCTACGAAGGCTTTAAAACAGGTAGTCGCGATGGCCAGCCCGTCGCGCCATTAATGGGCAATATGCAAGGCTATGATGGGGGTGCCGGTGATTTTCAGATGGGTCCTCTAACCTTTATGCTCAACTACCCAGATCACTGTGTGCTCTATCGCTTTATTCCTCGAAATCTGACTGAAACCGATATGGAAGTAGTCTGGTATGTCAATGGAGATGCAGTTGAGGGCGTGGATTATGAGGTGGAAAAAGTCACCTGGCTCTGGCACCACACCAGCCTTGAGGATGAATATATTATTCTGCGTAACAATGAGGGGGTGAACTCCAGGTTCTTTGAGCCAGGGCCCTATCATCCGGAATACGAAGCTACATTGATGGAATTTATCAGCTGGTACCTGAAAGCGCTGTCATCAGCTTAACCTGTCAGTCTAAACCACAGGTAGAGAGAAACTATGTTTTTAAAAGCCACAGCAGATACCAGAGAGCACGCAGAGTCCTATTACGCTGCATCCGCCAATTGGCAGACTGACTATCCTGAGCTGGAAGGGGATATAGAGGTTGATGTGGTAATTGTGGGTGGCGGCTTTAGTGGTGTTGCCACCGCCCTAGAGTTGGGGGAGCTAGGCTACAAGGTGGCCCTGTTAGAGGCCAATCGCATTGGCTGGGGCGCCTCTGGCCGCAATGGTGGGCAGATTATTGGAGGCTATGGCCAAAACCCCAGTGCATTTAAAGCCAATATCGGCAGCGAAGGTGTTGAGGTCGTGGAAAATATGGGAGTGGAGTGCGTTGAAATTATCAAGCAGCGCATCGAGAAATATAAGATCGACTGCGACCTAAAATGGGGTTACTGCGAAGTGGGGCTAAGAAAGCGCCACTTAAAGGACTATAGGGAATGGGCAGACAAAGACCCGAAGATTCAACTGCTCGATCGCGATGAGCTTAAACAGTATATAAATTCAGATGTTTATCTGGGCGGCTATTACCGGGAAGATTGGGGCCATATTCAGCCGCTTAATCTCTGTATTGGTGAAGCCAAGGTGGCAGAGTCTCTGGGTGCGTTGATTTTTGAACAGACCAGGGTTACCGGTATTACCTATGGCGAAAATCCCGCCGTACAGACCGAAAAAGGCTCAGTGCGTGCCAATCATGTGATCCTCTGCGGCAATGCCTATATGGGCAATCTGGTGCCCTATCTGGATGCTCGAGTACTGCCTGCCACCAGCTGTGTTATAGGCACAGAACCATTAACTGAAGAGCAGCTACAGCAAACTATGGTGCGCGATGTAGCTGTTTGTGACTCGCGAACGGCGTTGGATTACTATCGGCTTTCAGCGGATAAAAGACTGCTATTTGGGGGGCTCTCCAATTATTCTGGCCTCGACCCCACCAATGCCACAGAGATTATGCGCGCAAAAATGCTCAAGGTATTCCCCAGCCTCAAAGAGGTAAAGATCGACTACAGCTGGTCTGGCCGAATGGGTATTAGCCTGCGTCGTATGCCCCAAATTGGCCGTATCAAAGATAGCAATGTGCTGTATATCAGTGGCTATTCTGGTCATGGGGTGGCGCCCACCCATATGACGGGACGTATTCTTGCCGAGGCGGTGGATGGAAATACCCAGCGCTTGGATATTATGAATAAAATGTTCCATCTGCCCTGGCCCGGAGGCAAATTACTGCGCAGGCCCGCTATGGCCATTGGCATGATGTACTATAAAACCCTCGACCGGTTTTAGTTTGAGCCAGCGCCCAGTATGCAGCCCTGGAATAGACCGCTTTTTCTATAGAGAGATCTCCTTTTAAGCTATAAAGGCAAATAAAGTGAAAAGTGATAGCTACAGAGATAAGTACAATCAGCACCTCCTGCACCCCTGGGGTGATCTGTCGGCACTGGGCGAAGATGACTCCAGCTCGGTAATTGTAAGGGGCGAGGGCGCCTATATCTTCGATGCCGAGGGTAATCGACTATTGGACGGTCCAGCAGGCATGTGGTGCATGCAGGCGGGCTACGGTCGTCGTGAGATTGCCGATGCAGTGGCCGAGCAGATGATGACCCTAAGCTATGCCACTACCTTCTCATTGATTAATAATCGCGAGGTGGAGCTGGCTCAGCGCATTGCTGCCCAGACCCCAGGTGACCTCAATCGTATTTACTTTACCACTGGTGGCTCCACTGCTGTAGACGCGGCCCTGCGCCTCTGCCAGCTGGCTAGCAATATCCAGGGTACGCCTCAGCGCAAACAGATTCTTACCCGAGAAAAAGCCTACCATGGCAGTACCTATCTCTCCGCCTCAGTCACCGGCAAAGAGCGGGATAAAACCGCTATGGATACGATTCGCGAAGGTGTGCATTTTTTATCAGCTCCCTGCCATTACTACTATCCTCAGTTTGAGACCGAAGCAGCATTCTGTGATTTTCTGATTGCTGAGCTTGAGGAGAAAATTCTTGAGATAGGCGCGGAAAATATTATGTGCTTTATCGCCGAGCCAATTCTGGCCAGTGGCGGGGTGATTGTGCCCCCGGCAGACTATCATCAGCGCTGCTGGCAGATGGTCAAAGGCTATGGCATTACCTATATAGCCGATGAGGTGGTCACCGGGTTTGGTCGTCTGGGCCACTGGTTTGCTTCGGAAAAGGTATTTGGCATAGTGCCGGATATTATTATCTTCGCCAAAGGCGTGACCTCAGGTTATATCCCCATGGGTGGCTATGCGGTGTCAGATCAGTTTATGGCAGAGATCAGTGGCGACAATGCCGATGGCTGTCTGTACTCCAATGGCTATACCTGGTCTGGTAATCCGGTGGCCTGCGCTGCCGCTCTGGCCAGCTGGGATATTCTGGAAAAGGAAAATCTGCTGCAGAATGTGCTGGAAGTGGGGCCCTATTTTCAAGAGCAATTGCGAACCCTGGCAGAAAATCCACTGGTGGGCAATGTGCGCGGCACAGGGTTAATGGCTGCAGTGGAGATGACTATACAGGGCCGAGATGAAGAGGACCTGCTGGAAAAAGACTACGCGATCGGCGAGATGGTAGATAGCCACTGTCAGCGACTGGGGCTGCTGGTGCGGCCCTTTATCAATATCTGTATTATTTCACCGCCGCTAATTATTACCAGAGCCCAGGTGGATGAGTTGGTGACGGCTCTGCGGGAGGGTTTGCGGCTGACTCTGGAGGATCTGCGCGAGCAGGGTATCTGGGTCGACTAAAAAATAAACTGGGCGTCAGCCCAGGTGGTAGAGAGATGAGATATGTCCGATAACAAGCCGATTGATAGCTACTCCATGTTTGCCAATGTCCAGAGTTACCTGGGCCTGCCTCTATCCCGCGATATAGATAGGGCAGATTTAGTGGTGCTGGGTATTCCCTATGATTTGGCGACTACCGGCCGGGCTGGAACCCGCCACGGCCCCCAGGGTGTGCGACTGGCATCGGGCAATCTGCGCTGGGAAGAGAAGCGCTGGCCCTGGACCTTTAACGCTATGGATCGGTTAAATGTGGTTGACTATGGGGACCTGGAATTTGCGCCAGGTGAGTCTCAGTCGATGATCGATACTGTGGTCAACACTGTAGGCGGCATTCATGCCAAGGGTAAAAAAACCCTGAGTATTGGTGGTGATCATTTTGTCACTCTGCCTTTGCTTAGGGCTGTGCATCAACAGCGCGGCCCTGTGGCCCTGATACATTTTGATGCCCATACAGATACCTACCAAGAGAGCTCCGAGTTTGACCATGGCGGCATGTTCTACTTTGCGCCCCAGGAGGGTTTGATTGATCCAGCCCATTCTATTCAACTGGGGATTCGTACCGAATATAACCCAGAGGATCATCAGTTTGAGGTGATTGACGCAGCGGCGGTCAATGATATGGCTGCTGCGGATATTGTCGCTGCCATTAAGCGGCGAGTTGGTGATATGCCGGTGTATCTGACCTTTGATATTGACTGTCTGGACCCGGCCTATGCGCCCGGTACTGGAACCCCGGTGGCCGGTGGTATTACCAGTGACAAAGCATTAAAAATTATTCGCGGCCTGGTGGGCTTAAATCTGGTAGGCGCAGATGTGGTGGAGGTGGCGCCCTCCTATGATCATGCCGAAATTACGTCTCTGGCCGCCGCGACCCTGGGTCTGGAGCTGATTTATCTGATGGCCTCCCTCGCTGGGCAGGAGTAGAGATCTATAGCGCTAGAGAGTACTTGTAGAATTCACTATCTCGCCTGTAGCCAAGAGCCTCATAGAGCCCCTGAGCATTGATATTATCTATGGCGGTCTCCAGATCAATACGCGATGCACCGCTTTCCAGGGCCATGGTTTTGGCCCGATTCATCAGAGCCTTGCCCACGCCTTGATCGCGCTTGCTGCTGTCTACAAAGAGATCATAGAGCACCCAGATCGCCGAGGCCTCGACACTGCAAAATGTTGAGTACAGCTGGGTAAAGCCAATGGCCTTTTTATCTGCACTTTCATTATCCCAGGCGATAAAAATAGTCGAGCTCTGGGTCTGTATGCGTTGTTTAATATACTGGTGGGCCAGGCTCAGATCAGCTTCTTCTTCATAAAACTGACGGTAGAGATCGAATAGCACTGCCAGCTGCTCCAGATCATTCAGGCTGGCTTGAGTTATATGCACTGGACTGGTTTCAGGGTCGGTGCTGGCACTATTTTGCTCAGGCATCTGATAGCACCAGGGAAATATGCTGGCGAGAAAGCTCTGGCATACCTGGCGCGCATCGTCGCGGTCATAGTCTTCACCGGCAAAGAGGATTTCTTTCCACACTTCATCGGTAATTCCTGAGATGGCATTGGCAATGGCCCGCGCATTGATCTGCGCCTGCTTATTGGCCTGATTAATAATCTGCTCACAGAGATTGAGAATCAACTTAAAGTTTTGTTTATCCAGGTTGCCCCTGATGCGCTGATAGTCCTCGCGGCCGCGACTCTCTGAGTCAAAGGCGTGCCATACAGCCATTTTGCGGTGCTCGGTAATCTCTGGGTCGAGAGAGGCGTCAATAATGGCCGCTAGGCGTTTGGCTGGGTCTGGCCCCGCCTGCTGAAGCGCCTGAGCCACGCCGCGATCAAATTCTTCAGAGACAAAATTAAGAGTTTCCAACAGCAATGTCTCTTTGCTATCAAAGTAAAAATTTACCGTGCCCGCGGTTAATCCGGCAATAGAGCTGATTTTAGCCAGAGTTAGTTTAGACAGGCCAAACTCGGCAATCGCGGTAATAGTGGCATCAATTAAAAGTCGCCGTCGCTCTTGATGTATAGCTGGATTGGTAGTCGACATGGGGGCAGTTATGCTCCTGTTTTTAAACTGATTTAAATGCCTGTTTAATTACTTGTACGTTTAAATAATGGTGCTTACCATAGACCCTGACAAGTTTTATCACAATAGGGTTTGATTAATCGGAGGCTCCCTCGGCCTGAAAATTATCTGATCTATTCGGTAGAGAAAAACCGCAGGCAGCTAAGGGCCTATTTCGCCATGGCCTGCGCTATACCCAGGCTATAAGAGCACAGCGATGATGTGCTTGTATTTTAGTAACAGATAGGTCTAATAAGGACCATTAGGAGAGATTAACTGTGAGCCACTCAGCAGCTATGCCATTGGTAGCGGTAACCGCAGATCGCGCCTTAAATGGTGCTCATCAGTACCATTCTGCCGGAGAAAAATATTTAACCGCGGTGATAGAGGGTGCTGGCTGTATGCCTATGATACTTCCGGCGCTCGGTGATCAGAGGAGTATCGACAGTATTCTAAACCCTATCCATGGTGTGCTACTAACCGGCGGCTATAGCAATATTGAGCCCCACCATTATGGCCAGCAGCCGGCTCCCGGCGACGATAGCCGGGATGCCCAGCGCGATAAAACCAATCTGGCATTAATACCCCAGATTATTGCTGCCGGAATACCTGTATTAGGTATTTGCCGCGGTCTGCAAGAACTCAATGTGGCCATGGGTGGCACATTGCATCAGCGGGTCTATGAAATTGACGGCATGCTAGATCATCGCGAGGATAAAACTGCTGCGGTGGAGGTTCAGTATGGGCTGGCCCATGCTGTTAATGTGCAAGCTAATGGTCTGTTAGCCTCTATAACGAGTGATACTAAGCCAATGGTTAACTCCGTGCATGGGCAGGGTATTGATCAGCTGGCTGAGGGTCTGACTATTGAAGCAGTGGCAGAGGATGGTCTGGTTGAAGCCGTGTCGGTCACAGCGGCCAAGCAATTTGCCCTGGCGGTGCAATGGCATCCGGAATGGCAGGTGCGCAATAATGATTTCTATAGAGCAATTTTTGCAGCCTTTGGCGATGCCTGTCGGGACTATTGTGCAGAGAAGAGTTAAAGCGCGCAGCAGCGAAAATTAATTGGCCTAAAATAATAATAAGTGAGGCGTCGATGACAACAATACTACCCAGACCCCTGGGACTGCTGATTTTAACTGTTCTATCTATGAGCTTGGCAGCCTGCAGTCAGGACTCTGAATATGATCTGGTGATTGCCAATGGGCGGGTTATCGACCCTGAGACTCAACTGGATGCTATTCGCCATCTGGGTATTAGAGATGGCTCTATTAGCCAAATTTCACAGCAGCCTTTGCGGGGCAATAAAACCATAGATGCCTCCGGATTAGTGGTTGCGCCGGGCTTTATTGATATTCACAGTCATACGCCGACTCTGCTGGGCCAGCAGGTGAATCTACTCGATGGTATTACTACTCAATTAGAACTGGAGGCAGGCTCTTTCCCGGTCAGCTTTTATGGCGAGCACTTTCGCGATGGTGCGCAGATTAATTATGGTTCCTCCGTGGGCCACTGGGCAGTGCGCACCAAGGTTATTGAGGGCGTAGATATGCCCTATATTTTTGCCGGCGATAAGATTTTAACCATGGCTGGGCCCGCCTGGATGCAAGCCGCCACAGCGGCGCAAATTGAGCAGATGCGCCTGCTGCTTAACCAGGGTTTGGATAGCGGTGGTCTGGGTATTGGTGTGCTTCTGGACTATATGACCGAGGCGGTTTCTGAGGCGGAGTTAAGCATGCTATTTGAAGTGGCGTCCGAGCGGGATGTGCCACTATTTGTCCATGTGCGCCGGGGCTATACAGGCGACCCTGCAGGTCTGGTTGAGGTAATTGATTTGGCCTTGGAAACCGGTGCGCCGCTGTTTGTCTGTCATATTACTCACAATGCTATGGGCGGCATTGGCGACTGGCTAGCTATGATTGATGAGGCCAATCAGGCTGGGGCCAATATCACCACCGAGACCCTGTCCTACGCTGCTGGTGGCACCAGTATCTCTGCTGATGTTTTCCGCCGCCGCGACTGGCAGGCTATTTTTGATATCAGTTACCAAGATGTGCAGTGGGTGGCTACGGGTGAGTGGTTAACCAAAGAGACCTGGGATAAATACGCCAAAGAACAGCCCACTGGTATGGTGAATCACCATTATGTGAAGGAGGACTGGGTTGAAACTGCTCTGCAATGGCCAGGCATGATGGTTTCTACAGATGCACTGCCGGCTATAGATACCAGTATTCCCACCAACCCCAATATAGCTGGCACATTCTCTCGGCTACTGGGCCATTATGTGCGTGAGCGCGAGGTGCTGAGCCTATCCGACGCGCTGGCCAGATCTAGCCTCTATCAGGCCCAGTGGATGGAGCAGGCATCGCCTGTATTTAAAAACAAGGGGCGCATTCAGCGCGGTGCCGACGCAGATTTAGTGATCTTTGATGCCCAGACCATTGCGGCTAATGCAGTCTATGGTGACCCCTACCTAAAACCCACAGGCATGCTGCATGTATTGGTAGCAGGTGAGTTGGTGGTGCAAAACGGCCTGCCCGTAGAGGGCCCTGCGCCCGGTCAAAAGTTACTGGGCTCTGTTAGCCAGTAGCTATTTCTCAGTATGAGTTGTCTCTTGCGCCGGCATTATAATAAGGCGCTCGCCAGAGGAGCTCTCAATTATCAAATCGCTGTTGCTCGGTTTGCTCAATGGCTCACCCACCTGAACTGCAATCGCAAACACTCGGTTCTTTATCTGGCCCTGGGGGTCCAGCACCTCTGCAAAAACGGTGAGGTAATATTTACCCGCGTCTTCAGCGCTGAGAGTTTGCTGGATGCTGTAGTTCTGATCGGCAGCCAGAGAGAATTCATAGTCTCTGGTGGCGGGCTCTGCAATAAGGCCCCTGTCTGCGCGCAATTTTATTGCCAGCTGACCAGAAACATGGGGCAGCCTAAAACTCAGATCAACAGTTTGTTTCTCACCTATATCTAGGGGCCCTTTAAAATTATGCTGGAAATCGATGGCGGCGCCAGGCTTTAAATATTTGGCTATGCTGCTCTTTTCACTGTTGCTGTCGGCAGTAGCAGTGGTGCCGCTATCGCAGGCGCCAAGCAGCAGGCTAATTAATAAAATGCTTATATGGGTAATCTGTTTCATAGTTATCTCTGCCAATCTCTAGTTACTGATCTGGAAGTCGAAGCAGTAATCTCCGGCGTCGTCGGTTTCATCTATATTGTTCCAATCATTAAACACCAGTACATGGGTGCCGGTGGTCTCAAAATTCAGACTGGCATTTTCTGAGCCTATCACACCGGACTCAGCCACATGAAGCCGGATGCCTGACTGATATATATAGAAATCTGGATCAGAGGCAGTGGCTCCACCCACCTCAGTGGCGCTAAAGTTATAGGTACCAGCTGCTGGTATCTGAAACTCAACAAAAGACTGGGTGCCCAGTTTATTATAGTAGCCCGCATCATCCACAGAACAGAGTTGAATGGCACTGCCACCCACATTGGCAACCTTGTAGACAGGCAGTGCCGATGCTATATCGCCATCATTGGTCTCGTTTAGGCCATTGGGGCCAGTCCCAGAAATGGTTTGACCTGATAGCAATGAAACCAACTGGTCTGCGGCACTGGGTTCAAGGGTCTTTAAATGATCGGTAAAAGAGAAGATGCTGGTAAAGTAGGTGCCGGCGCTGTAGACGCTGTCGGTCAATGTATTGTAAATGGGTCCCAAGCCCAGGGACAGCGAGTCTGCGCCGTCATCGCCGCTGTCATAGATATCGTATAGCACCGACTGCACCGATCCCTCGTTAAACCAACCGGTCCCCGTATAGGTATTTCGCTCAACACTGAATTCGAAGCCATTGCGCTGATCTAGCCCGGAGCTATCGCGGTAAAAGGGGTCGTCCGTGATCATGGCTGATAGCGCATTACCCCATCCCTCGCCAAAGGCGACGCGCATATCCAATTGCTCAGAGAGGCTGTGGCCACCGCCAATAGAATCCGCTCGCGATAGCTGGTCTTCAAAATAATGACCCCATTCATGAATCACCACATGACGATCGTATTCATCGCTATCGGTATCTGCCGCACCCAGAATATAGATCTTGCCGCCGAAGTAAAAAGAGGTGCCTATATCTCCGTCGGTTAGATTGCCATCGGCGGGGTTATTTTTCTCGCTCCAGCGAACCTCTAGCGCTGGGAAATCAAGATTGGAGTCTACGGCCGCGAATTTTTGCAATGTGTCATACAGCGCATCCAAAATGGCAAAAGGCGCTGCAGTGCGGCTGGATGAGTAGCTGCTGCCATCCCAGCCGGAGGGCATATTGAAGTTGATGTTGCTGTCTGCAGAGCCGGCGTTAAAAAGGTCGCCCTGCACAGCGTAAAGCGCATTGGATAGGGTATTGTCAGTGACTTTGACATCCCAGGTAACACCTGTGGTTTGCAATAGCTTGGCCAATACTCTCACTCGCATAGAAGTGTTGGAGTCAACCCTGAGGTCATAACGACCCTGGCTATCTGTGAGAGTAGACAGCAGTACATTGCTCGACTCATCTACGGCCTCCACCACAAGGCCTCTCGCTGGGGCCTGTTGGATATTAGAGTAATCCAGACCAATCCGCGAAGCTGCAAAGGGCACCAGATCGAAGGTAATAATGCCACTCACAGACACTTTCTCATCGCTGACATTGATGGTCACAGAATCCGTGGCTGTGGCGCCCTGGTTATCGGCCACGGTTAAACTAAATTCCAGCAAACCGCCAATATCCGGCGTAGTGAAAGTTGCTGTCGCAGTATCAGCGTCGGTCAAGCTAACGGTTTCACCAGAGGTTTGTGCCCAGCTATAGTTTGCAATAGAGCCGTCGCTGTCAGTTGCGGTGCCGTTGAGAATGACTTGACTGGAAATAGCCACAGTCTGATTGACTCCAGCATCTGCTGTTGGCGAATTATTGGCGGGCAGACTAACGCTTACAGAGACTGAGTCGGTGGCTTCTGCACCATCGTCGTCAGTCACTCTCAGCTCAAATTCTAGCCTGGTCTCCACAGCTGGGGCAGTGAAGGAGGTACTGGCAGTGTCATCCGAGCCTAAGGTCACCGTCTCTCCACTGGTCTGAGTCCAGAGATAGGAAGCTATAGAGCCATCAGAGTCACTACCAGAGCCACTGAGATTGACCTCTTCTGATGCCAACACCTGCTGATCCGCCCCCGCATTGGCTGAGGGAGCAGAGTTGGCCGGTGGTGCGGTTGGCACCGGGTTAAAGGTATTGCCGCCACCGCCACCACCTCCGCCACAGGCGGTTAAAACCAAGCTGAAGATAAGGGGTAGCAGTCGATAGTCTGAGAAATTTTTCATAATATTTTTATAATTAAAATTTGAGCCCTGCTAAGGGTACGAGAATCTCTAGTTTCTAGACTATACAGGCGCGGATTGATTTGTGCACTAGGGTGGTTTTGGGATGGTTTGTGAACCTCTTTTCGGTTCAAGTCCCGGTTGGAATTCAAAGGGATAGATGGCCTGTGCAGCCGACTTTGTTTCAAAGTATAAATGGTGCCCAGGAGAGGACTTGAACCTCCACCCCCTTGCGAGGACCAGCACCTGAAGCTGGCGTGTCTACCAATTTCACCACCTGGGCATTTCTTGGATTTACTGAGTTGCGAGTTGCTGTGCAAAACAGGGTGCGCACTATAGGTACAGCTGGGTTTATTGTCAATTACATGGCATCAAAATAACGTTTTTGTGACCTGATCTAGCCCTTGAGAGAAAATTTTTGCCAGTATTATCTGGTCATAGGTGTGTTTGTCGAAGTAACTCAGTGGGAGCAACCAGCAGTTGAGTAACCAGTAGTGGCATTGGGATGTTATGACAACCTGTAACTAAACTACGGATAAGGATATTACTTATGGGAATTCTACTGAAACGAATAGTTTTAATTTTTACTACAGCTGTCGCTTTTTCAACCATTGTCCTGGCGGTGGCCGAACCTGCGGATGAAACGCGTTCGCTGGCGATTACGGCGGATTACCAGCCGGTGAATGTCAACAAAGCCTCTGCGGCTCGAATTGCTGCTGCAATGAAGGGGGTGGGATTAAAAACCGCCAAAGCTATTGTGGCCTATCGCAAGGCTAATGGACCATTTAAGACCATCAATGAATTGACTGAGGTGAAGGGCATTGGCGTCGCCACTCTGCGTAAAAATGAGCGTGTAATTGCGCTCGAATAATATAAACTTAGTGCTTACAGCGCTGAAAAACCGGTTGCCTGTGCATCCGGTTTTTTTATGGACCAGCAATTATCCAAATAACAGCAAGCAGTGATATCTCTATGAGCTTAGATGCAATTATCACCCTAGGTATTTTGATGGCTTTTTTAGCCACCGCGCTCAGTGGTCGGCTGGCGGTCGATTTTGCGCTTGCAGCGGCGATGACGGCGCTTATGTTGTTTGGAGTGCTGTTGCCCGAGGAGGCTTTGCAGGGGTTTTCCAACCCGGCTATCTACATTATTGCCTGTTTTTATATAGTGTCTGCAGCACTCAAAGAGAGTGGTGCGCTGCACTGGTTGATTATGAAATGGCTGGGCCGCAGTGCAAAGCCTGGCAGGGCGCTGCCCAGGGTTATGTTACCCGTGGCATTTATCAGTTCGATTATTAGCAATACGCCTGTGGTGGCTATTTTTATACCGCTGCTGCAAGACTGGGCTAAGCGCCACGAGGTGTCGGTCTCCAAGTTTCTAATTCCTTTGAGTTATGCCTCTATTCTGGGGGGCACCTGCACCTTAATTGGCACTAGCACCAATATTCTGGTGGTGGGCATGCTGCAGGGCACGGCTGAGGCTGAGAGCCTGCATCTGTTTAGTCCCGCTCTGATAGGTGTACCGCTTATTTTTATTGGGCTGGCCTATTTTGTATTTATAGGTCATCGCCTATTACCCTCGCGAATGGGTGTGGCGGAATCTGGAGCTGAGGCCAGAGAATACGCAGTTGGTATGCGTGTTGTGCCAGGTGGGGCTCTGTCTGGTGTCAGTATCGCCGATGCGGGGCTGCGCCATTTACAGCATAGTTTTCTATCCGAAATTCAGTCTGAGGGGCATATTATCCCAGCGGTAGGGCCCGAGGAGATTCTCAGTGATAACGACGTACTGATATTTGTGGGTCAACCAGAGGCAGTTACTGAGTTGCGACAGTTTCCTGGCCTTGCTGCTGCGGAGGGCGAAGTTTTTAAGCTGGATGCACCCTACAGTTCAAGAGCACTGTTTGAGGCGGTGGTGGCACCTGTATCCAATATGGTAGGTAGATCGATCAAAGCCTCGGGATTTCGCACTCAGTTTGGGGCAGCTATTTTGTCGGTGTCGCGCAATGGCCAGAGAATTAATCAAAAGGTGGGTAGCATTGTGCTGCGCGCCGGTGACACCCTATTGCTGGAGGCGGCGCGGGGCTTTGTTAGCCGCCACCGCTACAGCCGCGATTTCCTGCTCCTCAGTCGCCTGGATGATGTGACTATTCCCAATTTCGATAAGGCACCCACTGCTCTGATGTTGCTGGGGTTGTTTATCCTGGCTGTGGTAACCGGGCTTGTGCCTCTGGTTGTGGCCTCTCTGCTGCTTGTAGCTGCACTGGCTTTTAGTCGCTGTATCTCATTGGAGTTTGCCCAGCGCAGTATTGATATGCGGGTGTTGCTGGCTATTGGCGCATCACTATCCCTGGGACTAGCTATTCAGAAGACTGGGCTGGCGGATATTGCCGCTTTGGGCATTATATCCATGGCGGGCGAGAATCCGTTTATCAGTCTAGTCTTACTCTATCTGGCCACTGTATTGGCGACGGAGCTTATTACCAACAACGCTGCGGCTGTTCTGATGTTCCCCCTGGCTCAGGTATTGAGCACGCAACTGGATGTCAGCCTGTTACCCTTTGTAATGACTATTATGTTTGGTGCCTCGGCCAGTTTTCTGACGCCCGTTGGCTATCAGACTAACCTGATGGTGCAGGGCCCGGGGGGTTACCGTTTCAGTGACTTTTTTAAGGTCGGGATACTGCTGAGTATTTTGGTGGGAGTCACTGTTGTCAGCACTGTGCCGCTGGTCTGGCAATTTTAGCTAGATATGCGCGACAGAATTCAATTCTAGGCTCATGTTGCTGTTATTTACCCTCGCCAAGTATGAGATAATATGCGATTACATATAATTTTAATTACCCTCCAGGAGCTGTTGCACCAATGACCAAACTTACCTGTTTTAAGGCCTATGATATCCGCGGACAACTGGGGACTGAGTTAGATGAAGATATTGCCTATCGTATTGGCCGAGCCTATGGGGAGTTTTTACAGCCTAAAAATGTGGTCTTAGGTGGCGATATCCGCCTGAGCAGTGAGGCGCTAAAGATGGCGCTGAGCGAGGGTATCAGGGATGCTGGCGCCAATGTTATTGACATAGGTATGGTGGGTACTGAGGAGGTTTACTTTGCTACCTCCCATCTCAATGCTGATGGAGGCATTGAAGTAACCGCCAGCCATAATCCCATTGACTATAACGGCATGAAACCTATACGCGAGGGCTCTAGACCCATTAGCTCGGACACCGGGCTTTTGGATATCCAAAAACTTGCCGAGGCTAATAATTTTGCGGCTGTGGATCAACAGAATCGCGGTGGCTATGCCAAGCAGTCGATTCTTGATGACTATCTGGATCATCTGTTTGGTTATGTAGACCTGGCCAATATTTCACCGATTAAATTGGTAATGAATGCGGGTAATGGTGCCGCTGGGCACGTGGTAGATGCGCTGGTAGAGAGATTTCAGCATTTAAATGTGCCCATAGAGATCGTTGCCATTAACAATGAGCCCGATGGCACCTTCCCCAACGGTATCCCCAATCCTATTCTCCATGAAAATCGCGCGCCCACCATTGAGGCGGTTCTGGAGCATGGGGCTGATATGGGCATAGCCTGGGATGGCGATTTTGATCGCTGTTTTCTGGTGGATGAGTTGGGTAACTTTATCGAAGGCTACTACATTGTCGGCCTGTTGGCAGAGGCCTTTTTACTCAAGAACCCCGGCGCTAAAATAGTCCATGACCCGCGTCTAACCTGGAATACAGTGGATGTGGTCGAACAGGGCGGCGGTGAGGCTATTCTGTCTAAAACCGGTCATGCTTTTATTAAGGAGCGCATGCGTTTAGAAGATGCTGTGTATGGGGGTGAAATGAGTGCTCACCATTACTTTAGAGACTTTTTCTATTGCGATAGTGGCATGATTCCCTGGCTGCTGGTGATGGAGTTGGTAAGCAGCAGTGGCAAGCCGCTCTCACAGCTGGTTGAGGCTATGGTTGAAGCCTATCCCTCCCCAGGAGAAATCAACCGCAAAATCGCTGACCCGGGTGCCGCCATTGAAAGAGTGCGCCAACATTATGAGTCAGAGTCTATACTGATAGATACTACTGACGGTATCTCTATGGAGTTTGCCGACTGGCGTTTTAACCTTCGTATGAGCAATACAGAGCCAGTAGTGAGATTAAATTTGGAAACCAGGGGCGACAAAAAGCTGTTGGCTGAGCGTCAGTCAGAGCTGCTTTCATTGATGGAATCTGTATAATTTCGCTCTGCGACAGACGCCCCTAATTTTACAGGATACTAACTTATGGATAGATGGTTTTTACTTCAGACCAAATCGCGACAGGAAAGTCGCGCTGTTGAAAATTTAGAAAGGCAGGGGATTGATTCGTTTTGTCCGCGCATCAATATAGAGAAAATATTGCGGGGGCGGCGTGTCGTGGTAGATGAGGCCCTGTTTCCCGGTTATCTGTTTGTCAGCTTTAATCAACAATCTGTCTCAGCTACCTCGGTGCGCTCCACCAGAGGGGTAAGCAATTTTGTTTCCTGTGCCGGGGCCCCGGTATTGGTGCCCCTTGAGCTGATAGAGAGTTTGAAGCAGCGAGAGGCAGAGCAAAGTAAAATGGCTGAAATTGCCGGTGCGCTCAAGGCCGGTGACAGCTTGGAGATACTCGAGGGCCCATTCAGGGGTCTCAATGCGGTTTTTTCTCAGCCTGATGGCGATAGTCGAGCCATTGTGTTGATTAACCTACTCAATCAAAAGGTCAAGGCGGTGTTGTCATTTACTAGCCTCCAGAAGTTAGACTCTGTGCCCGCAGCATAGCGACCCAGACAAAAGCAAAAATACTCTCAGTTTAAGCCACAGATAAAACCACGTAGCTGGTTTTAGGTGCTAAAGTATATCTAAAGTTTAGCTAAACTTTGGCGAAAGTATTGAAGCGCGCCCCGTCTATGGACGATGGGGCTAATGACAAGGAGCCGTAATCGATACCATTGTGCACTTTGCCGCAGAAAGTCATGTGGATAGATCCATAGAGGGCCCCGGCGAGTTTGTTCAAACTAATATTACAGGTACCTTTACTCTGCTTGAGGCCGCTAGAGAATATTGGGATCAGAGCAGAAACCTAGTTAGTAATAAATGCAGGTTCCATCATATATCTACAGATGAAGTGTTTGGATCACTAGAGAACCATGGCCCTGCTTTTTCTGAGACCACGGCCTATGCACCCAACTCTCCCTATTCCGCAACCAAGGCTGGGTCTGATTATCTGGTAAGAGCCTGGCATCGCACCTATGGCTTGCCTGTGACTATCAGTCACTGCTCCAATAATTACGGACCCTATCAGCACAGTGAAAAATTTATACCCACTGTGGTGAGCGCCTGCTTGAATCAGACGGACATTCCTGTGTATGGAGATGGCACTAATATTCGCGACTGGCTGTATGTAGAGGACCACTGCTCTGCCGTTGATACTCTGGTGCGCAGAGGTATTGTTGGCCAGGCCTACAATATTGGGGGCCTTAATGAGTGGTCAAATATTCATATCTGCCAGTTGATTTGCGATCTGATGGATCAACAGCTGCCCAGCAATGCGCCCCACCGCAGACTAATCCAGTTTGTAGCAGATCGCCCTGGCCATGATTGGCGTTACGCCATAGACGCCAGCAAACTTGTCGAGCAACTGGGCTGGTCCCCTCAGCAAACCTTTCAGACAGGTATAACTGCAACCTTAGATTGGATGATGCAAGCCCGTTAAAAAGTTTGTTCGTTAATCGGTTAGTTGTCTGGGGATATAGTCGGCTGGCTTAAAATGACAGAATATATTGGCAAAGGACTCGCCCTCCAGCGGATAGGGGCGCCCATGGGTCAGCCTACCTCCCTCATAAAAAATCACTTCTCCAGGCTTAAGTATGACCTGGTGGCGGCGGTAATAATTATCATCGATTACTAGGGGCCAGTCCTGATCTACCTGCTGGTCAATATTGATAATTGCGCTGATAATATGGGTCTCCAGACGGTCCTGGTGGCATTTAAGCACCGCGCCGCGGTGATAAACACGAATACCATAAACATAGGTAGGCAATAGCTCTTTGCCACACCATTGCTCCATCAGCAGTTTAAGAGCCCCATGAATTTCTTCTCTCAGGTCGGTACTTAAATCAACCAGTGAGCTGGATTTTGTTTTTTTATGGCCTGAATTGGAAATAAAGTCTCCAGGCACTATCTCTATTTCTTGTGACTCCTGGTGGTTTGAATAGAATTCCTGAATTTTTTCCAACATGCCGTCGGGGAGCTGGGCCTTGGCAAAGCCTGTTGCGGTGTAGTTGGGAATAAAGTCATTGGCCCCTCTAACAAACATAGGGGGCTGCTCTGGCAGGCGACTATTGCTGCGAAACCATTTGGTAATAATTGCCTTATACCCTTTCAGCACAGGCTGAGCATGATGCATGGTGTTGGGGTTGGGTGACCCATCTGCGTTTAGGCTCGACCAGACCACCGCCAGGCCCTGTTTGGGCTGAAAATCCTGACCAATCTTGGTAAAGCTGGTTATACCCCCCTCTTCAACAGTGTTCAGGTAAATCATTACCGTAAAGGTGCGCTGCCCCATCTCGGCGCCATGCTCCTCTATCTCATGTTGTTCAAAATAGTCGGTATGGGGCTTAAACTCCTGGCCGACAGAGTAATGTTGCCCCTGTATGGTTTCAGAATAAGATTCATCTATGCCGAGGAGTTTACAAATCCGCTGATCTACATCCTGTATCAGCGAATCCTCTATGGTCCCTAAATCGCAGGTTTTACTGGTGCGAAATGCGTTATCTGCCTCAAAGCTACTGAGCTCGGAGGGCCTGAGTTGGGACTCTATGGCGGCGATAATATGCTCGCATTCATCACTATTTAAAAAATCTGCGACAGTATAAAGTTGAATTGATTCTAAATTTATAGGCTTGCTATTGGGGATAAAAAGGCTATCTATGGCAATTGGCTGACCATAATTATCAGAGCCCGTCTGTTTTTGCTCGGTTTGTGCTGCTGCAAAAGGGTTGATCAGTTGGTCGACTGGTACACTGGGCTCAAACTGCATTTCACGCACAATTGCCTGATAGCTATAACCTTCATCCAAAAGGATTTTAAAGATACCGTTTTTATCCTGGCCGCTGTCTACATTGGTCTTAATCCAGTTTTGCCAATCTGTATTAAATTCAGTTTTCATCTAGAGCTCATAGTTAATCAATCTGTAATAATTTTTGATGATACTTATAAAGCGTTATCGCCTGATACTGGGTTAACGCTCGATAAAAATAATGTTAGGTTAGTGAGGCACATATTAACTTGACCTATTACAGTTTGGCCACAGACTTACTGTAAAGGGTCTAAGCATTTTTTTTTACGCTAGGGTGGA
>Ga0233444_10000358_pt1 | contig 62127 bp, 42 predicted proteins | sample SI_124_October20_6_FD_182792 | JGI IMG/M metagenome (GOLD analysis project Ga0233444, IMG submission 182792) | Seawater microbial communities from Saanich Inlet, British Columbia, Canada - SI_124_October2016_10_MG | ecosystem: Environmental > Aquatic > Marine > Inlet | place: Canada: British... | reverse complement strand
TCTTACAGGAAGTTCCAACTATTGAAGTAACTAAAACAGCATTCATAGATAACAATAACGATGATTTGATTGATACTGGAGATATGATCTCATTTGAAATATCAGTTGAAAACACAGGAAACACAATATTAACCAATCTGGTGCTTGAAGACACAATGACTGATGGAAATGGAAACGCACTTAGTTTGTCCAACGGCCCATACTTTACTGGATCTACAATGGGCTCTCTTGAAGGAGATTTAAAAACAGGAGAAAGTGCTACCTACATTGCTTTTTATGCTATTGAGCAAGGGGCAGCAGATTCGGGTAAAATAATTAATACTGTGATGGCAACGGCTGAAAATGTTGACGGCTCAATAACAGTATCTGATGTTTCTGATGATGGGGATGATACCGACGGAAACACACAAGATGACCCGACCGAAGTATTGATTTCTCCAAATCCATTAATTGAAGTAACAAAGACAGCATCCACAACAATTAGAGATGATGGTATTGCAATGGAGGGTGATGTGATCGTCTTTACAATTGTAGTCGTGAACAAAGGAAATGTAAAAATAGAAGACTTATTAATAGAAGACTTTATGACCAATGGTGATGGTTCTACTATTTATTTATCCACCGATCCAAATTTAGTATCAGCAACATCTGGTTCTTCCGCAAACTCAATTGCCCCGGGCGGAATACTTGTCTTCAGAGCAAGTTACAGTATTACTCAATCGGATATTATTTCTGGAGAAATTTTCAACAGTGTAAGGGTAGCTGGAACAGCTTTAAATTATGAAGGAGAAGTCTTTGACTATAGTGATGACGGGGATGATGAAGACGATAATACAGTGGACGACCCTACGGAAATTGAATTAAATGGTGAGTATGTTCCGAACATAGAGATATTTGAATTGGTTACTCCTAATAATGATCAAAAAAATGATTATTTCATTATTACTGGCATAGAAGATTATCCAGACAATATTTTACAAATTTACAACCGATGGGGTGTATTGGTTTTCGAAGTGGAGGGCTACCCTGGAGGTGGAAATTCAGAGGCGTTTAGAGGCTTTTCAAATGGAAGAGTAACCATTAGCAAAGATGAAAAATTACCTTCAGGGACTTATTATTATGTATTGAGTTTCCCAGGAGCCGATAATCCGGGTAAGAAAGAATTTGTTGGCTATTTATATTTACAAAATGATTAAGAGTAAAAATAGACATAGCAGAAAAATTTTATTCCTTTTAGTGGGAATAATCTCTTGTTTTGCAAATGCACAACAAGAAGCACAGTACACGCAATATATGTACATCACGCAGGTTTTTAATCCTGCCTTTGCGGGAAACAGGGGTATAATGAGTTTAAAGGCCCTTGTTAGGTCTCAATGGGTTGATGTTGAGGGAGCACCAAAAACATCGGTCTTTTCATTCGACACCCCTATTGGTGAGAATGAAAAAATGGGATTAGGGCTGACCATAATTAATGATCAAATAGGACCCTTGACAGAAACCAATATTGCTATTGATTACGCCTATTCATTAAGCTTCATGTTTTCAAAACTTACTTTTGGACTAAAAGTGGGTGTCAACGCTTTTGACATTAATTTTAACCGCTTGAATATTTATGACGAAACAGATCCATACATCGGCTATGCTGTAGATAACAAATACCAACCTCAAATTGGAGCAGGAATTTTCTTCAATACCCAAAAGTATTATCTTGGTCTATCAGCTCCAAATCTTCTTGAAAAACAATATTTTAGTCTGGTTCAAAACGAGTCGAGTTTTTTCTCTAGTTTTTCTGAAAAAATTCATTTTTACTTTATTGCAGGTTATGTTTTTGATGCACTACCATCACTAAAAATTAAGCCAGCCTCATTGATAAAAGTGGTAAAAGGAAGTCCCGTTCAGTGGGATTTATCGTTAAACTTTTTAATCAATAATAACTTTTCTTTTGGGGTGGCTAATCGATTAGATTCTGCCATTACTTCTATGGCAGGCATCCAAGTTTCTGACGCCCTAATGATAGGATTTAGTTACGATTTTTCTACTACAGAAATTCAAAAATATGCGACTGGGTCATTCGAAGTTTTCTTTAGAATTGATTTAGGAACAAATAAAAAAATATTGACACCACGGTTTTTTTAATATGAACAAAAGAGCATTACATATCAAAAAGTACATCACAACCATCTTGTTGTTGGTCTTCTTTTTTCCTATGCAAAAAACGGCTGCTCAAAAAAAATTGCCGGATCAGTCAATACAGCTTATTGTAGGATCTTACAGATATGAACTTAATGCATTAATATTAAAACGAAAACTGATAAAAGAAGGGTTTCAAGAAGTAAAAGTCCTAAAGAAAACAAATGGATTGTATCGGGTCTCGATAAATCAGCTGGCATCAAAAGAAGAAGTCGATAAGTTTATTAATACCAATAATCTTGATAAAGATCACTACTGGTTGCTTTACACCAATATATCTGTTGTAAAGCAAACCCCTTCAAAGCCAAAAACAGTAGCGATAAAATCGGACACTAATTCTATAAAAAAATTAAAACAAACTTCCGCAAAAAAGGAGGTTGTTGAATCTAAAACCCCGAATATAATTCTACAAAAAAAGAAAGATACCCTGCCAAAAGTCACTCAACAAAATCTTCCTGAACTGAAAACTCTAAAAACCAAACCAACTCGAAAAAACGAAAAAACGATTCCCAAAAAAGTAGAAGAACAAACCCAACAGCCGATCCTTCTGGAGCAGAAGGAAAAACCAATTGTGTTCAATGAAGGTGAAGCCCAAGTTGATTCATCATTTTTCCAAAAGCAAACTAATTTTAAATTGGAAAACAAACGCCCTGTTTTATTTCCTCAAACCCCAATACAAGAGAATAATCTCACCAATGAAGCAGAACCAATAGACTCTTTATCAACTCTTGTCAATCAAGAAATTAAACCTCGAACCAACAATATTTTTAATGCTCAAAATAATTATGACGATTATGAATTTTCCCCTGCTATTACGAAATATCTGAAGCTTGCTAGGGCAGGGAAACAAACCAAAGAAATCTATAAATACTTGGCCATGGCTTACTTTAATAACAGCCAATATGATTTAGCTACGGTTTGGTTCAACAAACTAATCGATTCATATCCCAAAGGTCTCGACCCCGAAATGTATTTCAGAGCATCAATATCGTTTAAAAGCATCGAGGCCTATGATGTTGCCGATCAATTCATGAAAAAATACATTGAATTAAAAAATTCTCCTTTATCGGACAAATACCTAAAAGTCAACGAAAGCTACTTAGACACAATTATAAAAAACAGTGGTAATTACAGCCTCTTCAAAACAGATATTAACTCAGAAAACTCTGATTTTGGACCCAACTTTTATGATGATGAAAGTATAATTTTTGCTTCAAGTTTAGAAACTACGGGAGATAAAAACTTTAAATGGTCAAACGAACCTTTCTTGGATTTATTCATCGCTAAAATTGATTCTTTGGGCAATCTTTCAGAACGTGAAACTCTTCAAGGAGAGGTCAACACCAAGTATCATGAATCTACGGCAACCATCAGCAATGATGGCAAAACCATGTATTTTACGCGAAATAATTTTTTTAAGGGGAGATTAAAATCAGCACGAGATAAAGAAGTAAAATTAAAAATATACAAGGCTACAAAAACAAATGACTCATGGGGATCAATTGAGGAATTACCCTTTAATGGAAATCAATATTCAACTGCTCACCCAGCATTGAGTCCAGACAATAAGAAACTTTATTTTTCCTCGGATATGCCGGGCTCTTACGGAAAATCAGACATATGGTTTGTTTATATTTTTGAGGACGGGAAGTACAGTCAGCCCATCAATATGGGCCCTAATGTCAATACTGAGTTTAGAGAATCATTTCCTTTTATAGATAAAATAAATCATCTCTATTTTTCTAGTGATGGCAAATTAGGCCTTGGAGGTTTTGATATTTTCACATCAAAACTAAACGACAGAGGGTATCCTTTAAAAAGCACCAATCTTGGAATCCCTGTCAATTCAGCCTTTGATGATTTTGGATATGTTTACAACCAAAATAGAGACTTTGGTTATTTCTCATCTAACCGAAACGGATTAAACGGAAGTTCATCAGACGAAGTATATAAAATAATTAAAAGAGAAAATACAAATTATTCAAAAACCCCCACAATTAAAAAATCAGGATGTGGTTTGACCATAGAAGGCAAGGTTTACGATTTGTACACAAAAGAGTTGTTGATTGGCGCAAAAGTAGAACTCTTAAATGCAAACAAGAACGTAATAAGAAAGCTAATTGTTGATGAAAATGGAAACTTTTTGTTTGATAATAAAGTTGACTGCTCAAAAACCTATTATCTGAGAGCATCTAATGGAATTAGTTATTCCACTCGACAAATACAATTAGATCCTTCTGAGGGACAAAAATTGGTAGAAAACATCGATTTGAGTTGGAGAACCGACTGTTTGCCCAACGATTTAATTTGCGTCTTAGGTGTTGATCCAATTTTCTTTGAATTGAATAAGGCAACCTTAAAAAGAAACTCTATTTTATCGCTGAAAAAAGTTTTGGTAGCATTAATCAAATATCCTGAAATGGTATTACAAATAAGCTCTTATGCAGATTCTAGAGCATCTAAAGAGTACAACAGGAAACTTTCATTAAAAAGAGCTAAGGTTACCAAAAACTGGCTTATCAACAAGGGGATTGACCCAAGTCGATTACTCATTAAAGCCCTTGGTGAAGAAAACTTAGACAACATTTGCATTGATAACATTGACTGTTCAGAAGCCGAATATCAACTCAATAGAAAATCTACCTTTAAGATTTTAAAATTCTAATAAAGCAAATCACTTCTGTTTAGCAATCAATAAAAAGTAATTTAATATATTTGAAGATAACAATAAATCAAAACCAATGAAAAATAATTTCATCACACTTTTAGCATCTGTTCTTTTTGTTTCCTGCAACAGTATATCAGGGGAAAGTACAGGAATCATTACTACATCAGATCAAAAAACATCAATGGTCAAAAGTCATATGGAGGCATACATGAACAAAGATTCAAGTGTTGCTGAAAAGTTGTTTGCTGAAAACTTAGAGCTTTATGATCAGTTTTCTAATAATCAAAAAGACAATAAAACTGTTGTTAATCCCGGAGGACGTCAAGGCCTTATAGAGGGAGACAAATTTGCTCATATATTATTTAGTGATGTTAAGGTTACCACTGATAAAATTCAAACATACAATTTAAATGACGGTAGAATTTATACTGCTTTTTGGTCCATGTGGTCAGGAAAGGGGAATTTTACGGGCAAAGAAACAACTTTACCCTTTTATGTTATTAGTCTTTGGGAAGGCAATCAAATAGCAAAAATATGGAGATATATGGATCCCACGGCTTTCAATAAAGAAGTTGCCGCATACGAAGGCATAAACAAAAGCTCAGCCAAAGTGCTAGGCCTTGCAGAGCTTAAGATAAATAAAGGTTTTAAAAAATCAGATGTTGAGGAATTTATGGTGCGTTTTACAAAATTTGTGCGAGAAACAGAACCCAATACTTATGACTTTGGATACTTTATATCGGCAGATGGAAGACGTGTAAATCTAGTTGAGAAATATTATACGGCTGCTGATTTTGTTCATCACCTCAACAATTTTGAACAAAGCGACTACTCCAAAGAATTTATGACTTTGTTTACTCTTGAAAAGGTTATTATTTCAGGAGATGCTTCAGAGGAACTCAAAGCCAAAGCCAAAGCATATGGTGCAGAATTAAGAACTCAAGTAGGGGGGTGGATTAACTGATGTTAAATTTTTTTTAGGGATACAGCCCTAAAGCTGCAAATGATTTTGGAAAATTATCCGCTACTGAGTTGCTCAAAGTAGTGAATTAATAATCACCCCTTTTTTGATGTTCACCAAACAAAAGTCAATTGGTTTTAGCCATGAGTGGTCTAAAAGAATTTCTTATGTTTTCAATTTGAGAAGAATCTTGAGTCATTTCCCATCTTCCCAGCGAAACAGGAATATTTCCAGTAGCACTCAATGCATCAAAAAACATTTTTAGGGTAAAATTTTTGTTTTGCTGTTTTGCCACATCCATCATCATCTCTTCAATTAAATACTTTCCTGTAATGTAACTGGTACCATAACCAGGCTGTCGGAGATATAAGTGTTGCTCAAAAATCAACAGTTCTTTTTCAGTCTTCATCCATCCTCGTGGGGTGTACTCAGAATGGATTTTACCAGCATTCTCCATTGACATTATGTTTGCATGTGCATATAATGAACCTAGCCCTCTTGCGGCTCTCTGGGCAATCAAAATATAAATAATTTCTCTAGCTTTCGGATTTTTATCGTAAAGTCCAGCGTGCATAAACATTTCTTCAACTGCAGTAGCCAAACCTTCGCTTCTTGAATCAAAAATATTGTACAATAAGGCATTTTTACGTAACGGATTTGGGTTAGGTTCTTTTTTCATACGCTCCAATTCAAACCAATGATAAAAATGAGAGAAAAGAGGTTTGGGATCTAAATGCGCAGTAATCCAAAAGAAATTTCTTTTTTCAACAGGAATATATTTGCCTAGATGAGGTTTTAGCGCCTCAGAAAAATAATCTTTGACCGTAACGATATCATTTTCGTCCAAAAATTCAATTAATTCTTTTGCTGCATTTTGAGCTAACAGAGCATAGGCATCAGCAGAATCAGCAGCCGTTAATTTCGGTAAATTTAGATTTCGATGTTCTTCTAGCTTCAGTGTAGACCAGGCGCGAGCTAGTTCTCTTTTCAAGAGAATTACTTCATCATCCCAGCTTAAAGGAACAAGGTGTACATTTTGTTGATACCAAGTATAGTTTTCTTTACCAATTCCCGAAGGACCATTCTTTTTTGGAGCTTCCTTTTGAAGCCAATTTACAAAGCTATTTGTTGAACTCAATGCTTTGTTTATTTCAGTTACAAGAGCAGAATCCCCAATTACATTAGGTTTAGAAAGGATACTCTCCAAAACTTTGGCTTGATTTTGAATATCTCGTATTCCAGTGATCCATAAATCTTTTGCATTTCCAGTAAGGTTTTGTTGAGCCTGTTGATTTAATTTTGGAATAAGTGTTAACGAAGAAATCAAATTATTCCGATTCTCTTCATTTAGAGGGAAGTTGTATTGCCATAGTTCAATTACAAAATGATTCGTTGGTCCTTCATGTGCTGGAACATCGCTTTTATATGTCCAAATGGACTTATAAAAAGCAGGATCACGTTGCCATGGCTTCAAAATTTTAGTATTAAAAATGTAACCATTCATTTCTGCCCAAAGCAAGTACCAATCTACCTGTTCTTGAACACTCCAATCATCTTTTTCAAAACCTTCTAATTTTGTTTTAAGCAACATGAAAGTCCCCCATCTGTTGTCGAATGAATTTTGAGAATAATCGGGCACACCGTCAACTAGAGGAGGAGACTCAAAGTTTCTCCAGTCGTTGAACAACTGAATAAGCTCAGACCTAGTTTCTTTATTAGTAGATTGACCATTTATTGATTGAAAAGTAAAAAAGCCAATTAGAAATAAAGTAAAGCCTAAATTCGAAGTACTGATTTTAATAAAGTTAAACATTTGCTGTTAATTTTAGTCACGAAAGTTACCCAAGAGGGAATTTAAAAGTATCAAATTTTAACTACATTGTAATCAATTCATATTATTCATTTTAATGACACGTTTTTTATTTACTATTATTATTTGTTTGTCTCTATCCATTCAAGCACAAGTCTTGGATTTTGACACCTTAGAAAATTTAGAAATTAGAAACATAGGACCTGCAAACATGAGTGGCAGAATAACCGCTATCGATGTTTCTATTAGCAATCCAAAAATCATTTATCTTGGAGCTGCATCTGGAGGGGTTTGGAAATCAGAAAATGGTGGTACAGCTTGGACCGCTGTTTTTGACGAACAACCCACCCAAAACATTGGAGCTATAGCTATTCAAAAGAGTAATCCAAATGAAATTTGGGTAGGGACAGGTGAGGGAAATCCAAGAAATTCTATGAACCTAGGGATGGGTTTATTCAAATCAGAAGATGGTGGTAAAACATGGAAACACATGGGACTTGAGGCCACCAAAACAATACATAGAATCCTGATTGATCCTCAAGATGAAAAAACAATTTATGTGGGAGCCATGGGAGACCCATTTACCAAAAATGAACATCGAGGTCTCTACAAAACTTCTGACGGTGGTGTAAGCTGGAACAAAATATTGTTTACAAATAATTCTTCGGGAATAGCAGATTTGGTAATTGACCCAAAAAACCCGAACAAGATTTTTGCGGCGATGTATGACCACCACAGAACTCCTTATTCTTATGTTTCTGGTGGATCTGGATCTGGGCTTTATTTTAGTAAAGATAATGGAGATTCCTGGCAAAAAATCGAATCAAAACAAGGACTCCCAGAAGGTGATCTTGGGAGAATAGGAATAGCAATTGCACCAAGTAATCCAAACCGAGTATATGCAAAAATAGAAGCTAAAAAAAATGGACTCTACAGAAGTGATGACGGTGGTTTTTCATGGGAAAAAATAAATGACAACCCAAAATTTACCAACAACAGACCTTTTTATTTTCAAGATTTAGCAGTTGACACCAAGGATCAAAATCGCCTTTATAACATTTATCAGCCGCTTTCTGTAAGTTATGATGGAGGCAAAACCTTTGATCCAATTCCAATGATACCTGCAGATGAAACTAAAGGAATTCACGCCGATTTTCATGCCATGTGGATTAACCCCAAAGATCCTGAACATTTTATTATTGGAGGGGACGGTGGAATAGGAATTACAAACGACCACGGTAAAAGCTGGTATTTTCCTGAGAACATTCCGGTCGCTCAATTTTATCAAATTAATATTGATTACGATACACCTTTCAATGTCTATGGAGGAATGCAAGATAATGGAAATTGGTCAGGACCTGCTTACACATGGAAAAGAGGAGGTATACGAACCCTTTATTGGCAGTATTTAGTCGGAGGAGATGGGTTTTATATCGCACCTGATCGAGAAAACTCACGTTTTGGTTATGGGACTTCACAAAATGGAGATTTGTACCGTTACGACAAAATAAGCGGATATTATCAAAGCATAGCTCCACAGCCTCTCGATTCAAAATCTCCGTTGAGGTTTAACTGGAACTCCGGATTTGCTGAGGACCCCTTTAACTCTAAAGGGGTGTATTATGGGTCTCAATACGTTCATAAATCTCAAGATAAAGGGAGTAACTGGGAAATTATTTCACCAGATCTTACCACAAATAATCCTGAATATCAGAAAGCAGATTATGGAGGACTGACCCTTGATGTTTCTGGAGCTGAAAATTACACAAGCATACTAAGTATTGCCCCAAGTACTTTAAATCAAAAAATTATTTGGGTAGGTACAGACGATGGCCAAATTCAGTTAACTCAAGATGGTGGAACTACATGGAAGAATTTAACAACTAAAGTTGAAGGGCTTCCAGAGGAGTCTTGGGTAGCAAGAATTCACGCTTCAAGGTTTCATGAAGGAACTGCTTGGGCGGTTGTCAATAACTATAGGAAGGGAGACTATGCCCCGTATTTATTCAAAACTTCTGATTACGGGGAAAACTGGACCTCAATGGTTAGTGAAAAGGATGTCAAAGGCTATTCACTTTCTTTTATTCAAGATCCAAAGGAAAAAAAACTACTCTTTCTCGGTACCGAAAACGGTCTGTGGGTGAGCATCAATGAGGGACAGGATTGGGTACAGGTAAAAAACGGATTTCCCTCAGTATCCACAATGGACCTCAAGATTCAAGAAAAAGAATCGGCACTGGTCATTGGAACTTTTGGGAGAGCAATATGGGTTCTCGATGATCTACTCAGCTTACGAGAAATCATAACCATAAATTCAGATCAAAAATTAATTCCCTTATCTCTTAACAAAGTTATACAGGTTAAGGGGTTATTTATTGCTCCACCTGGGAACATTTGGACTGGATTTTACACCACATTCGAAGGGAAAAATCGAGTTTTTCAGAAAGTACGGATCCCGTTTTTTTTGAATGACAAACCCACTGCATTGGATTCTGTAACTGCAGTCATTCAAAATTCAAAAATGCAAACCATAAATACGGTAGTTGAAAAGAATTTAGAGAAAGGATTAAATTATGTTACATGGAAATTGGACGAAAAAAAAATAACACTCCCAGGATCATGGATCAATGAAGAATCAAGAGGAATACCTGTACTGCCTGGAAAATATAAAGCCAAAATAAGATATCAAGATCAAACAAAAACTACTTCAATTGAAGTAGTTGCAGACCCAAGATTTGAAATAGAAGATGAAGTAGATCAAGCTTTGTATGGTTTTCAAAAGCAAGTAGACAAACAAGTAAAAAGATTAACATTTCTCCTAGAGGAACTCGACGGTTTTGAGCAAATGATTAAAGATTCTAGTTCTTCTAAAAAAAGCGAATTAAAGAAAAAAAAAGAATTATTGACTGAATTAAAATCCATTCAATTGAAGGGAAGAGATAAGATTGATGATCGACAAATTGGTGCATGGCAAAGTAGAAAAATAACTCCACACGCTTTAATGAGGAGAGCTGTAAAAGTATCAAAAGCAAGATTATCAATTCCTTCGGATCAAGACTGGAAACTACTTAAGCAGGCTGAACTACTGATTAACACTTTTGAGAAGGAGGTAAAGCGGTTCAAATCTAAATTGAAAATTTAATATAATTTCTGGTTTGATCCTGGGAGTTAATCTAAGATTGCCTCTGCTTCTATCTCAACTTTATACCCTTTTCCAACCAGTTTGGCTTCAACTAGTGTGTTTGCAGGGTCAATATTTTTGAATCTAATTCCATGTGCTTTTGCCACAAGTTCCCAATCTTTAATATCATTGACAAAAATTCGAGTTCTTACCACGTCTTTTAGACTTCCTCCAAGAGAGCTAATTGCCGCTTCAATTTTGTCAATAACAAAATGTGTTTGAGCCGCAGCATCATCTCCTCCAATAACTTTATTTTTATGGGTGGCAGTAGTTCCCGAAACAACGATTCGATTTCCTTTTTTTACAGCTCTCGAATAACCAGCAAAAGATTCCCAAACAGTACCGCTGTAAACCTGTTCTCGTTGTTTAGATTGTTTGAATTTTGGATAAACAGAGGGGATGGTTTCTAGATGATGGCTTAAATCACCTGAGGCGGTTAAAAAAGGAGGTTTACGGTATTCATCTCCACAGTTTCCTGGGATAGAAGTTAATTTTGAAATCACTTTTTCAAGCGCTTGAATATCCCCCTCTTCAAAGGTTATGTTGAGCAATTCTGTATGAGCCTTAATATGAGAATTCTCTCCCAACCGGGCTCCTATGATAACTGCAGCTACATTAGGATTTTCAAGTACATATCTACTTGAGATATTGGCAATAGAAGTTTTGTGTTTTTGAGCAACCTTGTTTAAAGTTTCTAGGAGTTCTTGGAATAATTTCCACCCTCCTGAGGCCTTTATAAATTTAATGTATTTCATCTGAGACCAAGTATTTAATCCCTCCATTTGAGGTTCTTCAACTCCTAACCATCGGGCTGATAAAAACCCTCCTAAAAGGGTACCGTATGCAAATAAATTTACTTTGTAATGATCACAAACTTCTTTCATTGCTCCTAAAGCACGACGGTCAATAATAGAATGTGAAATTTGATTACTTACAATTGGAATACCACTTGCCAAAGCTATTTGTAAATGATAGCTATCAAAATTTGTAACCCCAATATTTTTAACAAGACCTTCTTCTTTCAATTCTTTCAAATAAAAAAGAGCATCAAGCCAACTGGGATCTGCATAAAGCCATGCATGAAATTGAATTAAATCAAGACTTTTTTGTTGCATTCTTTGAAGTGCAGTTTCAATAGCTTCCCTTACCTTTTTCTTGTCAATCGGACCAGGTTTTGGAACCCACTTGGTCAAAAACCTAATGGATTTATTTTCGGGGTGATTGTTTTTACAGATTCCCGCTATAATTTCACTTGAACCATAATGATCTGCCATATCGAAAGTAGTAAAGCCAGCTTCAATATAAGCATTCATATGGGTTGCAGTCTTGGTCAAGTCAAGTTGTTTATCTCTTCTTTCCATATCTGCAATTTGCCACAAACCAATGATCAACCTTGTAGTTGAAAGTGAAGAAGAAAGTTTAACGATTTTATTCATGGTTATTCGCTGGGTAAAATTTTAAATCTTTTATTAATATTGCTGTCTTTTAATTTTAATTTTTCCCATTGATATAAAAAAATTAAACTTGCTACTCCCATAACTATAAACCATACATAGGTTGAGTGAAAATACCATGCATCAACTTTGCTTGTAAGGTCTTTGTAAATATGGATTATAAGAAAAATTGTAAGGAAGAATACACCTCCCCAACCGATAAAAAGCTGTAAACTCCTTTTTTTCATTACTTTAATTTCATCAAATAATTCAAAATTGAATTTTTTTATAGTTAATAATGTAATGCACATAAGCAAAAAATTCACCAGCATTGAAGTTACCATAATATCAATACCCAAGAAAAAATCTCCTGCAAAATAAGAGCCTAATACTCCAATACTAGACATGACTCCAGCTACGATTAACGCCACAAAAGGAGTGTTGTTTTTGGGGTGGATTGATGTAATTTTATTAGAAACAACACCATCTTTAGCCCAAGCAAACATTAGTCGAGAAACCGAGAGAAGCATAGCTGGAAGGTCATTGATTAAAGCAACGGTAGCTCCCAAGATTATTAGTGTGTCCAATCCTTGAGGCAACACATAGCTCAGTAGGCCAGGTGCAGTAATATCTTTGTTTTGAGCTTGTTCTGCAACAAAACTCCATGGAATAATTTTATAAACCGAAGCTGTAAAAAGAAAATAAAATAAACCAACGCCCAGAATTGCAATCAAAATAGCTAGAGGTAGATTTTTGCAAGGGTTAATTGCTTCACTTCCAGTTTGAGCGATTGCATCAAAACCAATAAAACTAGAAAACAAAATTGCTGAGGCCGATAAAAAAGCATACCATTCTAGACGAGGTTCAGGTGTTAAAACATGAGTAATTCCCTCTTTTTGACTTATTGCTGTTAAAAAATCATTGGCATCGAAAAAGAAACTAGATAAAATTACTATGCTTCCTAAACAAAAAATTACGATAACCATGGGAATCAATAAATTGGTATATGACTTGATTCCTTTTATATTGAGATACACAAACCCCCATATAAAACTCAGAGATAAGCTCACCCGGACAAATCCAACCTCTAAAAGATCTGAAAGCCAATAAAATTCGTAATTAATTGCGACATCCCTAATAAAAGGAATTGTTATGTAGGCAATAACGCCAATAACAATTGACAACCCAAACCATTGAGAAAAACTAGCAATAAATCCAAGATAAGGATTCAACCCTCTACTAGCATACAAATAACTTCCGCCAGCTCTGGGCATTGCAGAAGACAATATAGCATAAGAAAGCCCAGCAAATATGGCGGGAACAGCCGCAAAAGCAAAAGCCCACAGGACATTCGGACCAATAGATGGAACACTTCTGTGAATCATAAAAGGAACTACATTTATAGAAGCCCCAACCATTGATGAAACTCCAGTAGCAATTACAGCGAATAAACCCATTTGGCGGCTAAGTTTTGCTTTGTTTCCCATAAAGGTCTTGGCTATAATTTTTTATTTTAAAAGATATATGCTAATTCAATTGCTAAACTAACAAAGAGTTTGCAAAAAAGACAGATATTAAAGTAACCATTTATATTCAGATATGGAATATTCGAGTTTAAAAATTCTTTTTTGTAGGCGCTCCAGGACATTTATTTGATTCGTGTAATTTTATTTAATATAAAAGAAATCTTAATTAAATAATTGATAATTAAATAAATATGATAAATAAAATTTGTCTTCGAAATATTCTATTGGCATTCACCATAACACAATAATAGAAATCAAAGCTTTGGTTTATAATCATTTATAATAAAGCCATAAACAATAACAATAACGGACTTTAAAAGAATAATTATAATTGAGTAAATTGGGAATATAATTTAATCTTTTATATTAATGGAAAACTTCAAAAATTCTAGAAACGGAGGAAAATGTCCTTTCGGTGGTGGATCTCTTAAACAAGCCGCCGGTAAAGGAACTCAAAATAAAGATTGGTGGCCAAACCAACTCAATCTAAACATTCTAAGGCAACATTCGTCTGCATCCAATCCAATGGATGAGGATTTTGATTATTCTGAAGCGTTCAATTCTTTGGATTTATCTTCATTAAAAAAAGAAATTGTTGAATTGATGACCAATTCACAAGAATGGTGGCCTGCTGATTATGGTCACTATGGTCCCTTCTTTATTAGAATGGCATGGCATAGTGCAGGGACTTACCGAATTGCTGATGGGCGAGGTGGCGCAGGATCAGGAACACAACGATTTGCCCCTTTGAACAGTTGGCCAGACAATGGTAACTTGGATAAAGCCAGACTCTTACTTTGGCCAATAAAACAAAAATATGGGAATAAGATTTCATGGGCAGATTTGATGATTCTAGCTGGGAATTGTGCTTTAGAATCGATGGGTTTCGAAACATTTGGATTTGCCGGTGGCAGAGAAGATGTTTGGGAACCCGAAGAAGATATTTATTGGGGATCAGAAAAAGAGTGGTTGGCAGACGAACGATACAGTGGAGATCGTGAATTAGAGAGTCCACTAGCAGCAGTTCAGATGGGATTAATTTATGTTAACCCTCAAGGGCCTAACGGGGTTCCAGATCCATTAGCATCTGCAATTGATATTCGTGAGACTTTTGGACGAATGGCTATGAATGACGAAGAGACTGTAGCATTAATTGCAGGAGGACACACCTTTGGGAAAACCCATGGCGCTGCAGATCCTGATAAGTATGTTGGACCAGAACCAGCTGCAGCAGGTATTGCTGAACAAGGGATGGGATGGAAAAATTCTTATGGTACTGGAAATGCAGGAGATACAATCACCAGTGGACTTGAGGGTGCTTGGACTACCACACCCACAAAGTGGAGTAATAATTATTTTGAAAATCTTTTTGGTTATGAATGGGAACTTACCAAAAGCCCAGCAGGAGCCCATCAATGGAAGCCAAAAAATGGCGCTGGTGAAGGCACCGTTCCTGATCCTCATGATCCTACTAAATCTCATGTGCCTATTATGTTAACTAGTGATATTGCATTGAGAGAAGATTCTATATATGGTCCGATATCAAAAAGATTTTATGAAAACCCTAAAGATTTTGAAGATGCTTTTGCTCGTGCATGGTTCAAATTGACTCATAGAGACATGGGCCCTAAAGTACTTTACCTAGGACCTGAGGTCCCCAAAGAAGAATTAATTTGGCAAGATCCAATCCCTGTTTTTAAAGCAAAAACTATTGAGGAAGAAGACGTTTTAGAATTAAAATCACAAATCTTAAACTCAGGACTTTCAATAGCAACGTTGGTTTCAACAGCTTGGGCCTCAGCTTCAACTTTCAGAGGTTCTGATAAAAGAGGGGGAGCCAATGGTGCTCGGATTAGGTTTTCGCCCCAAAGGGAATGGCAGGTAAACAACCCTAATGTTTTAAATACAGTTCTTGAAACCTATGAGAAAATTCAAAACAAATTCAATTCATCAAGTTCAGATAATAAAGAAGTTTCGATTGCAGACTTAATTGTTCTTGGAGGATCTGCCGCAATTGAAAAGGCTTCTCAAAATGCAGGAATTGAGATTAGTGTTCCTTTTCTTTCAGGAAGATCTGACGCTTTAGAAGAACAAACTGATGTTGATTCATTCGCAATTCTAGAGCCAAATGCCGATGGTTTTAGGAATTATCTAAAATCAACTTATACCGTTTCTGCTGAAGAAATGTTGTTGGATAAGGCACAACTGATGGGACTTACTGCTCCAGAAATGACAGTTTTGGTTGGAGGAATGCGCGTTTTAAACACTAATTTTGATCAATCTAACTATGGGGTTTTTACTAAGAGTAGAGAAGTTTTAACCAACGACTTTTTTATAAATTTACTGAATATAAACAATACTTGGAATGCAACTTCTCAACATGAAGACGTTTTTGAAGGCCGTGATCGCTTAACAGGAACGCTACAATGGACAGGAACTCGTGTAGATTTAATATTTGGATCAAACTCTGAATTGAGAGCAATTGCTGAGGTTTATGGATCTATTGATTCAAAAGAAAAATTTGTCAAAGATTTCGTTTCTGCTTGGGTAAAAGTTATGAATTTAGATCGTTTTGATTTAAAATAGTTTTTATGATCTGATGGAATAATCAACTTGATTTTTTTTCAGCTTCGGTTCTTAAAATGTAAAATATGATTTGAAGCATAATTCTAAAATCGGATAATAAGAATCAAAAAGTACTTCTAGAAAGACCAGTTCAAAAATTGTTGGAAGTTTATTTGAAATCAAACTTGAAATCGATGATGATTAAATAATGATTCCATTTTACATTTCATTTTAGTTTTTAAAGCTGTCAGAAAACTATATATAACTTTAAAAAGTCTACTCAAAGTTCTAGTTATTAATCATTCATGGCATCAGATGCATGAATAAAACGTGTTTTTAAATTTACATCTTTCATGTCTTTGTCAATTGGGAACATGGGGCGTTTTATTCTTTTGTACCCCAAACGGAAGAGGTCTTGATCTACTCCTCCTGGAGTAAGTGCCATAACCCAATCTCCACGCATATTGTATAATTCAGGGACCAAATATCCAATTTTTACAATAAGAATATCCGCTTCTCGTGGTGCTAGTCCTAGTTGAGTAAAATCTTTTTCACGATGATAAGGTTTTCGCTTTTTGGTTACAATTATTCGGATACTTCCAACGCGAATGACAGCTTCGGTTTCGGCATAAACATCTCCTTCGTAAATAGCTTCCACTGTTCCATTGATTAACAAAGGTGGAGAAAAACGATCATCAACTTGGGCTCCTATTTTTGCAGAAACTGTTCCTCCTACCCCCACTTTTTTTGCAGCAATAATCATTTCAGGACCCGGAATAGAAGCATAGATTAGACTAGGACCCGAAGGTTCTTTGAAAACCTCATTGTTCAATAATTCTCTTAAAGTCCATGTTACATCACCGGCTCCACCAGCAGTTGGGTTATCACCCATATCACTAATAATGAATGGCTTTTTAGATGAATCAAGCGCCATTGAAAGACTCTTTTCGAAGGTGGTTGTAGGAGCAACAAATTCAAAAGAATTTCTCACATCCCAAAACTTTTTTGCCAAGATTTCCGCGCTTTCAGACACTTCTTTTTTGTTGTCTCCTGTTACCATAACTACTGCATGATTTCTAGGTTCGTCTGCCCAAGCATACCCAATCCAAATTGCAGCATCGATGACTCCTTTTTTCTCGGTCTGAGGTTGCACTTGAGCATAAAGACTTTTCCCAGGTTCAATGCGGGTACTTGTTTTTTCTCCAGGGAGTAATATGGGAACGGGAATCCATGCCTTATATTTTGGTTTTCCTTTTCCAGAGACCAAGCGTTCGATCAAGTTGTCAACAGCTCTTTGTTTTGACTCTAGAGCATCTTCATGAGGGGCCATTCGATAAGCAGTTATCAGGTCAGTATGTTGTGCTAAACGTTTGGAGACATTTCCATGTAAATCCATTGAAGTAGAAATAAGGGCTTCATTCCCGATAACAGCTCTAATTTTAGCAATAAAATCCCCCTCGGGATCATCGATGCCCTCAACACTCATTGCTCCATGAATATCAAAAAACAAACCGTCGTAAGGCATTTTTTCTTTCAGCATATTCAGTGTAATCCCAACCAACGAATCATAAGCTTCACGAGTTACGATTCCCCCGGGTAATGAATGACCTCTTAGGGTAGGAAACCATTCTGCAATTTGTCTTTGTGGGCTTTCTTCACTCAAAAAAGGGTAGTATTTAAAAACATCCTCACCAATTCTTGCCAAGAAGGCTTCGGCTTCAGTTTTTGCTGGAGAAAAAGTACTGGATTCGATTGCCAATCCAGCAATTGCAATTTTGGGTTTTCTGGGTTCAGTAGGAATATCACAAGCTTGTAAACCCATAAAAATTACAAGAAGTAATAAAATTGGAAAACGTTTTTTGATTGAAGAATTCATAGAGCAAATTTTTTGATTAAAGATACATTTTTTAATTTTTGAATACGATTTGGCTAGGGCAATTGAAATCCAAACCAAAGAATACATTTAAAACATCAAACAGTTGTCATCTGTTGCATCTTAGACTTATTGAAAAACGAGTTTGACCTCGTTTTTTTTATTACTTTTATTAGACAATAATTCGCACAAAAATTAATGAAAAATTTAAAAAGTAAAGTTGCTGTAATTACAGGAGCAGGTTCAGGAATTGGCCGATCACTTGCATTAAAATTGCATAAAAAAGGAGTAAAATTAGCTTTGAATGATTTTAATGAAAGCACACTTAACCAAACAATTAAATTGATCGGATCGAAGGAGGAAGTTTACAAAGAAGTTTTTGATGTTTCCGATAAAGATCGATTTTACCAGTTTGCAAAAAATTGCATCAAACACCATAAAAAAATAGACATAGTTATCAATAATGCTGGAATAACTAACGGGAATTTTTCAGCTTCAGAAACCACCATAGAAACTTACAGTAAAGTCCTTGGAGTAAATTTGTGGGGAATGATTTACGGAACCTTAGCGTTTCTTCCAACACTGAGAGAACAAGAAGAATCAAGCGTTGTAAACCTGTCGAGTATTATGGGAATTTTGGGGACACCATATCAATCCGTTTACAGCACCTCAAAGTTTGCAATAAGAGGTTTTAGCGAGGCAGTTGCAGTAGAAGAGTTATGCCACAAAACAGGAGTAACCGTAACCAGCGTTCACCCAGGCGGAATAAAAACCAATATTGTTAGAAACATTGAAGGCAGCACCTTAAGCGAAGTTCAGCTCAAAAAGTTAGACACTCATTTTCCAACTACTGCTGATAAGGCGGCAGATAAAATAATAGCTGCAATACAAAAAAAGAAGACCCGAGTAATCATCGGACCCGATGCAAAATTCATGTATTTTTTATCTAGATTTTCTCACAAACTGAGTATGAAATTTTTAGAAAAATGGGCAAAAAAACTGAGGCGTCTAAATGGGAATAAAAACAGATCTCCTAACAATCAAAGTTAAAGTAAAAACACAATCCATTTCTCTAATGACCCTTATTTTTTATATTAATTTCTTGACTTAGTCGAATATCCCTAGATGATGCTCCAACCTCAATTGCATAAGAACCGTTCTCTAAATTCCAGCCATTTATGGTTTCATCCCAATAGGATAAATCTGAAACAGGAATGTTAAACCCTACCTCTGTAGTTTCCCCAGGCTCCAAAAGAATTGTTTTGACAAAGGCTTTTAATTCTCGAACAGGACGATCAATTTCCGTTTCTGGTTTCGAAGCATATGCCTGAATAATTTCTTTACCACTCACTGTCCCTGTGTTTTTCACTTTAAGGTTAACCCTAAGTGTGTCCATATGTTCAGTTGTTTTGAGATCAGAATATTCAAAAGCCGTGTAGGACAAACCGTATCCAAAAGGAAAAGAGACCCCCAAATTTTCTTTATCAAAATGCCTGTATCCCACATAAATACCCTCCTCATAAAGGGTGTAGTCTTTATTTTTTATAAGTTCATATTCAGATTTTTCTTTTGAAAAAAACAGGGATAAAATATTCATTTTTTCACCGTCCATAGGAAAGTTCTCAGATGATTTATGGTCGCTCAAATGAATTGGGAATGTCATGGGTAATTTACCGCTTGGGTTGATTTTTCCATCGAGAATATCTACAACAGAATTTCCTCCCTCTTGTCCCCCTTGCCATGCAAGCAAAATAGCATCAGGATGATTTTTCCATGAAGCAGTTTCTACAACTCCACCAACATTCAAAACAACGAGTACTTTTTTGTTAAGGGCATGAAACTCTTTACAGGTGTTTTGGATCATTTGAATTTCTTGATCCGTCATTTTAAAGTCATCTTTTTCTACACGATCAAAACCCTCACCACTATTTCTTCCAATGGTAATAACAGCAATATCCGAAGTTTTTGCCACCTTCTTGAGAAGCTTTGTGGAGTAATCAAAATTCTCAGGGGAATAGGGATTCATCATCGCTTTCAAAACTTCAATAGTCCCTTGGGGTTTTTTGTATGGGTTCTTTGCTTGATGTTCTTCATAAGCTTGTAGTGCGTCTTTATTTAACTCATATCCAAAATTTTTAAGAGCCTCATCTAAAGCAACAGTGTAGGCTTCATCAACATCACCTGAGCCCGTTCCACCCGATATGAAATTGTATGAGGTAGATCCAATAAGAGCTATGTTTTTCACCTCTTTAAAGGGAAGCATGTTTTCATTTTTAAGAAGTACCATTCCTTCCGATGCCGAATTTCGAGTAATTTTTGCATGCTCTTCTAATTTTGGATTATTATCAAATGCGTAATCCTCCATTTTTTTTGAGCCTAAAATCAGTTTTAAAATCCGCTTTGCAGAGATATCAATATTTTTTTGTGGTAAGTCCCCTTCCTTTGCTGATTTTTTTAGTGCATCCCATTGATTTTTTGTGCCAGGTTCCAAAAGATCGTTCCCCGCATTGATGGATGCGGTTGCATCTTCTCCACCAAACCAATCGGTCATCACAACGCCCTCAAATCCCCATTCTGTTCTCAGTATGTCGCTCAGCAATCTTCGGCTTTCTGGAACATATTCTCCATTTACTTTGTTGTAAGAAGACATCAGAGACCAAGGCTGTGATTTTTTCACAATAATTTCAAAACCCTTTAAATAAATTTCTCTAAGTGCTCTTTCAGAAACAATAGCATTATTGTAATTTCTTGCGGTTTCTTGATTGTTAACTACAAAATGCTTTGGAGCTGTTCCCACTCCATTGGATTCAATTCCATTGATCATTGCAGCGCTAATGTTTCCACTTAAAATGGGATCTTCAGAATAATATTCAAAATTTCTTCCACAAAGTGGATTCCTGTGGATGTTAGCACCAGGGCCTAGGATTACATCGATACCATAACTCAGGGCTTCGTTACCCATTGCTTTCCCAACCTCGTGTATTAAGTCTGTATTCCAAGTAGAGGCGAGCAAACTACCAATAGGAAAGGCAGTGGCATAGTAGGTTCTGGATTCATTTTTTCGAGTAGCAGAAATTCGTAATCCTGCAGGACCATCGGATAAATAAAGCTCAGGGATGCCCAATCTTGGTGTGGGTACAACTGTTCCAACTGCTCCCGGAACTCCTCCCGTGGCTTGACCTAAAGCAGACTTCATTCCCGACCCTTTCAGTAGGTGTATTTTTTCTTCGAGAGTCATTTGTGACAACAAATCTTCAGCTCTTCTTTCTAAGGATTCCCGAGCATCTTCATACACATCCAATTTTTGATTCCTATTGCGATCCAAAAAACGTATTCCATCAATACTCAACTCCCTGATTTCTGCTCCTTTTTCCTCATATTCACCTTCAAAATTCAAACCCTTGGCATTCAAATAAAAATATGCAAAGGCGGCAGTTAGAATCAAAACAGTCAATAGTCCAAGAAATATTTTAAGAACATTTCTATTAATTTTTTTATGAATCAATGTTTTTCAATGGTTATTTGCAAAACAATAATACAAAAAAGCAAGATGCTTTTGAGAGCTAAATGTTACTTTTTACGTACTTTAGATCAAATTAGTAACATTTGAAGCTCACAAAAAGCAAAAAATTAATTCTTAAAGCAGCCAAAAAGTTGTTTTTTGAATCGGGATTGAACAAGGTAACTATTGAAGAAATTTGTGCAGAATCATCGGTCAGTAAAATGACCTTTTACAGAAATTTTAAAAACAAAGAAGAAATAGCACGCTCAATTTTAGGGACTGTTTTTGAGGAATCCAATTTTCAATACAAATCCATAATGTGTCAAGAAATTTCATTTGCTAAAAAAGTGGAGCAAATCATCTTGATGGATAAGAACTATGTAGATCAAATTTCTTCTGAATTTGTAAACGATCTTTTGTCTTACAAAACCGATGTTTTTATTGAATTAATTAATAAAAACAATGAAGTTATGGACATACAACTGGAAAAAGATTTTATCAGAGCTCAAAAAAACGGGGAACTGCGAAAAGAAACTCCCGTTGCCTTCTACATCCATATGTTGAAAGACATAAGAAACAAAATAAAAGACCCCAATTTGAAAAGTCTTTACAAGGAAGATAAAGACATGTGGATCGATTTAACCTATTTTTATTTTTATGGAATATTATCAAAATGAAAGACAAAAAATCCTTTAATGAGCTTAAGAATTCAGTTCTTTTTTTAGGATTGTTTTTCTTTTTTGCTTTTCATCTAAAAGGGCAAAACACCTATGATTTTGATGGTCAGATTCTTGTTCAATCCAATTTGGGTTTAAAAAAAGGAGCAACGAAATTCATAGGTCTAAGGTATCTTCCTGAATTTACTTATACCAAAAAAATAGACAGTTTTCAATCCTTTACTTTTGAGGTTGCAGGAAATTTGAGTAGTTCAAGATACAGCATCCCAAACGAACCCAAGGTCACAAATACCTCGCTTGATCCTTATCGAATATGGGCACGTTACCTGAACAAAAATTTTGAAATTCGCCTCGGGCTTCAAAAAATTGACTTTGGTTCTGCTCAATTACTCAGACCTCTTCAGTGGTTCAATCAAATTGACCCTAGAGATCCGCTGAGTTTGACCAATGGGGTTTATGGGTTACTTGTTCGATATCACTACAAAAACAATTCAAATATTTGGTTGTGGGGGTTGTACGGCAACGACAAACTGCGCGATTTAGATGCGCTTCCTACAACCGTCAAGACTCCTGAATTTGGCGGAAGATACCAAAGCTTTATTCCTAAAGGAGAATTGGCAATATCCTATCATTACAGAACAGCCAATTCAGAGGATGTTCTTGGGATTCAAACCTATTCCAAAAATCCGGAACACAGAATCGGATTCGATTCTAAGTGGGATTTGGGAATAGGACTTTGGATAGAATCTACCTTTATTCATCGAGAAAAAGACTTGGGATTGTTCACCAATCAGTTTTTGCTTAACCTAGGCACTGACTACACTTTTAATTTAGGAAATGGGCTAAATTTTGCTGCTGAACATCTACTGTCATCGCTAATGAGTAAGGATTTTTATGATTCTACAAAACAACACATTTCTGCCCTAAGGCTTTCTTATCCATTAACGTTTTACAGTTCTATTAATGGACTTTTGTATCAACAGTGGAAAAACAACCAACAAACCCTACTGCTCAATTACGAACATCAGTTTAAATATTTTTCAGCTTATTTGATAGCATACTACAACCCCGAGAAAAATCAAGGCATTCAGCCAAACGAAATTGTAACCAGCCTCAAAGGACCAGGAATTCAACTATTAGTCACATACAATCATTAATTATGGCAGAAAAACCGATCATATCCATTGAAAAAGTCATTAAAAATTATCCCGTAGGCGGAAAGGAATTTAGAGCTTTAAAAGACATTACACTTTCCATAAATAAAGGCGAATTTGCGGGAATAGTAGGCCCAAGTGGTTCGGGTAAAACAACTTTGTTGAACATCATAGGGTCTCTTGATGCTCCAACCCAAGGAGAGGCATATGTATTGGATAAAAACATAGCTGAACTCAGTCACAACGAAGCAGCAAAACTCAGAAACTACAATATTGGGTTTATTTTTCAAGTCTTCAATTTGCTTCCAGTGTACACTGTTTTTGAGAATGTAGAGTTTGCACTTCTACTTCAGAAAAACACGGTAGAAGAAAGAAGAAAGGCTGTTTATGACGCCTTAGAGTGGGTGGGATTACAAGATCATGCACACAAAAGACCAGATAAGCTCTCGGGAGGAGAAAGCCAGCGGGTTGCTATTGCTCGAGCAATGGTAAAACGGCCAAAGATTTTGTTGGCAGACGAACCTACAGCAAACTTAGATTCTGAAAATGCTCATGGGATTTTAAAAACCATGAAGATGCTAAATAAAGAACTACAAACCACTTTTTTGTTTTCAACCCATGATGAAAAAGTAATGGGATATTTAGACCGAACCATACATTTGAGAGACGGAGCTTTAGAAAAAGACATCATCACAAACAAAACCAACAGTGTATGAGACTAGCACTAAAATTAGCGTTCAAGAATCTTTGGGGTGCAGGAACAAGAACTGTTCTCAATGTTTTGGTTCTTTCTTTTTCATTTGTGATCATAATTTTACTCAACTCCATTATAGATGGTTGGGACCAACAGGCTCAAAAAGATAGTATTGCTTGGGAGTTTGGAGAAGGGCATTTACTGCACAAACAATATGACCCATTGGATTCTTTTACTATTCTCGATGGACATGGGCCCATCCCAAAAAATCAATTGGGCATAACCCCAATATTGGTGTATCAAGCAACCATTTATCCTCAGGGCAGGATGAAAGGAATTGTATTAAAAGGGATTGATTCTAACCAAACGATTTTGGAACTTCCTATTGAGAAAGTAAAAACAAGTGAGGCAAAATTTCCGGTAATTATCGGAAAGCGTTTGGCTGAATCTGCCAAACTAAACAAGGGAGATGAGGTTCAAATTCGATGGCGAGATAAAAACGGAACTTACGATGCAAACACCTTGACCATTGTCGATGTTTTTGATTCCAACGTCCCAAATATTGATAACGGGCAAATATGGATGGACATCAAGACCCTCTGGGAAATGACCGACTTGAACCAAGAAGCTTCATTTTTTGTGGTAGATAAAAATTACAAGGTAGAAGCTTTTTCACTCTGGCGGTTCAAAAGTCAAGAAGCATTATTAAAGCAGCTCAAAGATTTGATCAACCAAAAGAAAACAGGCCAAGCCATTATTTATTTATTGCTTATGGCAATTGCCTTACTTGCTGTTTTTGACACCCAAATTCTTTCCATTTTTCGAAGACAAAAAGAAATAGGCACTTACATTGCTTTGGGAATGACTCGCAGTAGGGTGGTTCGTTTGTTTACCATTGAAGGAAGCATGTACAGTATTTTGGCACTAATTGTAGGAAGCATTTATGGAATCCCTTTTTTCATGTATTTAGCCCAGGTTGGTTTCGCAGTTCCACCTGCAGATCAAAAAATGGGAATTGCTATTGCAGAAGTAATTTTCCCTATTTATGGGATCAAACTCGTAGTGAGTACCATCTTATTGGTGGTAATAAGCGCAACAATTGTAAGTTATTTACCAGCAAGAAAAATAGCAAAACTCAATCCTGTTTTGGCACTTAAAGGAAAGCAGCAATGATAAAATTTATTTTTAAAGGAATTATTCGAGACAGCAGCAAAAGCCTTATCCCCGTTTTGGTAATTACTGTTGGGGTAATGGTTACGGTTTTGATGTCGGGCTTTTTGAGAGGGGTACTTTCCGATATCGTAAATCAAAACGCCAAATTGGACACAGGTCATCTCAAAATAATGACCCGACCCTATGCAGAAAATAAAGACCAAATGCCAAACGATCTGGCTTTACTTGACTTGCAAGATTTACAGGAAGATTTAAAACAAAAATTCCCCAATGTTTTGTGGAATCCAAGGATTAAGTTTGGAGGAATAATCGATGTCCCTGACTCCAATGGAAATACCAAAACTCAAGGCCCTGGATTGGGAATGGCTTTGGCAATTCTAGATACGACCTCTGGAGAATTGGAACGTTTAAATTTAAAAAAGTCGATTCAAAAAGGAAGACTTCCAATACGAAAAGGAGAAATTGTTTTGAGTGATGCTTATGCAGAAAAACTAAAAATATCTCCCGGAGAAGAAATCACTTATTTTGGAACAACAATGGAGGGGAGTATGGTTTTCCAAAACTTTGTAATGACTGGAACCATTTATTTTGGATCCCCTTTGTTGGATAAAGGAACCTTTATTATTGACATCAAAGACGCGCAAGACATGCTCGATATGGAGGACGGTACTGGAGAACTTTTGGGCTATTTCGACTCAAAAATTTACAACGATATTGAGGCATCAAAAATAGCCAATGAATTCAATTCTCAATACAGCAGTAGTACAGATGAATACGCTCCAAAAATGGTTACCTTAAAACAGCAAAATGATTTAAAAACCTCTCTTGATGTTGCAGAATCTTTTAATGCGATTTTCATTTTCATTTTCATCTTTGCCATGTCTCTGGTTCTTTGGAATACAGGCCTTATTGGTGGGCTCAGGCGTTACAAAGAATTTGGAATCCGCATAGCTCTTGGTGAATCCAAAAGAAACGTATTCGGTTTGCTGCTTGCAGAAGCTTCAATCATAGGATTGATCGGGTCACTTATTGGAACAATATTGGGAATAGGATTGTGTTACTACCTTCAAGAAGTGGGAATTGATATTTCAAAGGATGTCGAAAATTCAACCATCATAATGCCATCAATTGTTAGAGCTCACGTATCGACTAACCTCTTTTTTATTGGATTTATTCCCGGTTTATTTTCAATGTTATTGGGAACAGCACTCGCAGGGAGAGGTATTTTTAAAAGAGAAACCGCACGTTTGTTCAAGGAATTAGAAGTTTAACCAAAAGAAAACCATGAAAAAAATATTATTTGTACTGTTATTTTGCGCTTATTTTTCGAATCATTTATCAGCTCAGCAAAGTAGTAAGGAAGCGCTTGAAATCATAAAAAAAATCGATAAAAACATGTTTTCTGAAACACAGATTATTACTTCAGAAATGATTGTTTATGGCAAACGAAAGAGCCGGACAATACGCTCAAAAGGATACTCCAAAGGACAGCAAAACAACTTTACGCAATACCTTTCTCCAGAAAGGGAAAAAGGAACAAAGATGCTAAAATTAGACAATCGCTTATGGATTTATTCGCCCACCACAGACAGAACCATACAACTGTCAGGCCATTTGTTGCGGCAATCTGTAATGGGATCCGACCTTTCCTATGAAGACATGATGGAAGAACGCAAACTCTCGGAATTGTACAATACCAAAATTGTTGGAGAAGAAACCTATCAGGGCAGACCAAGCTGGATAATGGAACTTAGAGCTTTTGTGGACGATCTGGCGTATGACAAACGAATCTTATGGGTTGATAAAAATAGATTTGTTCCTCTAAAAGAAAACCTTTATGCTAAAAGCGGGGTTCTACTCAAAACAACTTTGTTTATGGATATCAAGCAAATCGATGGCAGGTGGTACCCCACTCGATTGAACTACAAAGATGAACTCAAAGATGGAAAGGGAACAGATTTTGTAATTCTAGACATTAAATTCAATCCAGCAATTTCAGATGAATATTTTTCTAAATCGATTTTAAGAAAATAAACTTGAGTTAAGGTCATAAAAAAGGCACCAAAGCGCCTTTTTAAATAAATTGGATTTTTTTTAGCGGTCTTTCCCAGCTAAATCAAAAATTCCTTTCTTGGTGTTTACGTGTCCTATGTGAACATAAATTTGATCTTCATGGGCGCCATCAACCATACTCCAAAACGTTTTTCTGGCCTTAGTAGCTTCTTCAGAGTCTGTATTTTTTGCAGTAACTGCTTTTGCAAATTCAACCAAATTCGTGTAACACTGCCATACTTCAATATCAGAACTTGTTCCCATGTAGTGGTAAGAAACCCCACCAGACAATGAAGACCCATTATCAACAGAACTTTTGATTCTCCAGTCAAAAAATGCTTTCCCCATTTTTCCCCATGCTCCAGAAGAATTGTATTTTCCTACTACCATAACAAAAGGGGTGTCAAAATCAGCCTTGTCGGATTGATAATACCCTGTTGATTTGTATGCAGCCCTAACTTCATCTGAATGTCCGTTGGAAAAAGATCTGTACTCTCTCCACTCCAATTTAAGAGCTTCTTTGACACTTTCATCCTCCATTGCATTTATTTTGGCTCTAATGTTTGCATTGGCAATATCAGCATCCTTGTGAAAATCTTCCATGGATTTGTATTGGGTGTAAATAACAAAGGTGTGACCCGATCCATACCAGTGTCTAAAAAGCCATTCTCCAGTCATTGTTCTGTTTTCTCCCAACGACATATCTGTGAACTTTTTGTGGAGTTCAACAAATCTCGGAATTTCAGAAATCGAAACATCATTAATGTAAAGAGCAGACTCATAACTGACATCATCTTGTGCATATGTGAGCGTAGATAAGAAAGCGATAAATAATAATAATAGTTTTTTCATAATCAATAGTAATTGTGGATTTTATATAAAAATACCTATTTTATTGATAAATGCTACTATTTATTTAGTTTTAAGGAAACCTATAAATAATTTGGAAGTAGGAAACAGGAAGAAATTTGAGAAAATGTTTTGAACTAAATGGTTTTTTCAATAGCCTTTTGATTTATTAACCGTATGATGAAGTTCTTTGTTTTTTAGAAGACGATTAACGTTTTTCATAATTTGTTTTACTCCTGCCAAAGGGTTTGTTATGCTAGCAATATGAGGAGTAATATTTACTTTGGGGTTCTTCCATAGGGGGCTATTTTTGGGTAAAGGCTCTTGTTCAAAAACATCCAAAAAAGCTCCGGATAACTTCCCCGTATCAAGGGCATCGATAATATCGTTTTCTACCTGAACCCCACCCCTTGAAACATTGATTAGATAAGTCGATTGAGAGCATTGCTCAAAAAGGGTTTTAGACAATAATCCATGAGTTTGATCAGTGTAAGGTACCGTACAAACAAGAACGTTACAGGCGCTTAAAAATGAATTTAATTCACCTTCACAGTAAGTAATAATTTCTGCAATACTTTTTTTAGTAGGACTGTAACCTACAACAGGAAACCCCATAAATTTTAATTTTTTTGCGGCATCAGACCCCAAGGTTCCCATACCCAATACACCGACTTTAATTGCTCTTTCAGCTGGACCATCATGATCCCATTTTCGATCCCTTTGGTGTTGTTGAAACTTGGACCATTTTCGTTGATAATACAATACTGCAAAAAGAATGTAATTGCTCATTGAAAATGAAAGTAAAGGATCTACGATTCTAGTGATTGGAACATGTGGATACAATCTGGGGTCGTTAACTAAATGGTCTACACCAGCCCCAAGTGAATAGTAAATTTTAGCATTGGTAAAAGGCAAAAGAGTTCCTTTGGGATGATTCCATAGTAGCAGTACATCTACAGTTTGAGGGGATGAAATATTGGGGCCAACTTCTAGGCTTATGTTTTTATTAAAATCATCGAAAGCTTTTGTCCATTTAATTACCTCAGCTTCTGATGCAATGATTACCCAACGTAAATCTTCAAGTTTACTCACGGATATTAGATTTCAAAGTTTTCTCCATAAAAGATTTTGAGAAAGCCATTGCCTGAGTTCTTACTTCAGGATTACCTCCCAAATCAACCCCGCGTTCAACACAAAAGAGAAGTCCTAATTTTTGAAGGATTGGGTTTGACATTGGAAGTTGTAAATAGTTCATCAAGACATCACCATCTTCGGTTAGCGTAAACATACAGTCTTTAAAGCTATATCCTTTTTCGTTTCTTTTAATAGCTAATTCACTGTCAAAACTATGATGGGCATTTGGATAAACGGTAATATCAATATTGGTTTTTTCTTTCAATTTATCGACAAGTAGCCTACAAGGTTCTGCAGGGGTCCAGTTGTCTATCTCACCCGCAAGAATATGAATTGGAGCTTGGGTAAAATCTGTGTTTTCGGGATTGATAAAACAAGGAGGATAAAAGGCCAAATGAGAAGCAAAAGCATATTCTTTGGTAATTGCATTTTTTAGCGGCAACCATCCCGAAAACAAGGAAACCCCACCTCCCAGGCTCCAGCCTGTTATCGAAACTTTCTCGGGGTCTATGTTGGGATGCTTCGACAGCTTTTCTAATGCCCGATAGGCATCCAAAATAATGGCAGCTGTGGTTACTTGATCTTGAGAACCAACCGTTGAGGTAATGTCTCTGCTTTTAAAACTGTTGAGTTCAAAAGTTGCAAAGCCCTCTTTTTGATACATTTCCATGTAATCAAGATGGTGTTTTTTCCATCCCAAACTTCCAGCTACCCCAATTATCAAAGCGAATTTTTTTGTTGGATTTAAAGAATTTATGGGAAGGGTTAACTGACCATAAACTTCTTGTTTTTCTTGATTTTCAAGATTTAAAATAACATCACTAAATGAAAAGGGATTGGCACTTTCGAACGAGATCTTTTCTCTTTGGATTTGACTCTGAACGCTAAGCGAAGAAATTAAAAAAAGAAGAAAAAATAGGGTTACTGACGTTTTCAAAATAAAAATATTTAAAGATTACTAATGTAAAAACACATTCAATATAGCACCTTATTTGAAACAGCACCAATAAATAGAACTAAAATCGAGAGCTACAAAAGAGAATCTTTAATTTCTTGGTAATGAAAAAAGTTGAATCCTTTGGGGTTTGATTGGGAGATATTGACCATCGATTGAGCTACGGAATAAGCATCAATAGGCTTGAAGTTTGGAGGCATAAGAAATGAAAACAAAGGCATAATCCATTGTGCGATTTGCTCACCAGGTCTTTTTTCATTTCGTTTTCCCAACAATAGTGAGGGACGAAAAACAGAACAGCACGATAATTTTAAATCAAAAACAGCCTGTTCGATTTCTCCTTTGAGCTTTAAATAAAAATTAGAACTTTTGTGATCTGCACCCTGAGAGGATACAAACAAAAAATGTTTTACTTGATGTTTTTTACAAGCTTTGGCAAGGTTGTAGATGATGTCAAAATCAATTTTACGGTAAGCATCTTTATCCCCTTTTACCTGAGCTTGTGTTGTACCAATTGAAGCAAAAACAATTTCACTATTTTCAAGGGTTTGCTCGATGGCTTTTTGATCCAAAAAGTCAATAAGGTGAGCATTAAATTTAATGTTATTAACCAAAAAAGGTCTTCGTGTGACTACATTAATCTTACTGTAACGATCATCTTTCAACAGGATTTCTAGAAGGGAACTCCCAATCAACCCAGTTGCTCCAAATAAAGTCACTTCTTTTCCTTTCATAAGTATAAGTTTAATCCTTTAAAACTGCCCAGCATTCCAATTCAATACGTGCATTTAAAGCAAGACCACTTCCAGCGAAAGCACTTCTTGCAGGTAATCTATTAGGTTTAAAAAAACTTTTGTACGCTTTTGACATTTGAGGCCAATCTTTAATATCTGCTAGCATACATGTACATTTAAAAACGTTATCAATAGAACTTCCCATGTACTTTAGGGTTTCACTAATATTTTTGAGTGCCTGAATTGTTTCGGGAACAATTCCTCCTTCAACTAGAGTTCCATCGGAGGTGGTTCCCAGTTCTCCTGACAAGTAAATGATGTTGTTAACCAGAGTTGCTTGTGAAAAAGGATAACCTTTCTGTAGATGATCGTTACTATTGATGTATCGGATCTGTTGTGCTGATAAACTTACACAAACAAAAGAGGCTAGAAGGATGGATAATAATTTCATGAGTTTTATTTAAAGATACTATTTCCATCGATGCGAGTAGCATTGGGAAACAAATATTACTCACAAATTGCAAGTATTAAGTTTTTTCGTAAATTGAAATCTATTAATCATAACTACATTTAAAATGAAAAAGTTAATTTATTTGATTCTCTCAGCTCCAATAATCTTTTCATCTTGTAATCAAGCTCCAGCAGGACCATCAGCTGAAGACCAAGCTGTTTTCGAGAAAAATATTGCTACATTTCAATCTTTTGCTCAGAATTTTAACGAAGAAAACCTAGACGGATTGATGTCTTTGGTTGCAGATTCTGTAAAGTGGTCGCCACCGTACTATAACGAAAACAAGTTGTTGGGTTATGACGATTTCAGTGCTGCATTAACGGGTTATTTCGACAACTTTGAAGACATAACCTTTGTAGAAGGAAAAGGTCTAATAGGATCTGACAAAGGATTCTGGGGAGGGTCTACTTTCTCAAGTGGAAGTGCAGATCCCAATCCCAATATTCTTCGGGTTTATGGAACTTGGATGACTACACACACAGCTACAGGAGCTCCGGCTAACAACAAATGGTATGCTGTTATCTCGTTTGACGAAGACGGTAAAATTGCTACATTCTCCGATTGGATGGATGTGAACGGTATGAATGTTCAGATCGAGCAATACGTTGCATCTCAGGAAGCAGAATAATTTATTTACAATCAATTAAAAACCCTCTAAATAGATGGTTTTTTGATTTCAAAGGTTTTCAAAACACTAAAGTATTAGTTGCAACCTACAACTATTTTGATATCTTGAATAGAATTTTAAAAACAACAAAATGAAAAAAATTACACTATTTACCTTACTTCTAAGCTTGAATTTTTCTGTTTTTGGACAGAGAAATGCAAAAGCAGAATACTGGAACACCTGGCATTATCAGCCCAAAGATGGGATGACTCAAAAGTTTGAAGCTGCTGCGGCTGCTAAAACTAAAATGTTCAATGCCTCCCCCAATAACTTAATTATAACCTACAAAATTATGACGGGGGATAACGCAGGAGTTTATGAGCGAATTATGCCTTTTCAGACTTCGGCTGACTACGATAAAGACAAATCCAAAGAGTTAAACTATTGGAGTTCTAATGTTTCAAAATATTGCACACCAAAAGGAGGACAGCAAATTTGGCAACGACTAAAATGGGCAGATGTAAATGTAAACGAAGAGGCAAACCCATCTAAGCATTTGATGAAGACTGTTTTTATTGTTAAACAAGATCAATTGGATCATTTTTACCGATTTATTGAACGCATCGGAAAAGTGCAGGGGAAATTTAATAAAGATTTGTCGAGCATTACCCTCAGATTACAATCTGGAGGAAATCGCAATCTTTTTGTACGCTATGTAGGCTTTGATAAACACGAAACAGAGCCCAGCGATATTGAGAATACTTGGGAAGAAGAATACAATGAAATGTTTGGATGGAATTCATGGACAAATGACATTGAAATGTTTGACCAATCTTTGGAGATGTGGGGAAGACAAAACGAAAAACTTAGACTTGTTGAATCCATGCTACCCGCAACAAACTAATACTTATTAAAATAAGTATAAATAGAAATACCCTCCTAAACAGGAGGGTATTTTTTTGGATTAAACTTGAAATTGTATTGTTGTACACTGGAATAGAATTCTCAACACAATATTTGTTTTCAAAACCTTTTGATCAACACTCTAGTAAATGTTTTGCTGAAGGTTTCATTGGATATTTCTTGATTGAACAATTCAAAAGCTTTTGACTCACGATCGTTCTTAGGACCAAAACTTAACGCTTTGGATAAATTAGCATAGGTTCCGTAGATGTATGCGTTTTCGCCATTATCAGTTCCATGAACAATTTGACCAGCACCAACTGAACCTTCGAACTTAAAGGTTTTCATGAGCTTGCCAAATGCCTCAATAAAGTTTCTGATGTTATTTACTTTGAAAACCCAAGCTTGCCCAATTGGAAACTGAACGTCAGAATTGAAACTCACCAATCCATTTCCTGCTGAGGTTCTAACATTTTCTACATTTTTTTGCATTTTTGAGATGTACAAATCCCATACTGGACCCGTTAATGATCCTCTAAACTTCGCTAAACTTTCTGCTGAATTCGCTACAATACTCAAAATATGAGTAGCATTTTCATGAGTACCTTTAAATGGAATACTTGAAAATTCTACGGATACATTTTGGGGAATTTCAATGCTTGAGTAATAGTTGTCTACCAAAGAGGCAACATTTTCGGCATTTTCGGCTTTTACTTCGAGTAGTACATCGTACCAAAATGTGTTTTGTGCAAACATTGAAACGCTAAAGAATAACGTAAATACTAATAGTAATTTTTTCATAAGAATTTAAATTTATTTTATTTTTGTGAATATACAAAGGATATCTTTACTTGTAAACAGCAATTAATGTTTTACTTTAAAAATATTATGTTCAAAATCATTAAAAATTAATCGTACATTACTTTCGTCTAAAAAAGAATGAAATTAAGTTTTAGAAATACGCTTCGCAGAAGCATCGGTTACCTGCCGTTTATGTTGTGTTTTACGGTTTTATTATTCACCCCAATTTTTGAGCAGTTTGTGACTTGGAATGCCTTTTATCAAATTGTACTTTTTGTTGGAGTAGTTTGTATTCCTGCATATTTTACAAAGTGCATGTCGTATGTTGATATTGCTTGGCCTTGGGGGCTTGTTTTAATTGGAGTACTTGTTCTAATTTTTGCAGAAGGGTATTGGCTAAGAACCTATTGTATTGCCGCAATGTATGTTTTTTGTGGTTTGAGAATGGGAATTGGTGCTTTGGTTTTATTCAAAAAAGGACATTTAGACACAGAACTTTCGAGGTATCAGTTTCAAAGAATACGATGGGAAAAACAGGGATACCCCAATGAGAACCTTTCCCTTCAATATGAAATTATGATTCAATGCTTTGCCAACATCACTTTTTTGGCAATTCCTGCAATCTTACAAGCCTTTAATCCTCAAGACCACATTTCTTTTTTAGAGATTTTGGGATATTCATTATGGTTTTTATTTTTGATTATGGAGCATGTAGCAGATCTTCAAAAACAAGCATTCCTCAAGAAAAGCCGTTTAGAAAATAAAAAAAGGCAAGTTTGTAACGTTGGTTTATGGAAGTACAGCCGTCATCCGAATTATTTTGCGGAATGGATGGTTTGGAATGCTCTAATTTTGATTTCTATCCCTTCGTTAATTTACCATCAATCCAATCTTGATTTACTTTTGTGGATTGGTCTTTTGGGCTCTCTTCTGTACGTTTCTAGAATCATGTACACCACCCTAGTTTATTACACTGGCGCGATCCCTTCGGAGTATTATTCGGTTCAGAAAAGACCAGATTACAGAAAACATCAAGAAACAACAAATATGTTTTTCCCTGGGATTCCCAAGAAGAACTAATATTTTTACATTAAAGCAATATTACATTTATGAATAAATCTAGAGAATTTGACATTATTATTTGGGGAGCTTCTGGTTTTACAGGAAGATTAGTAGCTGAATACTTGTTTAAACAATACGGTACATCTGGGAATCTAAAGTGGGCAATGGCTGGTCGTAACCAAGAGAAGTTAGAAAACGTACGAGCCTCAATAGCCGATACTTCTGTGCCTATTGTTGTTTCAGACAGTTCTGATGAAGCCAGTATCAAACAGATGGTACTTAGGACAAAAGTAATTTGTACAACGGTAGGACCTTATGCTGTTTACGGATCAAAGCTTGTTGCTGCTTGTGTAGAGAATAAAGCCCATTATTGTGATTTGGCAGGTGAGGTACAGTGGATGCGACAAATGATTGATAAGCATCAGGAAGCAGCTCAGGCCAATGGAGTAAAAATTGTTCACAGCTGTGGTTTCGATTCTATCCCCTCCGATATGGGAGTTTATTTTATTCAGAGAGAGGCTAAAGCACAAAAAGGGCAGCGTGCAAAAAAAATCAGTATGCGGGTAGCTGCTATGAAAGGCGGTTTGAGTGGTGGAACATACGCAAGTTTGAGCAAGGTTATGGAACAAGCACAACAGGACAAAAGTATTTACAAGGTTTTGACCAATCCCTACGGTTTGAATCCCACTGACCAACAAGAGGGTGAGGATCGTCCCGATCTCATGTCAGTCGTATTTGATAAAACTTCTCAAAGTTATGTAGGGCCATTTATCATGGCAGGGATCAATACAAAAGTAGTTCGGAGAAGCAATGCTCTAAGTAATTATTCTTATGGCAAGGATTTTCGATATGATGAGGCTACCCTGAGTGGAAAAGGATTTAAAGGAAAAATGAGGGGTATTCTTGCTGCAATTCCATTGATGTTTATGACTGCTAAACCAAAATCAGTTTTAAAAAGTATTGCGAATAAACTTTTACCTAAACCCGGTGAGGGACCCAACAAAGAGCAAAGAGAAAATGGTTTTTACAACCTTCGATTTTATGTTACCCTTGAGGATGGATCTTCGGCTATGGGTAAAGTAACAGGTGACAAAGATCCGGGATATGGTTCAACATCCAAAATGTTAGGTGAAACCGCGGTGTGTTTAGCAGTGGATGAACTGCCCAAAATAAGTGGGGTTTTAACTCCTTCTGTTTCAATGGGAGACGCTCTTTTGAAACGCTTAGAACAATCTGCAGGATTGACTTTTAGTCTTAAGTAAAAAGAAATTATTGTTTAAAAATCGATTGGGAATCAATTGCCACAAGAACCTTCATCATAGGAAGTAACTCCGGCTACCCCTGCATAACAACTGTTGCTGTAGGTTACACTATCACAACCGCAAACAGGTTGATAAATTTCGATGCAAACAAAGTCGGTTGTTATGGAATTTTCATCAATACAATCGGGAGTATTTTCTTTTTGTTTGGAACAAGATGTAAAGAAGAGAATAGCAATTAATAATGTAGGATTTTTCATCAATTAAAGATATTTAAAAATAAATATTTCAAAGTGTTTTTTTAGATAAAACTGGGTTTTGACAAGATTTATTCAGAAGTATTTAATCCAGTCAATTGCACTTTGTAGAAAAGGATTTGATGATGGGTAGCTAATTTCACTTCACTTTTTGTTGTGATCCAATTTTCCCAAGAGGCCTCTAGTCCTTTTATGGGAATTAAGTCTACCCACATTTGAAAGGATTTAGGGAAGCCCTTTTCATCAAAACGCCAAAGGTAGGAGTCCCCGGGAGTTGTACCTCCTGAGGTGTAGGTTACTAGTAAAGCTTTTTCATCATTGTTTAACTCAACTAGGCGACGTTCTACTCCCTTATCAAATGCCTTAAAGGGTGCTACAAGCCAAAAAGAATCGTTGTTAAAATAAGCCAAAGCTTTTTTGATGTGTTCTTGTTTTTTTTCACCTGAATATGCATTCCCGTTCAAGAAAACTTTTGATTTTGAAGTGTTTTTTAAATCTAAATCAACTTTGATTTTTTCCCAGACCACAATGCAGCTACCTTCCTTTTTGAACCACTCATATTGCCTTTTGTTTTTGAATGTCCAAGCCAAATAGTTGGTGTTTAGATATGCTTCGTAATTCAAAGAATTTCTCATCTGAATTGCTAATTTATCAGCTTCATCACCAATTTTCCCGGAGGGTAATTTTTGATTAAACGCCATGTAAAGTAGGGCAACAAACACTAGAATTGAAGCTCCAACCCCGAGGATGATTCTTCCCAAAATTGTAAATACTTTTTTCAAAAGTTCTTTTTTGTTAAATATAAAATTATCTCTTTAGATTATGTTGCAAATCGAAAAAACACCGATAATTTTTTTTACATTGAACTTGATATTGTGTGAATTTAGTTTTTAATTATTTTCATAGGATTACACATAACCAAAACCAAAAAAAACCACAAAATGAAAAAGGCTTTTGTATTTTCTTTCTTTCTTCTTTTAGGACTGATTTATTTTAGTTTTTATGACCTTATGCCAAGTAAGGGAGCCCCTTTGAGTACTTCGGAGTTGGAATTTTCTAGCGAAAGAGCCTTGATCCCTCTGAAAGAAATTTCGAGAGCCCCGCATTACATTGGATCTGAAGAAAACAAACGTGTTCGAGCATTTCTAATTCAATCGCTTGAAGATTTGGGATTAGAACCCGAAACACAACAAGGATATGTTTTTAACCAAAGGAGGGTTCAAATGACACAACCGGTCAATATTATTGCTAAAATAAAAGGTACAGATTCCACAAAGAGTCTTTTGATTTTTTCTCATTATGATAGTGCCTTGACCCCCTCCCTTGGAGCCAGTGATGCAGGTAGCGGAGTGGTAACCATACTGGAATCTCTAAGAGCTTATAAAGCCAGCGGTAAGCAACCCAAAAACGATATCATAATATTGTTTACAGATGGGGAAGAGGTGGGTTTAGAAGGAGCTAAGTTATTTGTTCGATCACATCCATGGGCAAAAAATGTGGGGCTTTCGCTCAACTTTGAGTCCAGAGGGAGTGGAGGTCCAAGCTCAATGATTGTAGAAACGAATCAAGGCAATAAAAATTTAATTCAAAGTTTTATGGCGGCTAGTCCGGAGTTTCCTGTTGCCAGTTCTTTGCTGTACAGTGTTTACAAAATGCTTCCTAACGATACGGACTCAACTATTTTGAGAGAGGAAGGAGATATTGAGGGTCTTTTTTTTGCATTTATAGACGATCATTTTGATTATCATACAGCTGGGGATAGCTTTGAACGCCTCGACCGAAATACCCTTCAACATCAAGGCAGTTATTTGCTCCCTATTTTGCATTATTTTTCAAATGTCGATTTGGAACATCTCAAGAGTGAGGAAGATTATGTTTATACCAATTTTCCTTTTTTAAAGATGATCGCTTACCCTTTTGATTGGATTATGCCAATGACCCTTTTGGCTAGTTTACTATTTGTCGGTCTTCTTTTTTTTGGATTTAAAAGTGGGGCACTTAATTTTAAACTCATTCTTAAAGGTTTTGTACCTTATCTTTTGTCTTTGATTTTTGCTCTTCTGCTAGGATTGTATGGATGGAAATTGATTTTAAAATTGTATCCACATTATCAAGAAATCCAACACGGATTTACTTATAATGGTCATGCTTACATTGGTTTTTTTGTTGCCTTAACTTTGGCAGCTATTTTTTATTTTTTCCAGAAATTCTCCTTGGGTGTAAACATCGTTAATCAATTTGTTGCACCGCTGTTTTTTTGGTTGATTATTAATATTCTTTTGGCCTTTTATTTAAAAGGTGCTGCTTATTTTATTCTTCCCTTCTATTGTGCACTACTTTCTTTTGGATTGCTTTTAAGAGATGAACGTACTGGCCCGTTTTTACTTCTGATCCTGGGATCACCTGCGGTATTCTTGTTCAGTCCATTAATTCAAACTTTTCCGATAGGTTTGGGGTTAAAAATGATCGTTGTGAGCACTCTTTTTACTGTTTTACTTTTTGGGTTATTATTTTCTTTTATGGGTTCATATGACTTCAAAAAGTCTTTATCTGGAGGTTTTCTGCTCCTCACATTTATTCTTTTTTTTCGTACACATTTAACCAGTGAATTTAATGAAGATCGTAAAAAGCCAAACAGTCTAATCTATTCTCAAGACCTGAGTTTAGAGGTAGCTTCTTGGTTGACTTACGACTCGTTTTTGGACGACTGGACCAGAAGTTATTTAGGTGAAAGCCCAGTCCCTGTCTCATTAGAATCGGAGAAAGCAGGATACAGCAAATACAATTCGGGCTACACCTACACTTCCAAAGCTCAGTTTGTGAACATACCTCACTACAAGGCTCAATTCACTCAAGACACACTTATCGGAGATCAAAGGCGTACATCGTTTCGGCTGATCCCAGAAAAAAAGGCTCACGTTTTGAGGCTTTATGCTGACTCAGAAGTTTCTTTTGATCAACTTTCTTTTAATGGGGTTGAGGTTTCAAAATCCAGTTCAAACGAGCTTTTGTTTACCCAATCGAATAATAGGCTCCTTACCTTTTATGTTTCTGAAAAAGATACGCTAGAGATTTCCTATGTTCTTTCTAAAGAACAGCACCCGACATTTACACTTTTTGAGTATTCATTTGATTTGATGAATAATCCATGGCTTGAAATGAAAGAACGTCCAAAGCATATGATGCCAAAACCTTTTGTGTACAACGATGCCCTGCTCATCAGGCAAAAAATAATTCCTCCTTTAGATTTATAAAATAAAAAAACCCTCTTTATTAGAGGGTTTTTTGTGGAAGTAGAAATTATTTTTTATTTATTCAAGAAAATAAATTTTTTCAGAACTACACGATCTTTTAGGTCTCTTAGTTTTGAAATGTTATCATAAACTGTATCCGCATCATAAGAAGGTTTAGCACCTTCTTTTAGAAAATCAGAATATTTTTCGTACCAATCAACTGTGAAATGTGTCCAAGATAAATCAGTACCCATTCGATCAATTCTTTTTGCAAAACTCCATCCTTCTCTGGCATCGGTTTTTGAAATAGATTTGGTAAACGACTTTTCTGCGTCTTCATAACTTTTGTATTTGCCGTCTTTAACTTTCATAAAGTTCATTACTGCAATGTCCGGGTATTCGGTAACCCCTTTTTTGAGAACGTCAGCAACATTAACCATTTGTGTTTCAAAAATAATTTTGCGATTTTCAGCATTCTTTCTTCCCCAATCTTGAAGTTCATTTTGAGCAAAATCTGGAAATACTTCGGTCCATTTTTTTCCTTGATAATCCTCATCCATTTTGTCAAGATCATAAATACTTACGGCTAAATGGGTAAAGGGTGTTTGTGCACCATTGATTACTTTCCAAACATGCCATCCATAAATTTGCCCATCATCGATGTAGTTTTGGTTCATTTTTTGAAACTTTAATTTTAAGTTTTGATCATAAGCCCCAATATCTTCTGCTTTAATGAATGCAAAATCAAAAGCAATATTTTGACCATAAATAAAGGTTGTCACAACAAATAATAATAGTGTAAATAGATTTTTCATTTTTAAATGATTTAGTTAAATAATTTAATTGTAAAATATAATATATAAATTTAATAGTGGTCGATCATTAATTTTTTTTACCACTTTCCAAGCATAATTCGGGTAGTTGATCGAATCAGTTTTACTTCACCTGCATCCTCCCAATATTTCTTCCAGCCAGCTTGAGCAGCTTTATTTTTTTCTCGGTATTTGCTTGTACTCATTGCAGTTTTAAAATCATCTACTCCAACCAAAACATAATGTGTTTCACCTGATGGACTTCTTCCTAAACCAAAGGATCCTAGGGTAACTCTTCGGTCATCTGGATTGAATTTGCTGTTGTATGTCTCAAATGCATTAGCCATTTTAGAAGGTTCGTCAACCCTAAGCCAATATACGTTTTGAATTGGATGTGCTCCTATTTCTCCAAAGGACAACAAGCTTTTGCCAGCTGCTGAGGAATGACTTTTGATATACCTACCCAATTTGGTTAAAAACAATTGCCAACTTTCACTTGGATCTTGTGAGTATTGAGCTCCAATAGCGTCTAAACTTCCCGTGAAAACAATCGAATGAGAAAAATCAACTCCGTTGTCATTGAAGTGATTTTCGAATAAAAAAACAGAAACACCTTCTGCTTTACTTCCTTCTTTACTAAAGTAGTCTCCCATTAATTTTCCTACAATTTCTACGTCTTCTCCGCCAACAGTAAAATTGTAAGAAGTCCAATGATATTCTTGGGCAGAAAGAACTGCGGTAACAAGTGCAAATACACTTAAAAGTATTTTTTTCATAATAAAATAGTTTAAAAAATTCTTTTAAAGATATTTATAATAGTTGCATTTTACAACTATTTTAATCAATCAGGTATTGAAATTTTACAAAAAATTGGGAGCGGTTGAATTGAAGAAGTTGAAAATGAGCATCCTCAAGATTTTCAAGGCTTGTTTGATTTCCGCCTAAATAAAAAATAGTAGAAGGATTTGGGTTCCATTGAACTAGAGGCTGAACAAAAAATTGATTATTAAAAGTATTTTTTTCGGTAATTATGCGAATGTTAAAAGCTTTATTGAATTGGTAACGAACGTTTAAACGAGCAATTGAACCTTCAAAAAAGTCTTCTCCATCATCGGTACGTTCTAAACGAGAATAGCGCCATGAAGGATTGATATTTAAGTTGTCGTTTAATTGAAGGCCAAAAGCTAAAAAAGCAGAACGAAGTAATCCAACTTCAGGTACAATTTCATTTACCGATAGGTCTTTTCCTGCAGTTAAGTTTATTCTAAAATTTATAGATTCAGAGGGATTCCCAGAAAGAGTTAATTCACTTGTAGGTAAGTCGTTAAACCGAATTTGCAAAAAGGTCTTTACTGCATCGTAATCTAGTGTATATCTCAATTCTGTTTGTCCGAATGTGGTAAGAAACGCAAAGAAGTCAATACTGAAATTCTTGTAAAGGTCTTCAAAAGTATAGACCACATCTATTTTAGTTCCAAACCCAAAAGTTTGGAGACCCGGTTTGTTGAGGATGTTTTGATATTTATGAAAAAGTGTTCCCCAACGGCGGTTATTTTTTACAACAAAACCAACATCTGCTCGATATTGAGGTGAAATATTTCGATAGAAGAAATAGCTTTCCCAGTGTTCAGTATTCCGATAAAGTTGGAAGTACAGTGCATTTCCATTTAATTTATCCCCGTCCAAAGCAACTGTTTTTCCTTGTATTGATTCTGTTGAATCAATCCAATTTTGAACGGGTTCTTGATTAATGTTTTTAAAAAGCTCAAAACTTAGCCTCCATTTTTTATTCCAAAGAAAAAGACCGTCAAGCCCCAACAAATGACCATAACCCCCTCCGTCATAAAAACGGTTAGTAAGCATAGCTCCTACCCGTGATTTATTACTAATCAATTTTTGATAACGAAAAACATTTACCAAACTTTTTCCTCCATCTCCGGTAAACGATCGATCCTCACCTCCTACTAAATAAGGAGTGCTATTGTCAAGTGCATTTAATAAAAAGAAGCGCGACTTTTTCCCTTGACTAATGATTTTTGAAGCAATAATAGGCTCTGCTATGGATCTGGAGTAAAAGGCTCCATCAGTAAAATTGACAAGATCTGCACCACGGTTGAAAAAGGGTCGACGCTCAGGGTATAAAAGCGAAAAAGAAGAGTTAACATCAATTTGAGTTACATCGGCTTCAACTTGAGAAAAATCGGGATTGATCGTAACTTCTAAACTGGTGTTTTTATTTAAATCCATATTAACCCCTAGGCCAATTCCAACATTAGGTATCCCGTAGCTTAAATTTTCATCAGTGTTATCCCGTTCTCCGCTAACATTGCTTGAGAAATATGGGAGAAATTCAAGTCGTTTATCAATCACAATATCTTTTAAAATCAAGCGGTCGGTTGTTTGACAAACTACACACGAATTATCACGATCCCGCGGCTGACTACTAACCTCTATTTGATTTCCATTTTCTACATATCTGCGATAAAAATTGATATGCCACGTTTGATTTGTTCCATTTGGGAATGGGATTTCTGAAAAAGGGATTTTCATTTCAATTTGATAACCATCATTAACAATAGTTCCAGCTGACTCAAAGTTTACATTAAAACTACTGTCGTAACGATCTGAATCAGTAAGAGCGTTTACTTGTTTTACATCAAATTGACTTCCTAATGCGTTGACCGCCAACCCTAAATTATTTCGAGAATCTGCATAGGGATCTAAACGCACCAAAAACACATCATCATTCCAAATATTAAAATCATCCCTAGGACGAATAGAAGCGCGAATATTGGGTGGATCATCTTTAGCATAAACTCCGATGAAAACATAACGATCCGAATAGGTAACATAGGCTATGGTTTCTTTTCGAGCAGCTTTATTATTTGCTGGATTAAATTCAATATCCAAAGGAACTTGAAGTGCATTTTTCCATTCATTTGGATCAAGTTTTCCATCAATTATAATAGCAGAAACTTTTGTTTTTTTTGGAGTAAAAGTTTCTTGTGCAATCCCAAAGAAACTAAAAAGACCAATCAAGAAAAATATTCTCATTAGATTCAGGCTGTTTAAAAGAATAAAGTTAGATTAATTAAAATAAATTTTTATTACATGCCAAAAAATAAATCCATTTATAGCCATATAAAAAAAGGAAGGAAAGGCTCTTATCCACCTATCTTTAATTTTTATACGAACAGCAAAACCTAAAAACATCAAGACACATAACCCAAACGAACTAATCCCCCAAAGGAATTTACTGTAACTTAAACTTAAAAGACCTAAGCCTCCCAGAATTTGAAAGAAACCAGTAACTTTTCGATAATTGGACAAGCCGTATCTTATAAATTCTTTTTCCATGTTTTCACTTAAAAAACAACCCACACCAAATCCCAAAAAAGAAATTCCAGAAAAGTAGCTCAATGCATGTATGATGAGCATTTAAAGGATGTTCAACTGAGAAGCAACGATCAATAATGAAAGACATAATAACCCGATGGCAGGAAAATATTTAGCAATGGGATTGCGAACACTAAAGTGAGCGTATAGCGCACAAATCATTAAAAATGCAATTCCTAAAGCTGGAATAAGAATTAATTCGGAATGCCAAACACCAACAATTAAAAGGGTTGATAAAGATATTTTTGCAGCACCCACTAAGGAGCGGGTTAGGTCAGATAGACCATATTGCTTAAACTCCGATTGAATGTTGTCAAATCGAAAGACCCATACAATCAATATAGTTATAGCGATTGTTATTTGAGCAAGTGTAGTTAATAATTCCATTTTTTATTTTAAATATAAATAAATAATTTTAAGTCAATATCAAATTTTTTTGTTTTTCAAGCGAGAGAATTTAATTGCAGCAAAAACCCCTAAAATTGAAAAAACTGAGAGTACCATAAACACTTGTTGGTGACCATAAAGCCCTGGAGATTCATCCAAAAGATAACCCATAATTGGTCCAATAAAAATATCAGGTGTATACCCGACAACAGAAATAACCCCAACAGCTGTTCCAGTAAGTCCCAGCGGGATATAGCCTTCTTGAAACACAGCAAAATATAAGGTTCTCAATACATAAACTCCTGTAGTTGTTGTGATTAATGAAAGAATAAAAAAGAGTGATGCTCCTGACTTAACAAGGCCACTGGCAAATAAAAGTGCACCAACTAACATGATAACAAAACCATTAATCATCCAAGTAGCTCCTCGAGTCCTATCAGCCAATAATCCGATAGAAATACAAATTACTGGGCGCAGGTATAATTGAAATGTACCGACTTGTGCAGCTTCAACTTCATTGAACAACATGACCTCTGAAGCATACAAAGAAAAAATATCTGTAATTTTATATCCCACATATGCAGCAAGCACAATGAGCATCAACCACCATACAGATTCAATTTTAATAACTTTTTGGATGTTTGAGATTGAGTAAGTATCTGAGTTTTGTTTTGATGAACTTCTGTTTTGATCTTCCATGAACAAAAAAACTAATCCACCAACTAAAATTGCTAGTATTGAGGTAAATAAAATAACATATCGAAAAGCTTCCTTACGATCAATCAAGGAGGTATTTTCAATATTATCTGGCAAAATTATGGAAAAGATAAAAACTCCAACAGCTCCAATAGAGGCAGCCACAAAACCTCTACCACCTTCGAGTAAACCAAATGCTTTTCCTTGTTGCATTACTCCTCCCCAAACACGTGTTCCTTTAATCATTGCTCCCCAAAATAAAAAAACAGTCGTAAACCCCCAATAGCCATAGATGATTTTTAGCATCAAATTTGACGGAAGTAGCCATCAATAAGCCACCAAATGCTGTAAGTATAAGCGAAATAGAAATTAATTTTCTAGGGGCAAATTTATCTGCAAGTGTTCCTCCATACACGTATGATATAAGTGCAACAATACCATATATAGAAAAACAACTTCCAAGTTGTAAATTTGTCAATTCAAAAACGTCTAAGAAAGTCGGTCTGAATATCCGCGCCAAAACAAAGGGTAAAATAAATACAGATTCTCCAGCCAAAATCAGTAATAAGATTTGATAGTATGAAACATTGTGTTTTGACCTTTTCATAGGGATTATTTATAAAATAAAAATTTAATATAGTGAATTTGAAAGCTAGAACTCACATAGATCAAATTTTCATTCTAGAAAATTGGTTTAATGATAAAATCATCTCCATAAACAAATCACTTTATAGAATTAACTATAATTTAATTTTCAAGGACTTAGTATATTCTGTAGGAGACAAATTCATTACTTTTTTAAAATTTTTAAAAAAAGTAATACGAGATTTAAAATGACATTTTTCAGCAAGTCCTGCTATTGTTTTGAATTCAAGATACCCATTATTAATTAGTCTTACAGCGTATAAAATCCTAATGGTATTCGAATATTCTTTGACAGATAAATAGCAATAATATTTAAATAAAAATTTAATGTGATATTTTGGTATTGAGGTATGTTTTGAAATTTGAGAAACATCAATAATATATTTATCCAGATAATCATCATTACGTTCTATATTTTTTATCAAATATAAATTTTCATTGATAGAAGAAAGTATTGTTCTGTATACTTTCAGATCTTTTGAATCTACCCTGGAAAGTAATGTATTACTCCAAATTTCTAAAGGTTGGACATGGTTATTTTCAAGAATTTTGAGCAAGTTTTTTTCACCAAATAAAATAATTGGATTTATCAATAAATAACACAGTAATACTAACCAAATTACAGAAGAATATAAAATTGAGCTTTTGACAAAAATAGTTTCATTTCCCGTGGTAAACCAGAAAAATCTGAGCCCTTGAAACACCATAATCCCAGTGATTAAATAAACCAATAAAATCCATTTTTGTGTCGCATCAAGGTTATTTAACCTGGGCTTCGAGATTTTTAAATATTTAATTAGCTCAATAAAAGGAATTATATAGTAAACAACAAGTGTCAAAGAAACCACAATTTTATTCCATCGAAAATTAGGGAGAAATAGATTCACTATAATTACATATAAAACCGGAAACACGAAGGAAATAATTGTTAAATATTTATTTTTTTGTACTTGAACAAGACTGATCAAAAAATTTGAATAAAAAGCAAAAACGAGTAAGAAATAATTGGAGTACAAATGTACTGGAGAATATGTTTTGCTTGTTAATCCTAATTCGAATGCAGCAAGATCAAACCTTTGCAAACCTATTATAATTAACACTGCAATGAAGTGTATGTTTATGGTATCGTTTTTTTTAAAATAAAATAGGCAAAGTAAAGCTATGCCAAAACATAATAAAGAAACAAGTAATGCAATAACCTCTATAATCATGTTTCAAAAATAAACAATTTGTTTCATTTTGAAGTAATCTCAAAATTAATTGCGATGTTTTTTTCTGTAAAATTTTACATTTTATTAATATAGTGTGAACATGAAATTAGCCCCAATTTAAAATATTACAGACAGATCAAATAAATGATTAAAAATTCAAATTATCCAGTATATTTATTAATCGGTATTTTCTTGATTACAGCAAATTCCACTCAAGCTCAAGTACAAGAAAATACAATCTTAGATCGTTTCAACCGTAACGTTTTTAATCCTGCTTATGCAGGTAGTGAAGGGAAGGTTATTGCATTCAATACCAGATCCACGTGGAAAGGGATTGCTGATGCTCCAAAAACAAATTATTTCATGTACAGTGGAAGCCCCAAAAAGAATCTTTCTTTTGGACTTTCTGTAATTTCCAATAAGATTTACATAGACACTCGAACACAATATGCCTTAGATGCTAGTTACAAACTAAAGGTTGGGAATCGATACAATTTATTTCTGGGGGTAAAGGCAGGAGCAACAACTAAAAATAGTGATCTAGACGAATTGGATAGAATTACTACTGTTGAAAATCCTGCAATCGCCCAAACTGACAAAGCAACATTTCCTGTCTTTGGTTTTGGTGCACTGCTAAAATCAGAAAAATTTTATGCTTCAGTCGCAATTCCAAATGTTTTAAATCCATCCAAATTTGTAAAAGATGAAGTTTTTATAAGCAGTGAAAAACCGTCTGTATATTTTTTAACTGGGACTTCCATCGAAACAGGAGTTTTTGGATCAAAAATTAAACCGTATTTAAGTGCAAAAATAATCCCTGATAGTAAAAACCAAACCCATATTGGAGGGACCTTTGATTTTAAAGATACGGTTGAAGTTGGAGGAGGGTACAAAAGCACAGGATATACCAACATCATGTTATTGGTTAAAACTAAATCAGGGCTCACTATGGCTTATGCTTATGATTTTGGTACACCCAATGGACCAACAGCAGTAACACAGAGTGGATACGAGTTTGTCCTCAAATTCAATTTTAAATAAACAAAACAACATTTTAAATTAATAAGAACGAACACAATGAAATCAATTAACTTTTTGCAAAAAATCATTTACCTAGCAATTTGTTTTCATCTACAAATTGCATACAGTCAGGTTGGTATCGGGACAGAATCACCATCAGCTTCAGCTATTTTAGATGTTGTTTCACCAAATAACGACAAAGGAATATTGATTCCCCGGCTAACATTGAGTGAAAAAAATAACATCAGTAGCCCAGCAATTGGTTTGTTGATATATCAAACTGACGGAGACCACGGTTTTTATTTTTATGATGGGAACTGGAAGCAATTATTTTTTACTGGTTCTTCAGGCTCTAATACCTCCACTCCAACTTTTTTATATGGTACTGAAAACATATTATTGGATGGTACAACTTCTCCCAATGTAGGATCCATGGAGAGAAGCGTTGGTTTGGGATATTTGACTCTTAATAATGTGACTACTGGAAACAAAAATGTAGCGATAGGTTCAAGATCAATGAAAGATAATACTACTGGGTATATGAATGTAGGTATTGGTTGGAATTCATTAACTAAAAATACTACTGGGGGAAGAAATGTTGCTATTGGAGGAAGTGAAGCTTTGGACGCAAACACAACAGGATCAAATAATGTAGCGATAGGTGATAGGTCAATGACATATAACGTTTCAGGTCAAAGTAATGTTGCAATTGGCTCAAATTCCCTTCTCAATAATAATTCGGGCAATTATAACACTATGGTAGGTGTTGAAGCAGGATCTAGTATTAGGACAGAAAACGGAAACACAGGAAATGATAATGTGGGATTAGGTTACAGAGCATTACAGTTAAATTATAGCGGAGATAAAAACGTTGCAATAGGTTGGGATGCATTAAGACGAACAAAAGGCTCAGGTAACATCGGATTAGGTTATAAAGCTGGGTTCTATAATGTTGATGGAAATAATAATACTTTTATTGGTAAAAATGCAGGTATTGGCTCATCAAACGCGACAAATTTATCTAATGCAACAGCTTTAGGAAATAATGCTATTGTAGACGCCTCTAACAAAATTCAACTGGGGGACAGTAATATTACTAATGTAGAAACCAGCGGGTCAATTACAGCAGGTGCTATTACAATACCAAACACAGATGGATCAGCAAATCAAATTTTAAAAACAGATGGCTCAGGAACGCTTTCATGGACAACTCCTTCAGCAGGAATTAGCGGTTCTGGTACTGCTAATATGATCCCTAAATTCAACGGATCTTCCACAACTCTAGTAAACAGTTCGATTTATGATGATGGAATAAACATTGGTATTGGTACAACTAGTCCAGCTGAACTCCTTCATTTAAAAGCTGCTTCAGGTGATGCAAAGGCAATTATTAGTGCTTATGGTGAGGGTGATGAGGCGCATCTTATGTTAAAAACTGGAGGTATTAATAAAACAGCTGTTGTTGCAACAGGAATTAGTAATTGGGGAAGGACGGATTTACGCTTCATATTAAATAGTTATACAAATGCAAATAGTTATGGCTTGTCAGACACTAAAATGATAATAAAAAATGACGGTAAAGTTGGTATTGGAACAGATAGTCCATCTCAAAAGTTAGATGTTACTGGTAGTATTAAATTTAGTGGTGCTTTAATGCCAAATAATAGTTCAGGTTCTTCTGGACAGGTTCTTACATCGTCAGGATCAGGAGCTCCGACATGGACAACTATTTCAGGTGGTGCAACAAATATAGACGGCCTATCTGATGCAATAAATAATAATCAATTTAACACAATAATAATTGGGAGTACACCTAATATTTCACAAAATGCAGGATATAGTACTGGTCTTGGGAGACGAGTTTTAGAAAGAATTACTACAGGTGATGAAAATATCGCTATGGGTCATCAAGCTTTAGGTGAAACTACAACTGGGAGTTATAATACAGCGATGGGCTCCCATGTAATATTCAGAAATACAACAGGTTATCAAAATTCGGCTTATGGTCAGAGAGCTCTTGAAAATAATACTACGGGATATAGAAATGTAGGGATTGGATCATCTGCTGGAGACACAAATGTTACAGGATACAACAACACTTTAATTGGATATAATGCTGATTTAAATTCAAATAATTTAACAAACGCAACTGCTATCGGAGCCAATGCTACAGTCAACGCATCTAATAAAATAAAACTAGGAAATAGTAACATTACCAATGTGGAGACTGCGGGATCACTTACGTTAGGTGCTATTACAATTCCGAATACAGATGGATCAGCTAACCAAGTTTTAAAAACAAACGGCTCTGGAACACTTTCATGGACAACTATTTCAGGTGGGTCAGCTTCAATTCAAACCCCTGTAGATCCATACGTAGGTGGTGTAGCTGTCACTTTAGATGATTCTGATCATGGAAAAATATTTTCTTCTCAACATTCAGATAAACCTGTTTTTCCTAACCCCTCGGTTTTATCCCCAGGATTCACTTGTACAATAGTCAATTACTCAAACTATGATGCGACAATGACTTCACCAACAGCATCTATAATTGGAGCAAGATCCAATTCCAAATATCCATCAAAAGATCATACTGGTTCAGTTGTTAGTGTTCATTCCAATAGTATAGGCGGGAAACAGTATCCAGTTTCAAACATAGGTTTTATGTCAGGCGGAACAATTGTAGTTCGAGTAATACGCAAAGATAATAGTAATTGGTATTATGTAACAGGGGATTTTTATTATAAATAATATTGCATGAATATTTCAAGAATACTTTTGTTTGTTTTTTTATCCTTCGTTTCTGTTATCAGGGGACAGTCTCTTTTTATTGGATCTAATACCAATGAAAAATTAACCCTGAAAAGTAATGCCACTATTCATGTTAGCGGTTTAACAATATTGCCAAGTTCTGATTACAGTATTACAGACACAAAATTAAGTAAGCTTGCTACAACGAGTAATACAATTGATAGCTCCATAAATAGGTCTTACTATTTTACTAAAACAATCCCTTCTTTTTCGGGAAGTATAAAAATAGCTTACTCAGATAGTGAACTCAATAGCTTGAATGAGAATGGACTTTATTTAAGACTATTTGACGGGAATAATTGGGAAGAACAAACAACCACAAACACAGATAGAACCCAAAATAATTTAACTGCAACGGTTAACAATAAAACAATTTCTGAGCTTACGCTTAATGCTAATAAAGCTCCTACAGATATTTTACTTAGTCAATCTTCTTTCCAAGAAAACATCAATTCAGGGTCAATCATTTCGACTATGACTGCAGTAGATCAAGACTCTGCTGACACTCATACATTCAGTCTGACCGATAGTGGAGACGCCCGGGACGATGACAATGGAAGTTTTAATGTAAGCGGAACAAGTCTTGTAACCAACGACAGTTTTGATTATGAAACAAAGAGCAGCTATTCAATTTACCTAAAAGTATCAGATGGTTCAGCTGATTTCTACAAAGCATTTATCCTATCAGTTAGTAATGTAAACGAACCTATTACCGATATCGGATTTGCCGGTGCATCAAACCTTGAATATCTTGTTGTTGGAGGAGGAGGAGCTGGCGGATACGGTAACTCAAATGAAGGCGGTGGCGGTGGCGGTGCCGGCGGTTACCTAACGGGAACCATTACCTCAACCTTTGGAGAAACATTCACTATAACTGTAGGAGTCGGTGGAACAGGAGTTAATAGTACAGGTAGTCCAGGAGGCAATGGAGGAAGTAGTTCTCTATTAGGTCAAAACATTACAACTATCACTGCTCTTGGTGGCGGTGGCGGTGGCGGTTGTGCTAACTCTGGTTCAAATGGAGCTTCTGGTGGTGGAGGTTCTGGATGTGGCACAGATAGACCAGGAGGTTCAGGTACCTTAGGACAAGGAAATAGTGGAGGTAGAGGAAGATGGATAAATAACTCTCCCGGAAATGGTAATGGTGGAGGAGGTGGAGGTTCATCCTCTGCTGGAACTAACGGTGCTAGTAGAAATGCTGGTAACATTGGTGGTGCTGGTTCAGGGACCTTAAACGAAATAAGTGGTTCAGCAATAATTTATGCTGCTGGAGGAGACGGAGGACCGGGTAGAGCATACGGTAATTATAATCCACCTGATCAAACAGGAAATTCAGGTAACGGTGGAATTGGTGGAACAAATTATTCAGGAGGAAATGGTGCAAATGGAATAGTAGTTTTAAGATACAATGGAAACCCAATAGCGACTGGTGGTACAATTACCCAAAGTGGTGGATACACTATTCATTCTTTTACCCAGCTTGGAAATTCATCAATTGTATTTCAAGGAGGTTCAGCAACTTCTTCGTCCTCTTCAGTTGATGAGCAGGTAAGTACAGGAACCTTAGTTGGAAGTTTACTTGCAACAGATGAGGATTCCTCCACACCAACTTTTACATTAGTTAGTGGTAATGGAGATACGCATAATTCTTTGTTTACCATTTCAGGCGATCAACTCTTGGTCAATGGATTCATTGACTACGAGCAGACACCATCGCTGAGTATACGCGTACAGGTTAGTGATGGACAGTTTACTTTTGCCAAAGCGTTGACTATTTCAGTAAACGATGTTGATGAATTACCGATAATCATCTCAACAGAATTAGCTGGTGATAACTCGGTAGTTTCTGTGACCTTTAGCGAGTCAGTTTATGGCACCTCGTCGGGCAGTGGTTCATTAGATGTAAACGACTTTCAACTTACTCTTTCTGGAGGAACTGCAGGACTCTCCTCGCCAACCCCTTCCTCCATTAGCCAATTATCAGATTCAAAGCAATTTATCCTAGGCATCCCCTTTACAGGTGTCCCAAGTGGGAACGAGCTTTTAACAGTAGTTCCAGTTGCCAATTCAATTTATGATTCCTCAGGGATTAACACAGCAAGTACAACACAATCAAGCAATACAGTTAATTTATTTGGTGACAGTGATGGCGATGGGATTAATGATCCTTTAGATCAATGCCCTAACACCCCTTCAGATGAGCAAGCAGATTCAGAGGGTTGTGCCGAGAGTCAAAAAGATCCCGACAACGATGGAATTTCAGGAGTAAACGATAACTGTCCAAACACCTACAACCCTAATCAGCTTGATACCGATGGTGACGGTCAGGGCGATGCATGTGACCTAGACGACGACAACGATGGCGTACCAGACACCCAAGACAATTGTCCTTTAACTATCAATGCAGACCAACAAGACACTGATCAAGACGGCTCAGGCGATGTTTGTGATTTAGATTCTGATGGAGATGGATATCCAGATGATTCAGACGTCTTCCCTTTAGATCAGACCGAATGGCTCGATACAGATAATGATGGCATAGGGAACAATGCAGACACAGATGATGACAACGACAATTATTTAGACGCTGAAGATCAGTTTCCATTAAATCCTAAAGAATGGTTGGACACCGATTATGACGGTATAGGGAATAATGAAGATTTAGATGATGACAACGACCAATACTTGGATACAGAAGATGCATTTCCATTAAACTCACTGGAGTGGTTTGATACTGACAACGATGGTATAGGTAACAACCAAGACACTGAAGATGATGGAGACGGATATTTGGACAGTGATGAATATGAATGTAATTCAGATCCTTTGGATGCTAGATCCACTCCCGAAGATTATGACGGTGATTTTGAGCCAGATTGTTTGGATAATGATGATGACAACGACGGATGTTTGGATGGTGATGATCTGTTCCCACTCAACGAGAATGAATGTACCGATACTGATGGAGATGGAATAGGAGACAATCAAGATTTTGATTCAGACAACGATGGGGTTTGGAACGACAGAGATGCCTTTCCATTAGACCCATCAGAATCTAAGGACACAGACGGGGATGGAATAGGAGACAATGCAGATCCAGATAAGAACAACGATGGATTCCCAGATGAGCGAGTGATAGTTTCAACTGTACTAACCCCAAACCAGCCCGGATTAGAGTCAACATGGATGATTATCAACATAGACGACTATCCATATACTTCGGTAAAGGTGTACAGTCCAGATGGGAGTGAAGTGTATTACAGTCCAAATTATAAGAACGATTGGAAAGGGACCAATATAAGAACAGGAAATCCATTACCAACAGGCCCATATTATTATCGCATAAACAGAGGAGGAATACCCCAAGAACCCATAGAAGGATGGCTTTATATATTTAACTGAACATCCAGTGCTAATTAAATTTTTAAAGTTGTTGAATAAATCATTAAAATCTTATTTATTTCTTTTAACCTTTTGTTTATTATTAAAGGTTGAAGGTCAAAATTTACCCAGAGACAACAATTTAGTTGGGTCATATGCCTTTTCTGGAAATTATGAAGACCAAACCACAAACAACAATGACGGGGTAGCATATGGCTCACCCACTTTGATAACAGACCGATTTTCCAGCGCTAATTCAGCCTATTCTTTTGACGGCAATGATTATTTTTATTTTGGAAATTCAATGGCAAGTCAAATTTCAAACGTTTTTACTATTAGTGTTTGGTTAAATAGGACAAGTTCATCTCAAACAGATTTGATGGGTTTAGGTTATCAAACTTGTTCTGCAAATGCAGGCCCGGTGATTAGAGTAGGATCCACATTAAATTTTAACCGATGTAATGCAGGATTTGATACTTCAGATAGCACAGCTAGTGACGGCAATTGGCATCAATTTGTATTTGTTTATGATGGATCTTCAAGAAAAATATATAGAGATGGAACTTTACTAAATAGTTTAAATGGGGGGAATATTTTTAATATATATAATAATGGTTTGGTTTTAGGTAAAGGTTGGTTTCCAACATCTGGGGGTAATTATTATCAAGGAAAAGCTGATGATTTGAATATTTGGAATGTTGCATTAACCTCAAGTGAGGTACAACAGCTTTATAGTATTGAAAATCAACCTCCTTCAAATAATTCTAATCAAGCTCCTACCGACATTAGTATATCGTCGACATCGGTTGATGAGAATATTTCTATAGGCTCAGCTGTTGGTGGATTAAGCACCACGGATGCTGATAGTAGCGATTCTCATACTTATACCTTAGTGTCAGGAACAGGGGACACAGACAATATGAGTTTTTCCATTAGTGGGACAAATTTGATTACAGCAATAGCATTAGACTATGAGACTAAAAGTAGCTATAGTATTAGAATCCAAACTTCTGATGGCACTGACACTTATGAAGAGGCATTTACCATTACTGTTGCAAATGTAAACGAGATTCCTACTGATATAAGCTTATCCTCGACTTCAGTTGATGAAAATGTCTCTTTAGGCACTACGGTGGGTAGTTTAAGCACTGCGGATATTGACACTGGAGATTCTCACACATATAGCTTAGTATCAGGAACCGGAGATACTGATAATGCGAGTTTTTCAATTAGTTCTTCTGGGACAAATTCTAGTGCACTTGATTTTGATCGAAGTAATGATCATGTCACAACATCAATTGATGCAGATTTAGATGTAATGCCCTCAACCACATGGTCAGGCTGGATTAAACCGACAGGTTCTAGTGGTTGGCAAATGATTTTTGGCATGGAAGATGGCGGTTGGGATCGTTTTTTAGCAATAGAAAACGGAAGCCTAAGTTTAGCAATGGGACATACTAATGGACGTTGGGGAACAGGTGTAAATGTAACCCCTGGCGTTTGGCAGCATGTTGTTGCTATTTATGATAATGGCTCTATGCGAATGTATCATAACGGAACAGAATATATCACCAATACAAATGAAGGCAACCATTCATCAACCGGAATGTTTACAATTGGCGGTAATCAGACTCATAGCCCACATAATTACTACGGAGGAGGTATTGATGAGGTAGCTGTTTGGAACGAAGCATTAACTTCAGCTGAGATTTTAGCTTTATACAACTCAGGAGTTGGATTAGATGCTTCATCTGACTCAGGAAATTACACCTCTTCTTCTAACCTAGTTGGCTATTTTAAAATGAACGATGGTTCTGGTTCAACGACTACCGATCATAGTGGAAATGGAAATACAGCAACACTTGTTAATATGGATCCATCTTCGGACTGGATAATAGATGGAATTAATCCATCTTCACAAAATCAAACCAACGGAGGAATAGACTTAATTACTGCTGTAGATCTGGATTTTGAAACTAAAAGTAATTATAGCGTAAGAGTTCAAACCAATGATGGAACCTATACCCATCAAAAGGCATTTACCATATCCGTAGTAGATGTTAACGATGCCCCAACAGATATTAGTTTATCTTCAACTTCAATTAATGAAAATTTTTCTTCAGGCACAATAGTTGGCGGGTTAAGTACTACAGATGTTGACAGTGGTGATTCTCACACCTATAGCTTGGCACCAGGAACCGGAGATACAGACAATGCGAGTTTTTCTATTAGTGGGATAAACCTGATCTCTGCTGCTGAATTTGATTATGAAACCAAAAGTAGTTACATCATTCGAATACAAACATCTGATGGCACCGACACCTATCAAGAGGCATTCACCGTCACTGTAACGAATGAAAATGAGTCACCAACAAGTATTATTTTATCAAATGGGCAAGGTACTTCTGTTGAAACAACAGGATTAATATCACATTTGGATGCTACTAACCCAGATTCATACAACGGTTCAGGATCAGAATGGACTGATCTTTCTGGAAATAATAATCACGGTACTTTACTAGCAGGAACCTCTTTTGCAAACAATAAAATTATTACATCAAATACAGGAACAAGTGATCGAAGTGGTGTTCGTATAGGAGCACTTCCTGTTTTGAATGACCAACTTCCATGGACAATTGTTGTCAAAGTAACTCCTAAAATGAACTCAGGGAATATTCTTGGACTGTCCAGTAATTCATCTCATGGCGGTTGGAATGCACCCATAATTCCATCTGCAGGAGGTTTCTTATACCCTGGTTTACACAATACTCACTTGCAATGGAGTTATCCATTTAATGTTGACACAGAATATGAATTTGTTTATTCGTGGAATCCTACCAACAAGGAAAATAAGTTTTACATTAATGGTAGGTTAGTTAATACACGTGTAGCTAATTTTGGAGACAATAATTCAAATGGATACCTTTTTCTAGGAGACGATAATCCTGGATGTTGTGCAAATACACCTAGAGGAGATTCCAGTGATCATTCGGGAGAGTATGAGAGATTTTTATTCTATGATCGTGTCCTCTCGGATAATGATATTAATACATTATATATTTCCACAGGTAATCAAAATGCCAGTATTGATGAAAATGTAGCTTTAGGCACTGTATTTTCTACATTGTCGACGAATGATCAGGACACCAATAATACGTATACTTACAGTCTGGCTGACGGTGCAGGCAACCTCGGTCGTGATAATAACTCTTTTACAGTATCTGGAACTCAGTTACTTGTCAATGGAGGAATTGATTACGAAACTTCTACCAATTTATTATTAAATATTCAAGTCAACGATGGACTCAATACACTTACTTCATCTTTTACTATTACAGTGAATGATTTGAATGATTCAGTTCCTACTGACCTAGGCCTTTCTACTTCTACTTTTGACGAAGATATTAGCTCAGGATCACTAGTAGCAACGCTTTCAGCTACCGACTCTGATACTAGCGAAATGAACACTTTCACCTATAGTCTTGTTAATGGTGATGGATTAAACGACGTAAATAACGAAAGCTTTGTTGTAAATGGAACTTCACTCATAAGCAGTGGCACCTTTGATTATGAAAACAGTACTACACTAAACATTTATCTCCAAGTGAATGATGGTGCAAATACTTTTAACAAGGCATTTAGCTTGACTTTGAACAATCAAAATGACACGCCTACAGATATTTTACTGAGTCAATCATCTTTCCTAGAAAACATAACTACAGGTTCAATAATTTCGAGCATGACTGCAGTAGATCAAGACACTGCCAACTCATATATTTTCACACTTACCAACAGCAACGACGCTCGAGACGACGATAATGGAAGTTTTACTGTTAGCGGGACAAGTCTTGTTACCAACGTCAGTTTTGATTATGAAACAAAGGACAGCTATTCAATTTACCTAAAAGTATCAGATGGTTTGGCAGACTTCTACAGAGCATTTACCCTCACCGTTAGCAATGTAAACGAAGCACCAACAAATATTGAATTAGGCCAGGGAAGTTTTTTAAGCCAAGGTATTATTTTGTATTTAGACTCTGGAAACCCAGACTCATATTCGGGTTCAGGAAACATTTGGAATGATTTAAGTGGAAATAATTATCATGCCACATTAATGAATTCGCCAACTTACTCAAATAATGAAGGTGGTTTAATAAACCTTAATGGTTCTTCTAATTGGATAGAACTAAATTCATTTGCAGGAGCAATATCTAATAATTCATCTTTTACCATAAGCCTTTGGTTTAAGTCTACTGAAACAAATCCAACCGGAAACATCTATAATAATGCCATTTTTTCGATGCATACAGCTGATGGAACTAATCGATTTAGAATTGGAGCTGCTCCTGACTCAAATAGAGGACTTTATTACAATTTTGGTACTGGTTCAACTGAGGGTCGTGTTTCTCAAATTAATTTACATGATAGTCAATGGCATAATGTTACAATTACTAAAGATTCAGGAGTAGAAGCAGAATTTTACATAGATAATGATCTTAAGCCCTCTAATAACTCTGTCACAAATGGAACCAATTTCGATAGCGTTGGAAAAGTGTCTATCGGACAAGAATACGATGGGAATAATATGTCTGATTATTTTCAAGGAAATATTTCTGTTGTAATAATTTACAACAAAGTAATAAGTCAAGAAAGCAGAAACTCTCTTTACGACTACTTTAAGAAAAGATATATGGATGGAGTCATAAGTAACACCAATTCAGTCACTATCGACGAAGAAGTTCCAACAGGAACCTTAGTTGGAAGTTTACTTGCAACAGATGAGGATTCCTCCACACCAACTTTTACATTAGTTAGTGGTAATGGAGATACGCATAATTCTTTGTTTACCATTTCAGGCGATCAACTCTTGGTCAATGGATTCATTGACTACGAGCAGACACCATCGCTGAGTATACGCGTACAGGTTAGTGATGGACAGTTTACTTTTGCCAAAGCGTTGACTATTTCAGTAAACGATGTTGATGAATTACCGATAATCATCTCAACAGAATTAGCTGGTGATAACTCGGTAGTTTCTGTGACCTTTAGCGAGTCAGTTTATGGCACCTCGTCGGGCAGTGGTTCATTAGATGTAAACGACTTTCAACTTACTCTTTCTGGAGGAACTGCAGGACTCTCCTCGCCAACCCCTTCCTCCATTAGCCAATTATCAGATTCAAAGCAATTTATCCTAGGCATCCCCTTTACAGGTGTCCCAAGTGGGAACGAGCTTTTAACAGTAGTTCCAGTTGCCAATTCAATTTATGATTCCTCAGGGATTAACACAGCAAGTACAACACAATCAAGCAATACAGTTAATTTATTTGGTGACAGTGATGGCGATGGGATTAATGATCCTTTAGATCAATGCCCTAACACCCCTTCAGATGAGCAAGCAGATTCAGAGGGTTGTGCCGAGAGTCAAAAAGATCCCGACAACGATGGAATTTCAGGAGTAAACGATAACTGTCCAAACACCTACAACCCTAATCAGCTTGATACCGATGGTGACGGTCAGGGCGATGCATGTGACCTAGACGACGACAACGATGGCGTACCAGACACCCAAGACAATTGTCCTTTAACTATCAATGCAGACCAACAAGACACTGATCAAGACGGCTCAGGCGATGTTTGTGATTTAGATTCTGATGGAGATGGATATCCAGATGATTCAGACGTCTTCCCTTTAGATCAGACCGAATGGCTCGATACAGATAATGATGGCATAGGGAACAATGCAGACACAGATGATGACAACGACAATTATTTAGACGCTGAAGATCAGTTTCCATTAAATCCTAAAGAATGGTTGGACACCGATTATGACGGTATAGGGAATAATGAAGATTTAGATGATGACAACGACCAATACTTGGATACAGAAGATGCATTTCCATTAAACTCACTGGAGTGGTTTGATACTGACAACGATGGTATAGGTAACAACCAAGACACTGAAGATGATGGAGACGGATATTTGGACAGTGATGAATATGAATGTAATTCAGATCCTTTGGATGCTAGATCCACTCCCGAAGATTATGACGGTGATTTTGAGCCAGATTGTTTGGATAATGATGATGACAACGACGGATGTTTGGATGGTGATGATCTGTTCCCACTCAACGAGAATGAATGTACCGATACTGATGGAGATGGAATAGGAGACAATCAAGATTTTGATTCAGACAACGATGGGGTTTGGAACGACAGAGATGCCTTTCCATTAGACCCATCAGAATCTAAGGACACAGACGGGGATGGAATAGGAGACAATGCAGATCCAGATAAGAACAACGATGGATTCCCAGATGAGCGAGTGATAGTTTCAACTGTACTAACCCCAAACCAGCCCGGATTAGAGTCAACATGGATGATTATCAACATAGACGACTATCCATATACTTCGGTAAAGGTGTACAGTCCAGATGGGAGTGAAGTGTATTACAGTCCAAATTATAAGAACGATTGGAAAGGGACCAATATAAGAACAGGAAATCCATTACCAACAGGCCCATATTATTATCGCATAAACAGAGGAGGAATACCCCAAGAACCCATAGAAGGATGGCTTTATATATTTAATGGAGGATCTAGTAATTGATCGAAAACAGAATTTCTGAAAGGTTTGGAGAATTTTTCTTTCGAAAAAAAGCAAGTTTAATTGCAGGAATACTTTGCTACAATTAGACCATCAGATTTTCTGATTTCGAGAATTTTATCATAATCTCTGAGATGAAAATAAGAAAAATCAAATCCGTCCACAAGAATGGAGGGGTAAGAATAATTTATATTGTAAATCACTTTATTTCCAACTTCAGGCTCCAAAACGGTTCCGTCGTGGTAAATTTGATTGTAATCATTTATTAAGACTTCGTTGCATAAAAAAGATTCTGAATTAACATCTATAGTTCCTGAAACAATAGAAGTTTTATATATATTACTTAAATATACAGGACCAGTTTTTGGGGGATTAAAAGTTACTGAATTATTGGACTGAACCGAAGAAGCTGTATTGCTTGCAGCATCAAAAATACTTGTCGATGAACTTGGAATAACGGTTAAAACTTCTTTTCCTGTAATGGGTAATCCATTCATTGGAAGCAATAAATCAAATACATTTCCATAATTAGCTACAACCGAAGGGTTTATTGACGTTAGATTTGCAGCACTCCCGTTTTGAACAAGAGTAAGGGTAAAATCTGTTGTTAAAATTGGATTGGATGAAGCGTTGGTAAAAATGTTTTCGTTGAAAACTACACGAATAGAAGTATTGTCATCTGAAATCGTTGTACTAGTAATAAAAGGAGCAAGTTTGTCGTTTAAATACACCTGATTAGCTCCATTGATTTGACTATTTGCAGAAACCCCAGCACAATTAAATATTGAAACAGGTGATGTTATTGGATTAATACTTACCAATTCATCACCATTCGGAACACCATTCAATGCAATTGTAATTTGATATTTTAAGGGAGTAGCACTGTTATCCATTGCGGTGCCATCATCCCAGTACCAACCCCCGTTAGTGTAAGGAAAAACTTGGAGTGCTGGTGAACCTCTTTCCAGATAATCTGGAGCCGTTCGGTTTTGAGAAAGACCTATCCAAGTATTACCCACTCCAGTTGTATTGTCATTAAATCCAGGGACCATGTAGTTGAATTCTTCAGGAGAATTGTAAACTAAAAGATCCCCTCCAGCATTTTGTGCTTTTAACTTTTCGGCAGACCAACTGTCAGCGGTAGTTGATCGATAATATGAATGTGCACAAGATAAACCTATAGGATACGAGGTTATATATGTGTAACCAGGAATTGCTCGTTGATTTGGTTCAATAATTTCTAGTACTCCATTTAAATTATTAGTGTTTTCGTTTAAATCATTTAAAAGTCCAGTAGAGACATGTTGAGCCCAATCTTCATTTCCTCCAGAATTGTTAGGCTCTACAGGGGGGTTGTTCCATTGATCGGTAAAGTTATAATTACCAAGTTTTGTAATGGT
>Ga0233444_10000351_pt1 | contig 62754 bp, 61 predicted proteins | sample SI_124_October20_6_FD_182792 | JGI IMG/M metagenome (GOLD analysis project Ga0233444, IMG submission 182792) | Seawater microbial communities from Saanich Inlet, British Columbia, Canada - SI_124_October2016_10_MG | ecosystem: Environmental > Aquatic > Marine > Inlet | place: Canada: British... | reverse complement strand
AACCAGCTCAAGTCCTTTGCTGTTAGTGAGGTTAAAATGGATTCCCTTAAGACAAAATTAGGGGGTGATTGTTAGGTGTTTTTGGAAGATGTGAGGGGGTAGGATGGAGTTATTAAAGAGGATAATAGTGATTTTGTGATAATGGCAGATTAGATTAAAAAAGATGGTGTGCCGCTGACCCGCGCCCCCAAGGCTTAGGGATCAGCGGCACATGTAACCCCATTATTTTATATTCTCCATCAAAACATATACATTGCATTAACTATTGAGATTTTGTAAATGATCCTAATGGTTATTATTCTTTGACAGGACTTGTGTGCAAATAGTGTGCAAGAAGAAAAAACCCCTCACGCTTGTGAAGGGCTTTGATTGCTTGTTAGGTCTTGTGTAGTGTAGCGGTTAGGCTAGCTCCCCCTATTATTCAAGGTTGCAGCAGCGCTAAAATTTTTTGTTAATTAAATCACACCACTATAAACATATCAAATTTCAACGAATTACAAAATATTTGTAATAGTTTAGGCTGTTATAAATTATTTACATTTGAAAAAAGTAAGGTTCTATCTAGTTAGGCTTCCCATTATATCAATTACAATATTCTTTTTTTGCTGTGTTATTGCTGCATTAATTCACCCAGGATCTCACAAAGAAATTATTGGCTATCAATCAGATTATTACTCTTTTACCCATAATTTTCTCAGTGAATTAGGAAGTTTAAAAACGAATACAGACGAGATAAATCCAGCTATTATTCAAAAAGATAACACCCCGTCCATGCTTTTATTTAATGGGAGTTTGATTTTGGTTGGGGCAACACTAATGCTATTTTACTTTAATTTTAAAAAAGTGTTTGGTCTTATTGCGGACTCTAGAAAGTCAATATTTTATTCCAAAATTACCATGCCTGTAGGGTTACTAGCAGGATTCTTATATGCTGGAGTTGGATTTGTACCTCACGATCTTCATTTTGAGGCGCATGTATTTTTTGCAAATTATGCCTTTCTAACTCTTTTCATTCTTTGTATTCTTCATAGTCTTGCGGTTTACCATTCTAACTCACTTAGCAACACCTATGTACTTGGATATGTAGCCTTTTGTATTTTGCTATTTATTTATTTGAGAATTATATTTTATGGCCCTCAGATTGGTCCTGGAGAAATATATAGCGAATCGGATCTCATGCTACAAGTGATCGCTCAAAAGTCAATTGTATTGACATTTATGGCAGCCATCCTCCACCAAGTTTATGGATTTAATTTACTCTTGAATAAAAAAAGATAAAAAACAAAACTTCTTCATACTACAAAAAAAAATTTACATTTCTGTAAACCTTTTTGCTCCCCCTATTATTCAAAGTTGCAGCACAACTTCTTCTTTTAATGAATTAATTTTCAATATTTTTTTTGTTTTAAATTATTATGAATACATAGATCATAAGGCATTATAATTGTTTAATAGTTATAATTTATTGATAATGATTATCAAATTAGTATTTTTTTTAGATATTATTTAAAAATATACCAATTGAATTATGAATGAAACTAAATGTCCATTTCACGGAGCTGTTACACAACCAAACCTTGGAACACAAAATAAAGACTGGTGGCCAAAACATCTAAACTTAGATATTCTAAGGCAACACGATTCAAAAAGTAACCCAATCGCTGAAATAGAATACAAAGAGGAGGTAAAAAAACTAGACCTAGACTCAGTAAAAAATGACCTGAAGACTGTTTTTAAGGACAGTAAAGAGTGGTGGCCAGCAGATTATGGGCATTATGGTCCTTTTTTCATCAGAATGACTTGGCATGCGGCTGGCACATACAGGAATGGTGACGGACGAGGCGGTGCTTCCACTGGTGCTCAAAGATTTGCACCATTAAATTCATGGCCAGATAATGGAAACTTAGACAAAGCGAGGAGATTACTTTGGCCAATTAAAGAAAAATATGGTAATAAACTTTCATGGGCAGATCTTTTAGTATTGGCTGGAAATGTTGCGATTGAAGACATGGGAGGGCCAAACCATGGAACTGTTTTAGGAAGAGAAGATATTTGGCATCCTGAAAAGGATATTTATTGGGGGGCTGAGGATGAATGGCTTGGAGATGATAGATATGGTGATACAAGGCAGTCACTTGAAAATCCATTAGCAGCAGTTCAAATGGGTTTAATTTATGTAAACCCGGAAGGGCCCAATGGGAATCCTGATCCCGTACTTTCTGCTCAAGATGTCCGTGAAACATTTAAACGGATGGCAATGAATGATGAGGAAACTGTAGCATTAATTGCTGGGGGTCATACTTTTGGTAAAGCACATGGTGCTGGAAATGCTGATTTTGTCGGTGTTGAACCTGAGGGATCTCCCATTGAGTCAATGGGATTAGGATGGAATAATAGTCATGGATTAGGTAAAGGTGTTGACACAATCACAAGTGGGATTGAGGGTCCATGGACCAGTAACCCAACACAATGGGATATGGGTTACTTAAATCTTTTGTTGAAATATGAGTGGGAGTGTAAGAAAAGTCCTGCAGGAGCATGGCAATGGCATCCTATTGATTGTTCAGATGAAGATATGGTTCCTGAAGTTGATGGGAGTAATAAGAAAGTACTTCCAATGATGACAACTGCAGACATATCTTTAAAAGTTGATCCAGAATACCGTAAAATTTGTGAAAGCTTTTATAACAAACCCGAAGAGTTTGAAGAAGAATTTGCAAAAGCATGGTTTAAGCTATTGCATAGAGACATGGGCCCCAAGACTAACTACTTAAATGGAGATTTTAAAAATACAGATTATATTTGGCAGGATCCTATCCCAGTTGGTAAAGAAATATCAGTTGAAAAAGAAAGTGCTGTACGTGAATCAATAAAAAATACTGGTTTAGGTATTGCTAAATTAGTAGAGTGTGCTTGGGCTAGTGCTAGTACTTATCGTGCCTCAGATAAACGTGGAGGTGCCAATGGATCACGAATCCGTTTATCACCACAAAAGGACTGGGCAGTTAATAATCCGAAAGAACTTCAAGGTATTTTGAGTATTTATGAGACAATTGCTGAAGAACATGGTGTAAGTATAGCTGACGTCATAATTCTTGGAGGTTCTGTTGGTATAGAAATGGCTTGTGGTTACAAAGTAGATACAACAACCGGAAGAGGCGATGCTATGCAAGAAATGACAGATGTCGATTCATTTGAACTATTAAAGCCAAAAGCCTGTGGATTCAGAAATTATTGTGAAAAAGAATTTGCAATTACCCCTGAGGAAATACTTCTTGATAAAGCTCAATTATTAGATTTAACAACTTCTGAACTTACTGTTTTGATTGGAGGTTTGAGAGCAATGGGAATATCCTACACAGGTGATGGATTATGGACTCACGGAAAGCTTGATAATAATTGGTTTAAAATACTATTGTCTATGGATGTAAAATGGGAGGCTAAAGATTATAACCGATATGTTGCCTATGATAAAAAAACAGGAGCCAAAGTAAGAACTGCTTCACGAATAGACTTAGTCTTTGGTTCAAATTCTGAATTACGTGCTATAGCAGAAGTTTATGCTCAGGATGATAATAATGATAAATTCATTAAAGACTTTATTAAGGCATGGAATAAAATTATGAATGCAGATAGATTTGACTTAATTTAATTTTTATACCATGGTATGTGTTTGTGCATTAATTCCTAACAAATTTAATAGTGGTTTAATTATAAGTCGATCACAATCTAAAAATTTGTCAAAATTTATTGAGGATTTTATAAATGAAGAATTATTCGTATTTAACACAACCTCCGGAGTATATATTTTTTCTAGTAATGAAAACCTAAATTCTATGATAGTTAAATTGGTTATGAAATTCTTAGAGGATAATTTGTTTAAAGAAAATCATATTACCTTATCAAGAAATGCAAAAATATTTGATGTTAGATTTGTAAAGATTTTGTCTGATAAAAAAATATCAAGTTTGGGATGGAAAAATTTTATAAGTAGCTTCATTAATCAATTAAATCCATTTTATGGTAATTCGAATTTTATTCATGGACTATTTAGAAGATTTGTTTTTCTAATTAAAGAAAATGGTAACAGCCAGCAATTAGATTATTTTAAAAACAGAATGAATATCCTAAGATCAAGAGTAGATTTAGATCTTGCCTTAAACGTATATAAAAAATAAATGACATATAAATGCAATAAATGTGGAATGGGAGTAAATGCTTCTTGTGCTAAATGTGATGTGCAACTAATTGATGATATTTTAGTTATTGATGATGACACAAGTGTTCAAATATCAAAATGTCCAGTCTGTGAGGGTAAAATTAAATCCCCACAGTGTTGTGGTGAAGACATGAATTGCATTATTTAAATATCAATTGAAAACTTCACCGTAAAGTTATGATCATCGGCACATGTAAGCCTATTATTTTATAATCTCCATCAAAACATATACATTGCATTAACTATTGAGATTTTGTAAATGATCCTAATGGTTATTATTCTTTGACAGGACTTGTGTGCAAATAGTGTGCAAGTGAAGAAATAAAAAAGGGACTACATTGCTGCAATCCCTTGTTATAATTGTGACCTCGGCAGGATTCAAACCTGCAACCTCTTGAGCCGTAATCAAGTGCACTATTCAGTTATGCTACGAGGCCTTTGAGCGGCAAATGTACCAATTTTTTTTCGTTGAAAAAGCATCTTTTCTTTTCAAGTGAATAAATTTTCATCCCATTATTTTGAGCGATTTAAGGATCGTTTTCCTGTAAGAAGTTCTTGATATATACAGTACCTTTGCCAACAGCAAAACAATAAATGAACTTTCTAGCCATAATTATTGGACTGTTGCTCCTTATCAAAGGAGGGGATTGGTTGATGCGTGCAGCGGTATCACTTTCTTTACAGATGCGCATTCCGAAAATTGTTGTGGGAATGACCGTTGTTTCTTTTGCCACTTCGGCGCCTGAATTAATTGTGAGTTTACAATCTGCGCTGTCAGGCCATCCAGATTTGGCTTTGGGGAATGTTGTGGGGTCTAATATTGCCAATTTGGCATTTGTCCTAGCTATTACCGTAATCATATCTCCGATTTACGTCACCAAAAGTTTTTATTCAACCGATTGGCCAATGATGATGCTGGCCACTTTTTTATTTATGGGTTTTCTGTATGGAGATCAAACGCTTCAGCAATGGGAAGGGCTAACCCTTTTTGTGCTGCTGATTTGTTTTATCATTTATCTTATTCGCTTTCAAAAGCAAGCGGTTATTGATGAGGCACCGGAAGATGACGAATTACTCCCCACTCAAACAACCCTAAGATATCTTTTGTTGGGAGGTATTGGCTTGTGGCTGGGCTCCGAAACTCTTGTCAAAGGGGCGGTTGCTTTGGCTAATAATCTTGGTGTTAGTGAGCGAGTTATTAGTATAACAGTGGTTTCTATCGGAACCAGTATCCCTGAATTGTCCGCTTCGATTATTGCCGTGATTAACAAAGAAAAAGCGATTTCTATTGGTAATTTAATTGGTTCAAATATTTTTAATTTGATGGCAGTGATGGGACTTACTGCAATCGTTACGCCCATTGAAGTAGGTGATTCGGGTATGCTTACCAATGATATATGGTGGATGCTTACAATCTCGTTGATGATTCTCCCTCTCGTCTTTATGCCTCGTAAGATGCGTTTAGGGCGTTTGGACGGTGTTATTTTACTATCGCTCTACATCCTTTTTCTTTGGCCTCTAATATCTAAAGCATAAAAAAAATCCTGCCCTTTCGGACAGGATCTTTCAAGTCAAATCCTAAATAAATATAGTCTTATACGTCGGCTGACTTGACTGTTTTAATGATGCGCGCCGCAATTTTGTACGGATCCCCGTTAGAAGATGGACGACGGTCTTCCAACCATCCTTTCCAGCCTTTTTCAACGGTCATAATCGGAATACGAATAGAAGCACCACGGTCAGAAACCCCAAAGCTAAATTCGTCGATTGATTGTGTCTCGTGGTCACCCGTCAATCGTTGGTCATTATAAGCGCCATATACATCGATGTGCTCTTTCACAACAGGTCGGAAAGCTTCGCATATTTTCTCATAAGTTTCTTTAGAACCACAAGTTCTCAAAGTAGTATTAGAGAAGTTAGCATGCATTCCAGATCCATTCCAGTCAGTAGCGCCTAGCGGTTTTGGATGCCAGTTGATAGCTAATCCATACTTTTCTCCTAAACGTTCAAGTATGTAGCGAGATACCCAGATTTGGTCTCCAGCTTCTTTAGCACCTTTAGAAAAACACTGATATTCCCACTGTCCCGCAGCAACTTCTGCATTAATTCCTTCAACATTAATACCTGCTTCGAGACAAAGGTCTAAATGTTCTTCAACCATTTCGCGTCCAAAAGCATTCTTGGCACCAGCGGAGCAGTAGAATTGCCCTTGAGGGGTTTGGTCTTTTGGGAAGCCAAGAGGAAGATTGGTTTCGGGATCCCATAGAAAGTATTCTTGTTCAAATCCAAACCAAAAATCGTTGTCATCGTCATCAATCAATGCACGTCCGTTTGATTCGTGTGCTGTTCCGTCTGCGTTCAAGACTTCTGTCATTACCAAATATCCGTCTTTACGATCCGGATCGGTGTAAATAGCAACGGGTTTCAACAAACAGTCAGAAGAACCTCCTTCAGCTTGTTGTGTAGAAGAACCGTCAAACGACCACAAAGGGGCGTCGGCTAGTTTTCCGCTAAAGTCTTCAACGATCTTTGTTTTACTTCTCAAATTGGCTGTAGGAGTGTAACCGTCCAGCCAAATGTATTCGAGTTTTGATTTGCTCATTTTGTACTAGTTTTTGTTTTTACCAAAAATATATTTTTTTGAATCACACCTATGATTTGAGGGGGTTATTTAATTAACAATATATAAACTTTTGACAATACCCTATTTTTTTTGGGGTAAAATTGATAAAAAATGATTTTTTTACGGTTTATACCTATTTTTTCATCAATCAGCGTATTTTTGTGCTAATTACGATTCGTTGCTGACGCTTTTGAGGGTATATTTGCGGAACCTTAAATCTCATACCTAATGAACAGTCTTAAAAAACCGAAGGCGCACTCGAATCTTTCTTTTAACAATTATTCTATGGAAAAAGAACCATCGGCGCTTCAATTTGGAACGAACGTTTTTAATGAATCTGAACTCCGGCAATACTTAAATAAGGAGGCTTTTTCAAAAATAACAGAAGCCATTATTTCAGGGTCTAAAATCGATCGGATTTTGGCCGATCAGATTGCTGCAGCAATGAAAAACTGGGCCTTATCCAAAGGCGCAACACACTACACCCACTGGTTTCAACCCCTCACGGGGGCCACGGCAGAAAAGCACGACGCTTTTTTTGATCGAGCTGACACAGGAGAACCAATCCTTAAATTTGACGGTGACCAATTAGTACAACAAGAACCCGATGCTTCCAGTTTTCCCAATGGAGGGATTCGCAACACATTTGAAGCCCGAGGCTATACTGCTTGGGATCCATCATCTCCCGCCTTTGTTTATGGGAGCACTCTATGCATTCCTACCATTTTTGTTTCTTACACTGGCGAAGCCCTGGATTTCAAAACACCTTTATTAAAATCCATTCATGCTTTAGACAAAGCAGCAACGAGTGTGTGTCGTTATTTTGATAAAAACACTACCCGTGTAATGGCTACATTGGGATGGGAACAAGAATATTTCCTGATTGATAAAGACCGTGCGGCTTCCCGTCCGGATTTGATCCTTACTGGAAGAACCCTAATGGGACATGAGTCTTCCAAGGGACAGCAATTGGACGACCATTATTTTGGCTCCATACCTACACGCGTATTGGGATTTATGCAAGAGTTGGAACACGAATGCTGGCTTTTAGGGATTCCTGTTAAGACCCGGCATAACGAGGTGGCACCGAGTCAATTTGAATTGGCGCCCATTTATGAAGAAGCGAATTTGGCTGTAGATCACAATTCCTTGTTGATGGACATTATGAACCGGGTGGCGGACAAGCATCATTTTATGGTGTTGCTCCATGAAAAGCCTTTTGCGGGAATCAATGGATCGGGTAAGCACAATAACTGGTCCTTGGCAACCAATACAGGGGTTAACCTGTTAAGTCCTGGAAAAACACCCATGTCGAATTTACAGTTCTTGACATTCTTTACCAGCACGATAGCAGCGGTTTTGGAACATGAAGAATTGCTTCGTGCCGCCATTGCCAGTGCTGGGAACGACCACAGATTAGGTGCTAACGAAGCACCCCCTGCAATCATTTCCGTATTTATTGGACAGCAGCTTTCCAAGGTGCTCGACGATCTAGAAAATGTGTCCAAAGGGAAGCTTTCCCCACAGGAGAAAACAGACCTAAAGCTTAATGTAGTGGGTAAAATTCCAGAGATATTATTGGATAATACAGACCGTAACAGGACCTCTCCTTTCGCGTTTACTGGAAATAAATTTGAGTTTCGTGCGGTAGGTTCCAATGCAAATTGTGCCAAGCCGATGACCGTGTTAAATGCCATGGTAGCCGAGCGACTCAATCAATTCAAAATAGAAACCGATGCCTTGATTGAGAAAAAAGGCATGAAAAAAGACGATGCTATTTTTAATGTCTTGCGCGATCAGATTAAAGGGATCAAGTCAATTTTATTCGAAGGGGATGGCTATTCCGGTGAGTGGGAAAAACTATCAAAAAAACGCGGTTTGAGTAACAACAGAACCACACCAGAAGCACTCCCTGCTTTTGTAAGCAAGAAAAGTATTACTCTTTTTGAATCCCTAGAAATTTTGAATGAAAGAGAGTTGGAGGCTCGTTATCATGTGGATTTGGAGGAGTATGTGATGAAGCTTCAGATTGAAGCTCGAACCCTTGGGGATATTTCTCGCAACCACATCATACCAACAGGGATTCGTTATCAAAATACTTTGATTGAAAACGTAAAGGGGTTAAAAGAGATTTATGGCAAGGATTACCAGAAACACGCCAAAGAACAAATGGCTATCATCGAACGGATTTCTCAACATATTGCAGCAATCAATACCGGTGTTAATGCAATGATTGAAGCTCGGAAAAAAGCCAATATTTTGGAGGATATTCATCAAAAAGCAACTGCTTATTGTAAAGAGGTTTTTCCATTTTTCCACGAAATTCGCTACCAATGCGACAAGTTAGAATTGATTGTAGATGCTTCTATATGGCCATTAGCCAAATACCGTCAACTATTGTTTATGCAATAGTTAAAAAGTAATGGCAAGGGCTTCGCTACTGTAACGATGAAAGTGTATTTTTGTATCAAAGTGACTCTATGACTCCAAGCGATCGCTATGCCCAACGAGGGGTGTCTGCCCAAAAAGAGGATGTCCACAAGGCTATTGAAAACATTGATAAAGGCTTGTATCCAAAGGCATTCTGTAAAATCATTCCCGACCAACTCACGGGCAGTCCTGATCATGCCTTGGTGATGCACGCCGATGGTGCGGGTACCAAATCCTCTTTGGCCTACCTTTATTGGAAGGAAACATGGGATTTGTCGGTTTGGAAAGGGATTGCGCAAGACGCCCTTATTATGAATTTGGATGACTTACTTTGCGTAGGGGTTACTGAAAACATTCTATTGTCTTCTACCATTGGTAGAAATAAAAATCGAATTCCAGGGGCGGTTATTGGAGCCATTATCAATGGAACTGAAGCCCTGATTCAAGAGCTTAGCACTCATGGTGTTCAAATCACCAGTACGGGTGGAGAAACTGCCGATGTTGGGGATTTGGTGCAAACTATTATTGTAGACTCAACAGTAACAGCGCGAATTCGGCGTTCCGAGGTCATTGACAATGCCAATATCAAAGCAGGGGATGTCATTGTTGGTTTGGCGAGTTATGGCCAAGCCACCTACGAAACATTCTATAATGCTGGTATGGGAAGCAATGGCTTGACTTCTGCTCGTCACGATGTGTTTGGAAAATACCTAACGGTTAAATATCCCGAGAGTTTTGATGCTTCGGTGCCAGAATCGTTGATTTATTCCGGTTCCAAAAAGCTTACGGATAGGATCGAAGGAGTAGCCCAAACTGTGGGACAAATGGTATTGTCACCTACACGAACCTATGCACCCATTGTCAAGAAAATATTTGATAGCCTTGGTCGTCAAGACATACATGGAATGGTGCATTGTAGTGGAGGTGCTCAAACCAAAATCCTTCATTTTGTAGAAGAATTGCATATCATCAAGGATAATATGCTCCCGATTCCTCCTTTGTTTCAACTTATTCAAGAAGAATCAAAAACTTCAGGGCATGAGATGTATCAGGTTTTTAATATGGGACACCGTTTGGAGTTTTATGTGCCAGAACATTTGGCTGCAGAGTTGATAGCCATTTCGGAATCTTTTAATGTGCCTGCTCAAATCATTGGTCGTGTCGAAAACGCAACGCAGAAAAAAGTCACTATTCAGTCTGAATTGGGAACGTTTACCTATGGATAACTTATTGGTTAGTAATTTTTTACTGCTTTTGTAGGGATTCTGTTCTTTTTTGGTCAACTTTGGGTGTCTGCTTCAAGTAAAGTTGATTCGGATATTGTGAAAAGAAAAAAGAAAAAGAAAAAACATGCGAATCCTAAAACGTTTACACTGGATTGTTGTCCTCCTTTGTTTTGTGCTAATAGCTGCCTGTTCTTCTGAGGAAGATACGCCCACGACACCTCCTGAGTCAGAGAAAGTGGCGCAAGAACCCACTCCCACTGAATCCGAAACCAGCAGTTCTGATACTACCAATAACAATACGGATACCACCACAACCGACACCAATACTGACCAAGCTACAACTGTGACTCCTACCACGGAGGGAGTGGCTGAAACCGTAACGGACACTCTAGCGGACACAACGAGTTCCGTCACTGACACTACGGATATCACCAATTCTTCAGACGACACGAACAGTGAAACGGAAAGCTCAGATACAAATTCTAGCACCACCAATAACACTGACGCAGAAAATTCAGAAAGCCAAGGAGAAACAGTCATTTGGGATGGTTCATTGACTAGCTTCAGCAAATCCGATGGAAGCAATCCTACTGAGGAAGACAACCAAGATCGTTTGTCCGCTGGAGTGTGGATTACTCGTGGAAACAACGGCGGTCAGATTTATAATGCTGCTGTTAGCTCCAATGCAGACAAGACAAATAGCCCTCTCGGAACGGAATGGGCTATAGGATCACTTGATCAAATAGATGATTTGACTTTCCAAAACTTTAGAGCTGCGGTGAATAACAAACCCAAGGACGCAGTGGGTATCGATTTGGTACTCCACCTGACCGAAGAGGACATCTATTTAAGCGTTCGATTTACTTCGTGGTCTTCGGGACAACGCGGTGGATTTGCTTACCAAAGAAGCACACCTTAATATCTCCATGACATGAAAAGGAGCTTTTCTCTTATTTTTTGTATTGTTTCCTTATTGACCTATGCCCAAGATTCTCAAGATTTATTCGCCGAGATGGAGTCGATTGGAGCCATTGAGCAACGCTTGCTCCCAGACCGAATGTTGTTTACGCAGCGGGCTCTATGGGGTAAGAAAGGCTTAATGCGCTCATTCAACCGTTTTGAATTGACTTTGGAAAAAAGAGAAAAAGAGCTGAAGCTGCGTCGGAAATTTTTAGTGGCGCATCAAATTCTTGGCTATGCCACCCTAGCAGGTATGATCGCCCAAGGGGTCATGGGAAGCCAATTATACAAAGGAAAATACGAGCTTTACAGGAAACACAAGAACTTAGGGAATATTGTGTCTGCCACTTATTTTACGACTGCTGGATTGTCATTGTTTGCTCCGCCACCGCTGGTGTCTGAAAAAAAAGGTTTGTCCAGTACCCGAGCGCATAAATGGTTGGCCACGGTTCATTTTTCCGCCATGATTGCCACCAACTTGTTGGCTGAAGAAAGAAAAGACTGGCATCGTGCCGCTGCTTATACGGCCTTTGCGAGTTACGCAACAGCCATGATTGTGTTAACCTTTTGATATGAAAAAAATATACGTTTTGCTTCTTTTAGTGGGAGGCACCAGTTTATTGTATGGACAGAAATTGAGTATTGATAGCGAAGCCTCTTTTGTAAACTATCAGGCCAAGCACCCTGCTCATGATTGGAATGGAGTCAATCAAAAATTACAGGGATTGGCCATTTTCGAAAATGAATTACCAAAACAATTAGCCATTAAAGCACAAGTGCGCGATTTTGACAGCGAGAATGCTAGTCGTGATAGCCATGCCTTAGAGGTTTTGGAGGCACTTCAATTTCCCGAAGTGCGATTTTACTCAAAATCCATCGTTATAGAAAATAACAAAGAACTGATCATCAAAGGTGTTTTGACTTTTCATGGAGTTGAGATTCCCAAGACGGTCAGGGCAGAGTATAGCTGGAAAGATTCCAGCTTTCACTTAGAAGGTTCTTTTGATTTTAGTGCTACGGACTTTGGAGTACGACTCCCATCTTTCTTATTGATAAAAATCAATGACCGTATTGAAATTGATTATGCTATTAGTTTTATCTCAAATCTTTAATGCAGTTGCTCCGCGCGGTATTTACTCGTAATTTAGCGGCATGTTAGAAAAACTTCAAATCATCCAACAACGTTTTGATGAGGTTTCGGATTTGATCATCCAACCCGATATTATTGCTGATCAGAAGCGTTATGTACAGCTCAACAAAGAGTACAAGGATCTTAACAAACTCGTAGAGCGAGGCGAAACCTACAAAACCTTACTGGCCAATCAGCAGGAAGCCGAAGAAATTCTCAAGGATGGGAGCGACCCTGAAATGGTAGAGATGGCAAAAATGCAGTTGGATGAGGCCAAAACAGAGCTTCCCAAACTAGAAGAAGAAATCAAATATTTATTGATTCCAAAAGACCCAGAAGATGGAAAGAATGTTGTGATCGAAATTCGAGCCGGAACGGGTGGTGACGAAGCCAGCATTTTCGCAGGGGATTTGTATCGGATGTATTCCAAGTATTGCCAAGATCAAGGATGGAACACTCATTTTGTAGATGCAAACGAAGGCACTTCTGGAGGCTATAAAGAAATCATTTTTGAAGTTTCTGGAGAAGAAGTTTATGGCACTTTGAAGTTTGAATCAGGAGTACATCGTGTACAGCGAGTTCCACAAACCGAAACCCAAGGAAGGGTACATACCTCTGCAGCCACGGTCATGGTATTACCCGAAGCGGAAGAGTTCGATGTTGAAGTGGATATGAACGAAGTGCGGATCGATTATTTTTGTTCTTCTGGTCCGGGCGGACAGTCCGTAAACACAACCTATTCAGCAGTTCGATTAACCCACGAACCTACAGGAATTGTGGCGCAGTGTCAAGATCAAAAATCGCAGCACAAGAACAAAGAGAAAGCATTAAAAGTACTACGAACGCGTCTCTATGAAATGGAGTTGAGCAAAAAACAACAAGCCGATGCGGAGAAACGAAACTCTCTGGTTTCATCGGGTGACCGCTCGGCCAAAATCCGAACCTATAATTATCCTCAAGGAAGGGTTACCGATCATCGAATAGGATTAACTTTATATGACTTGCAGAATATTATCAATGGCGATATTCAAAAGCTGATCGATGAATTGCAGCTCTATCAAAACACTGAAAAACTAAAAGAATCCGGCGACTTGTTATGACCCAATCCCAACTCATTGCGCAAATAAAAAAGAAACAATCCTTTTTGTGTGTTGGATTGGATGCCGATTTGGATAAATTGCCTCGGCATATTGCTGAAGGTCCCGAGCCCTTATTTCATTTTTGTCGAAAGATTATCGATGCAACAGCTCCCTTTGCAGTGGCCTATAAACCCAATATTGCTTTTTTTGAAGCTTATGGTTTAGAAGGGTGGCAAGCCTTGGAAAAAACAATTAGCTATTTGAACACGAATTACCCTGAGGTGTTTACTATTGCCGATGCGAAACGTGGAGATATAGGAAACACAGCTACTCGTTATGCCAAAGCCTTTTTTGAACAACTTGCGTTTGACGCCATTACAGTGGCTCCTTATATGGGAAGAGATTCAGTTGAGCCGTTTTTGGCTTTTGAAAACAACTACACGATTTTACTTGCGCTTACTTCAAACCAAGGGGCACAGGATTTTCAATACCACACACAAGATGGTGAGCGTTTGTTTGAAACAGTATTGCAGCGTTCCCAATCATGGAGTGGGGCCAAGGAGCGGTTGTTTTATGTGGTGGGGGCTACCCAAGCAGAAGCACTTACCGATATTCGAAAACAGGTGCCCGATGCCTTTTTATTGGTTCCTGGCGTAGGGGCCCAAGGAGGAAGTTTGGATGCTGTGGCTCAGTATGGACTCAATGATCAATGTGGCTTGTTAGTAAATTCTTCACGGGGTATTATTTATGCTTCTCAAGGGGAGGACTTTGAGTCGGCTGCCAAGGATGCAGCTGAAGAATTGCAGCTGCAAATGAAAAAGTGGTTAACAAAAAAAGGAATTGTTTAGATGCTGCATTACTCCCTTCATACTACAGATGCTAGCAAGCCATGGATTACTTTTATCCATGGGGCAGGGGGGAGTTCATCCATTTGGTTCAAACAAATCCGATATTTTTCAAAGCATTTTAATCTACTCTTGGTTGACCTAAGAGGTCACGGAAAATCCAAGAACTTTTTTGCCCAAACCAAAACGATAAAAAAATACACTTTCGCTTCAATCACCAAAGATGTTTTGGAGGTGTTAGATCATGAAAAAATCGGGAAATCTCATTTTGTTGGAATTTCGTTAGGAACGATCATTATTCGTCAAATAGCAGAATGGCACCCCGAACGCATTCAAAGTATGATTTTGGGAGGTGCGATTTTAAAATTCAACCTTCGATCTCGTTTTTTAATGGCTTGTGGCAATTGGACAAAGTCTGTATTGCCTTATATGTGGATTTACCGCCTTTTTGCCTTTATTATTATGCCCAATAAAAATCATAAAGAATCAAGACTATTGTTTATTAACGAAGCTAAAAAACTCTATCAAAAAGAGTTTATCCGTTGGTATAAAATGACTTCAGAGGTTCTTCCACTGCTCCGTATTTTTAGACAAGAGGATTTACCAATTCCTACCCTTTATATTATGGGAGAAGAAGATTATATGTTTTTACCAGCAGTGCAAAAAGTCGTTTCATTGCATCCCTCTGCCAGTTTGGAAATCTTGCCCAACTGCGGTCATGTGGTGAATGTGGAGAAACCCAAGCTCTTCAACGATACCATGTTGCAGTTTATTACACCCAACCGATCCTAAACAAATACAACGGTTTTGTTGTTGTAAACCATCACTTTGCGTTCTGTGTGAAGTTTTAGGGCTCGTACAAGGACAACCCGTTCCAAATCACGTCCTTTTTTGAGGAAGTCTTGAATTTGGTGAAGGTGAGACACTCGAGAAATATCTTGCTCGATAATAGGACCTGCATCCAGTTCTTCCGTCACATAATGGCTTGTAGCACCGATGATTTTCACACCTCTATTAAAAGCTGAATGGTATGGCTTGGCTCCTGGGAATGCAGGTAAAAAAGAATGATGGATATTAATGATCTTGTCGGGGTAATGGGAAATGAGCTCGCCCCCAACAATCTGCATATAACGTGCCAATACGATGCAATCAACATTATGCTCCTTTAGTAAAGACAACTGGGTTTTCTCGGCTTCTTTTTTGGTTTCTTTGGTGACGGGTATGTGGTAAAAAGGAATATTGAATCGTTTGGCAATATGTTCCAGGTCTCTGTGATTACTCAAGATGAAAGGTATCTCTACTTTGAGCTCTCCCGATAATTGCTGGGAGAGAATGTCATAAAGGCAATGATCGTATTTGGACACAAACACAGCCATTTTGGGTGGTTTGTCTGGATCATAAAACGAGCAGTTCAACGCGTATTTCTGCCCCACAGACGCTTCAAAATCTTGTTTAATAGTGGGAAGAGTCACCTTTGCTGAAGCGGTAAAAGCCACTTCTACGCGCATAAAAAATATTTTGTTTTCCCGATCGACATACTGATCGATATAGAGAATGTTTCCTTTGTTTTCGTGGATAAAGTTGGTTACACTGGCAATGATTCCTTTTTGGTCAGGGCAGTGCATCACTAATGTGACTTGTTTCATGGACTTTCGATTCCGGGTTGTTTGATTTTAAAATTTTCTTCTTTTTTGGCTTTACGAACCATCTTTGCTACCTCTTTCAGAAGCTCTTTGGCATGATACACTACGCCGTTGCTGATGGTGTAGCGAACTCCACCGACACGAGTTACATTGTTGTCTTCCGTTAGCTTGATCGCGCCAGTACCATAAAGCACTTTAAAGTTCTCTAAGGGATTTTCATCCACTAATACCAGGTCGGCTTGTTTGCCTACAGCTACTGTTCCAATTTTCTCATCCAAGCCCAAAGCTTCTGCACCATTAAGGGTTGCCGAACGAATTACTTCCAGGGGGTGGAACCCAGCTTCACGAAGTAGTTCCAGTTCACGGATATAAGCGAATCCATACAGTTGGAAAATAAATCCAGAGTCAGACCCAGTGGTGACACGACCTCCTCTATTTTTGTATTCATTGATAAAGGTCATCCATAATTTGAAATTCTTTTTCCAGGCAATTTCTTGTTCAGTACCCCAAAAATGCCAGTAGGAGCCATGTGAAATTTTACTAGGTTGATAAAAGCGCCATAGGGAAGGGAGGGTATAGGTCTCGTGCCATTCGGCTCTTCGAGCGCGATGAAGATCCCGGCTTGCTTCATAAATATTAAAAGTGGGGTCAAGAGTAAAGTCCAAAGCGAGAAGTTCATTCATGACATTATTCCAATGTTCGGAATAAGGTTTGGCTGCTTGTTCCCATAGCTTCCCAGCTTCTTCAAAGCGATGCTGTTCATTTTGATAATTGTAGTCTAGGGGGTAGTCTTGAACTGTTCGGTTGTCAAACAAGGCTTCTGGTAGACCGTACCAATGTTCCATGGAGGTCAATCCCGCCCGAGCAGAATGTAAAACATTCCAACGGGCAACACTTAGTTGGGCATGATGGCAGGCAGATCCCAGTCCCAAACGTTTGTTTTCGGCCAAGGCGGCTTTCATGATTTCTGGCTCGGCTCCAAAGAATTTGATCCCATCAGCTCCTTTTTTGGCATTCTGACGCACCCATTCGCGAGCTTGCTCAGGAGTATAAACCCCTTCAGATCCTTGACCAAAACCCGTATAGGCAATGACGCGAGGGGCAATGATTTCATTTTTTTCAGCCCTTCTTTTTAAATCTAGTGCGTAATCGATCCCTCGACCACTAGGCTCTCGAACGGTTGTGACTCCGTGTGCTAACCAAAGTTTAAAGACGTAGTCCCAATCAGCTCCTTGCGATACACCGCCAATATGACCATGCATATCGATGAATCCAGGAAGTACATATTTGCCACTACCATCGATTTCTTTCCCTCCAGCTTTTAGCTGCGGTCTCTTTTTGGGATTGATAGCCACTCCGGGATACCCCACAACTTTAATTTCTGTGATTTTGTCATTTTCAATAACGATATCAATGGGGCCTTGCGGAGGCGCGCCATTACCGTTGATGAGGGTGACCCCCCGTATAATCAACTGATTGAAAGGCCCTTCCGACAGGGTGTTTTGTGCGTATGAGACTTTGCCTATTAGCAAAAAGAAGAACGAGAGAACTAAAATACGATTGACCATAGGTGTTGTTTCTTTTGTTAAATATAAAAAACCCCCAGCGAGCTGAGGGTTTTTTTAAACAAACAATTATGGAAAAAATGGAACTAGAATGAATAGATAGCAGCAACAAGGAATGAAGCAAGACTCTCAGAAGGGTCCAGCTCTGCTCCTGTGAAAATACTTTCAGAAGCGCTATCCAAACGGAATTCAGGTTTAAAAATCATATTTCCGGAAGTAAAACTTCCCGTCAATGTGATGGAGGTATTGTCCAATTCTGGCTCAGCAAACACATAGCTGTCATCTGCAAAAGCTTCAAAGCGTAACCCTACGGCAAAAGCTTCGCTAACAGTTAGCTGTGGATACAAAGCAACTCCAGCGAACCCTGTGTCTTCACCTGAATCGTAAGAAGTGGCATTGATACCTAAGTAAAAACTTTCGGATAAGTTAAATCCACCAGTGTAGTCGATTTGTGTTTGTCCCATTCCAGAAAGGAAGTTAAGGTATTGCCCTTTATATCCTAACTGAGCACCAAACATATAAGTGTCCAAAGCGTTGAACTCTGTCATATCTGTTGGGTTAAGCAGTCCAAGCATTAAAGACCAGTCATCATTCAAAGCGATGTCTGCTTTTATCCCAGTATGGGAGAAAGGACCATAGGAAAACATATACGAAGTAGAGTAGTTGAAGTTAGCTGCAGGAGAGATTACTTCATACCCAAGGAAGGTATTAAAGTTACCAATCGTCAATGTCAACTTCTCACTAACGTTGTAGTATGCGTATAATTGGTTAACGATAGGAGACGATCCAATAGTAGATCCAAATACGGCATCGTTACCTCTAGGACCGAATACTAAGTCAGCAACAAATCCAGATTTTTCCCCTTCATAAGAGGCGATCAGATTAGCCATTCCAATGGCAAATCCTGGCGAACCTGCAAAAGAGGTTCCGGGTGCTTGTAACTGATCGTCGGCTAGGTTGTAACGAAAATAAGTATCAACACTTCCCGAAAGCTCAAAGGTTTTTTCCGGTTCTGTTGTTTCTTCCTCCTGTGCGAAAGAAAGAGTTGATGTGGCCAAAGCCAAAATAAGAAGTGCAGTTGATTTAAATATAGTTTTCATAATAAGTAGTTTTTAAAATTTTTAGTGTTGGTTTAGTCTGAAGTCTGCGTAAGCATCCATTCCGTGTTCTGTTAAGTCAAGTCCTTTCAACTCTTCTTCTTTACTCACTCGGATACTTCCACCGCTCACAGCTTTAACGATAAGAATGATAACAGTAGCACAGATCACAGAGAAAGCTCCGATGATTCCTACACCAGCCAATTGAACTAGCAATTGATCCAATCCAGCCATTTCTCCAAAGATTCCAACGGCAAGGGTTCCCCAGATTCCGCAGATAAGGTGAACGGCTACAGCACCAACAGGGTCGTCTAATTTTAAACGATCAATAAGGGCTACACCAAGAACGATGATTACCCCTGCGATGATTCCGATGAGTACGGCATCTGTAGGACTCATTTGATCCGCTCCAGCAGTGATTCCAACCAATCCTCCAAGCACTCCATTCATAAACATAGTTAAGTCGTAGTTCTTGTAGAGAATGTTAGAGAAAATAGCAGATGAAACACCTCCAGCGGCGGCTGCCAAACAAGTAGTAACCAATGTAAGCGAAGTAAGTGTAGGATCGGCAGAGAGAACAGAGCCTCCGTTAAATCCGAACCAACCTAACCATAAAATCAAAACTCCAGCAGAAGCCAAAGGGATATTGTGTCCAAGTAAGGCTTGTGGTTTTCCATTCGAATCAAATTTCCCGATACGTGCACCAAGGAAGTATATAACGGTTAGAGCGGCCCATCCCCCTACAGAGTGAACTAATGTAGAACCTGCAAAGTCATAGAATCCCCACTGATCGAGGAATCCACCACCCCATTTCCATGAACCCACAATTGGGTAGACCAAACCGACATATATGATCGCAAAAAGCATAAAGGAAGAGAGCTTAATACGTTCAGCAACGGCACCTGATACTATGGTAGCAGCTGTAGCAGCAAACATTCCTTGGAAAAGGAAGTCTGTCCACCACGTGTAACCTCCGTCGGCATAACCAAACTCCATGCCGCCTTCAGGGGCAGTGATTCCAAAACCAGCAAATTTTAAAATCCCCATGGATCCTTCTTCGAATCCAGGGTACATTAGGTTAAAACCACCGAGTGCGTAGAGTAATAGTCCAACGGTGATTACAAAAAAGTTTTTAAATAAAATGTTAATAGTGTTTTTTTGGCGCGTAAGTCCAATTTCGAGAAATGAAAAGCCTAGGTGCATAAAGAATACCAAGGCCGTACAGATCATCATCCATACGTTGTTTACTGTAAGTATTGTAGTTTCCATACTAATGGTTTAAAATATAGTGTTGTTAGTAATAAATTAGTTGAGGGAAGTGTTTCCGTTTTCTCCAGTGCGAATTCGGAAGGCATCTTCTACAGGGAGAACAAATACCTTTCCATCACCCACATTGCCAGTCGCTCCCGACTTGATGATGGCTTCAACCGTTCTTTCGACGAACTCATCGGAAATAACAATGGATAAGTAACGTCTTTGGATTTCAGAAGTACTGTAACTGACACCTCTGTAAACGTGTCCTTGTTTTTCATTCCCAACACCGGTAACATCCCAGTAGCTGAAAAAGTTTACTTCGACATCGTGCAAGGCTGTCTTGACTTCGTCGAATTTTGATTTGCGAATAATAGCTTCAACTTTTTTCATGATTGTAATTATTTGCAACAAAAATATCTCAATGAAACAGACTACCCCCTAAAAGAAAGGGTTCCTTTTTATGTTTTTATTAATTATTGAATTACACCCCCAAAAAAATAGGGTCATATTGAATTCAAAAAGGAATATTTTGAGAAATACGCAAAAAAAAGAGGGGTTAGCTATAAAACTTTACTAAAAAGTACCCAGAAGCGACCAATAAAATCCCAAAACCGAAACTACTTAGATTGTAAATAAGAAGTCCCATAAGCTGATTTTGCCTGAGTAATAGCAAACTTTCATTCGATAATGTAGAAAAGGTAGTGAGTCCTCCACAGAAACCTGTTAGTAAGAACAAGCTGGTTTCAGATTTGAGAAGATCGTTTTTAAGAAGCCAGCCACTGAGTAAACCAATTAAGAAACAACCCAGCATATTGGCTGTAAAGGTAGCCCAAGGAAAGTGAGTTGTGCTGGAGGGTAGCATTTTGGAAAATACAAATCGGAGACTAGCACCTAAGCCGCCGCCTAAAAACACCCAGAGTAGTTGTTTGCCAAGCATGCTATTGAACTGTCAAAAGTTTAATTGTGAATAGGAGTATAATCACTACAGCAATCGCAATCAAGACACGAGAGCTTCCTTTGAAGTAATCGGGTTGTTCTGTTTTGTCTTTACGATATGATCGAATAATGACGGTGGTAAAAACGATGACAAACGCTAGAGCGAAAATCAATTGTCCGGTGCTGAACATATTTGGTTGTTTTGGTAAAAATACTCAAATGTTGTCGGCTGACATAAATTGTTAACAAACCAAATAAAAAAACAGATATACTCCTATATATATAAACTACTTTAAACTTTAAATTTTATATAATGATTGAAAAGCCAATTGCAGCGGTAGAGAAATTCCATGAAACCTATCAATTGTTAAGTAACCATTCGCCAACAGTAGCTATCCCAGAAGCAATCAAAACATTGCGTTATGAACTGATGAAAGAGGAAAATGAAGAATATAAAGAGGCGGTTGACAACAATGACATGGTGGAGGTGGCAGATGCCCTCGGGGATATGCTTTACATTCTGTGTGGAACGATTATTACGCATGGGATGCAGCACAAAATCAGTGAGGTTTTTGAGGAAATTCAACGTTCTAATATGAGCAAACTCGGTCTCGATGGAAAGCCTATCTATCGCGAGGACGGTAAAGTGATGAAAGGGCCAAACTATTTTAAACCCGATATTGCTAAAATTCTAGCAGATTAACCCACTTTGTGGCGCCATCCAAACGGATCTTCGACAAGATTGTATTGGATGCTTGTGATGGCGTTTTTGGCTTGCGAAGCAAAAGAGTCTTCAGTTTGCGGCAAACGGTAATCTGTTCCCTCAAAAGCAAAGCCATCTATAGGACTGATAACAACGGCTGTTCCACTACCAAAGATTTCTTTGAGTGTACCCGACTTGGCAGCTTCAATAATCTCTGTTATGGCAACTGGGCGTTCTTCCACTGTAATTCCTTGATGTCGCGCCCACTCAATGACGCTTTTTCGGGTGATTCCGTCTAAAATTGTGTCTCCGATAGGAGCCGTAATTAGTTTGTCTTCAATTCGGAAGAAAATATTCATGGTACCAGCCTCTTCCAGATAAGAATGGGTGGAAGAATCCGTCCAGATGATTTGCTGATAGCCTTTTTTCATGGCTTGAGCTGTGGGGTAAAATTGGGCTGCATAGTTTCCAGCAGCTTTGGCATAACCCACACCCCCCGAGGCGGCACGACTGTATTTTTTTTCGATAAGAACATTTAGTTCACTGCCGCTGTAATAGGCTTTAACAGGAGAACAAATGATCATAAATTTGTATTCCAAAGAAGGAGACGCTTGCACACAAGCTTCACTAGCAAAAACGAAAGGGCGGACGTAAAGTGAGTTCCCAAGTCCAGGTTTAACCCATTCAGAATCTAGTTCAAGAAGTGTTTCCAATCCTTGAAAAAAGAATTCTTTGGGAAATTCGGGCATCCCCAAACGTTTTGATGACTTGTTGATACGCTGAAAATTCAGCTCCGGCCGAAACAACCACAATTGGTCAGTAGCATCTTTGTAGGCTTTCATTCCTTCAAAAACAGCTTGCCCATAGTGCAGGGCACTGGCCGAAGGAGCCATGGAAATGTTTTGATAGGGAAGAATTTCAGGTGTTTGCCAAGTGCCATTCTTAAAATCACAAACAAACATATGGTCAGTGAAAATTTCACCAAAAGAAAGTTCCTCGAAATTTACAGAGGTCAAGCGGGATTGGCTTGTTTTCGTGACAGCAAGGTGCTTCGTCAAATTCATAATTCAAATGTAGTTTTTTTTCTAAAAAATGGAAGCCAGACCGTATATATTTGTTGAACCTCTTTTTTTGCCTTTCGAATGATGACGATGGGTCTTGTATGAGAACCAAAGAGCATTTGTCTGTCAAGACTGGGAGATGAGGATGGACTAACTCGTTCAAAATGACAAAAAACCGTATTTATGTTACAAAACAGACAGTCAGGATATAATTGATTGCTATGACGGAGAAAAAACTTTTTAAAACAGCCGATGGAACTTTTTCCTTGGCGCTAGAAAATCATAAAGAAACCTATCATTCCCGTCACGGTGCGCTGCAAGAATCGCGCTATGTCTATATTGAAAAAGGTTTAGCTCATTGGAAAGAAAACAATCCTAAGGCTATTGAATGCCGTGTTTTTGAGATGGGCTTTGGCACGGGACTCAATGCTTTATTGGCGGCAGATTTCGCTCATCAGTACACATTCCCTGTTTATTTTGAAACCGTTGAAAACGACCCACTCATCTCAGAGGTGCACGGACAGTTAGGGTATACCGCTCTTTTTCCTCTCTTGGGCTCTGAAAAAGATCGGAGGGAACTGCTTCAAAATGCTTGGGATCGGGAACTTCAATTTTCAACCTATTTTAATTGTTTCAAAAAGCAACAGGATTATTTTCAATGGGAATCCCAATCTGAATTTGATCTCATTTTTTATGATGCGTTTGGAGCGCACGCCCAATCGGAAATGTGGGAAGAAGAAGCCTTGCAAATTGCCGTAGCAAAACTCAAAAAAGGAGGGGTTTGGGTCAGCTATTGTGCCAAAGGCAGTGTACGACGGGCATTACAATCTTTAGATTTAGAGGTAGAACGGCTTCCGGGACCTCCGGGAAAAAGAGAAATGCTCCGGGCTACCAAATTGTAATGCATTATTTTTGCTAAAAAAAGCAAATGAAACCAATACTTCCAAAAAGTACAATGGGCAGAATGAAGGCTAATATTAGCCTTTTGTCATCTCCACTATATAATGGTTTAGGCAAATGAAGATCCTAATCACTGGAGCAACGGGTTTGGTTGGAACGGCACTGATTCATCAACTGCAAGAAGAAGATGTTTCCATACACTTCCTAACGACTCGATCAAATCAATTGGATCGTATTCCTAATGCCAAAGGGTTTTTATGGGATCCCGCAAACAACGAGATGGATCCTGCCTGCTGGGAAGGAGTTACCCATTTGATCCATCTGGCAGGAACGTCCATTTCCATTCCTTGGACGGTCTCCAATCGAAAAAAAATTCTTGAGAGTAGGGTGCACAGCACAAATCTTTTGGCACAAAGTCTCAAAGAGCAAAAACACACTCTAAGGACGGTTGTTGCGGCTTCTGCAGTTGGGATTTATCCCTCATCGATCACTACTGAATATTCTGAGAATGCAGCACCGGGAACTGGATTCCTAGCTGACGTAGTGACACAATGGGAAACGGCAGTCAATGCACTTTCAAATCATGCACAAGTGGTAATAAAGCTGCGAACAGGTTTGGTTTTATCACGAAAAGGAGGTGTTTTACCCACCTTAGCATTGCCTGTCAACTTTGGTATTGGGGCAGCTTTTGGGTCAGGTAAGCAAGGACAGTCTTGGATTCATCTTTCGGATTTGGCTCGTTTATTTGTTTTTGCATTGACGCAAGAGCAGTCCGCTGTTTACAATGCGGTTGCACCTAATCCTGTTTCACAAAATGAGCTGATAAAAGCCCTGGGAAGATATATGAAACGCCCTGTTTTTCTTCCAAACATCCCTGCTTTTCTGATGCGGATGGTCTTGGGTCAGCGCAGTGCATTGGTGCTAGGGAGTCAGTATGTAAAAGCGGATGCCGTGCAGCAGCAGGGCTTTCAATTTGAATATCCTACTCTCGAAATGGCACTCCATAACTTGTATCCAACAAAATAAGTGACAGTTTGGCAAAATAGTTTCTTTGGCAATACTTTTGTGTAACTAAACGAAAACAATAAAATGGCTGAAAAAAAGGTCGATTCCAAAAAAGCATCAAAAGTAAAAAAGCCCAAAGCGGCAGCTGCGGAAAATAAAAAAGAAGATAAAGTTGAAACATTGACAGCAGAATTGGCTCAGGAAAAAGAAAAATACCTGCGTTTGTTTGCAGAATTTGAGAACTATAAAAAACGCACTTCCAAAGAGCGAATAGAACTTTTCAAAACAGCGGGGCAAGAAGTACTTCAAGCCTTACTTCCAGTTGCTGACGATTTTGAGCGTGCCTTGGGGCAACAAAATGAGGAAACTGCGAGCCCGGAAGTAGCAGGGTTCCGCTTGATACAAAACAAATTTATTGATATCCTCAAAGGACAGGGGCTAAGCCCGATGGAAATAGCCATTGGAGACCCATTTGACGCCGAAATGCACGAGGCCATCACTCAGATTCCAGCCCCTTCTCCAGAGCATCAGGGAGCTATTATTGATGTGATTGAAAAAGGCTACCAATTGGGAGATAAAATCATACGCTTTCCCAAAGTAGTGGTTGGCAAATAACAGCATATGAAGCAAGATTTCTACGAAGTACTCGGAATAGGAAAAGATGCCTCGGCAGGTGAAATTAAAAAGGCCTACCGCAAGCAAGCTATCAAGTACCATCCCGATAAGAATCCTGGTGATCAGGAAGCCGAAGCGAATTTTAAGAAAGCAGCGGAAGCATATGAGGTTCTCAGTGACCCTCAAAAGAAAGCGCAATACGACCAATATGGCCATGCTGCTTTTGAAAACGGTGGTTTTGGAGGCGGCGGCGGTAGCATGAATATGGATGATATTTTCAGTCAGTTTGGAGATATCTTCGGCAGTGCATTTGGCGGTGGTTTTGGTGGTTTTAGCCAAGGACAACGACGTATGAAAGGCAGTGACCTTCGGATTCGTGTAAGCCTTAATTTGGAGGAAATCATCAACGGGGTTGAAAAGAAGATAAAAGTTAAACGAAAAACCCAAGCACCAGGGATTCAGTATTCCACCTGTTCAACTTGTAAAGGAGCTGGGCAAGTGATGCGTGTCACCAACACGATTTTGGGACGGATGCAAACCGCAAGTCCTTGTCCATCTTGCCAAGGCAGCGGACAGACTATTTCCAATAGACCTGCTGGTTCCGATGCACAGGGAATGATTCAGGAAGAGGAGACGGTAAGTATTAAAATTCCGCCAGGGGTAGAAGAAGGGATGCAACTCAAAGTGAGTGGTAAAGGAAATGCCGCTCCAGGTAACGGAATTTCTGGAGACCTATTGGTTCTGATTCAGGAAAAGGCAGATGAACAGTTCGTGAGAGAAGGCAATCACCTGCATTATGATCTCTACATAAGTATAGCAGAAGCCGCCCTCGGGGTGTCCAAAGAAATCAATCTGATAGACGGGAAGGTTCGTATCAAATTAGAGTCGGGCATCCAATCCGGTAAAACATTACGCCTTAAAAACAAAGGAATCCGAGACATCAACGGCTATGGTTCGGGGGATCTATTGGTTCATATTAACGTTTGGACACCCAAAGAGTTAAATCGTGAGCAGAAAAAGTTTTTTGAGAGCATGTTAGAAGACGATAATTTCAAGCCACAACCCGAAAAATCAGACAAGTCCTTTTTCGAAAAAGTAAAAGATATGTTCGCTTAATTTGGAATTGAAGCAAAAAAAGCAATATATTTACAGCAACACTAATTCTAGTGTTATTTTTCTTTTTCATAGCAATTTTTTCCCATCCTTATCACTAAGGGTGGGTTTTGTTTTTTATACTATCTTCGATAAAACAACTTTCGAATGAAATCCCTACAAGATCTTCTTACCTATAAATTTCATTTGGGAAAGACGGTTGTCATTACCCCCAAATCCATTCTACTTGCCATTGTTTTTTATTTTGTTACCTGGCTGTTTCTCAAACTAATACGAAGGATTGTAAGCCGTGCGCTCAACGATGAGGCTCGAGACAAATTCAAAGGAATTTTTACTTTTTTCAATTACTTTGTTTACACTGTGGTTACACTGGTGGCTTTTGACACCATAGGTCTTAATCTAACCACTCTTTTTGCAGCTTCTGCCGCTTTGTTAGTAGGTGTTGGTTTGGCTCTGCAAACGTTTATTCAAGACATTATCTCGGGAATTTTTATCCTTGCCGATCAATCCGTTCATGTTGGAGATATCATTCAAGTTGAAGGACAAATTGGTAAAGTGGAACGCATCCAGCTTCGTACTACTCGCGCAGTGACGCGTGACAATCGGGTTTTGATTATTCCAAACCACAAATTTATGGCCTCGATCCTTTACAACTGGACTGAAAACGGTACCCTAACACGAGAATCCATTATAGTAGGTGTGGCCTATGATTCTGATGTGGATCGGGTACGGGAATTGTTACTTGAAGTAGCAAGTCAACACCGTATGGTTCTCAAAAAACCACTTCCTATAGTGCTTTTCAATGATTTTGGTGACAATGCCTTACTTTTTGAATTACTAATACCAATCAATCGTAGTTTTGAATCTAATATTGTAAAAAGCGACATTCGTTTTGCGATTGATAAGGCATTTAGAGAAAATAACATAGAAATCCCTTTTCCACAGCGCGTGGTTCATCTCCCTAAAAATACTCCTTCCAATGGCTAACATACTCTTAATAGAAGATGAAGAACCGATTCGTCGTGTGATGGTCAAAATTTTGGTGGAAGAAAACAAGACCTACTCGGTGACGGAAGCCACCAATGGAAAAGAAGGTTTTGAGACCCTTTCCAAAAAAAGTTTTGATCTGGTTCTTTGTGACATAAAGATGCCCAAGATGGATGGGATTGAAGTATTGCAACACACACGAAAAAAAGGCATTCAAATCCCGTTTATTATGCTAACGGGGCATGGGAACGTGGAGACAGCCGTGGAAGCCATGAAACTGGGCGCTTATGATTTTATTCCTAAGCCACCTGACTTGAATCGTTTGTTGACTGCCGTGCGCAACGCGCTACAGGTTAAAACTTTGGTAGGGGAAAACAAAGCACTGAAACGTAAAGTTGCTAAGAAGTATGAGATGATCGGGGAATCCGATTCTTTATTGGAAATACAAGCCTTAATTGATAAGGTAGCTCCCACGGAAGCACGGGTTTTGATTACTGGTGAAAATGGAACAGGGAAAGAATTAGTTGCACACCAATTGCATGAAAAAAGCCAACGAAGCAAGGCACCTTTCGTGGAGGTGAACTGTGCAGCAATTCCTTCGGAATTGATTGAAAGTGAGCTTTTTGGACACCTTAAGGGGGCTTTTACGTCTGCCATCAAAGACCGTCCAGGTAAATTTGAAGCTGCCAATGGCGGCACGCTTTTTCTCGATGAGATTGCAGATATGAGTTTGGCTGCTCAGGCAAAAGTGCTGCGCGCCTTGCAAGAAAACAAAGTACAACGTGTAGGCAGTGACAAAGACATATCGGTGGAGGTACGCGTGATTGCCGCTACCAATAAGAATTTAAAAGAAGAAATTGATGAGGGTCGTTTTCGAGAAGATCTTTTTCACCGTTTGGCCGTTATCCTTATTGAAGTACCCGCACTCAGTGAACGAATTGAAGACATTCCACTCTTGGCCAATCATTTTATGAAACAACTGGCAGCAGAGCAACGGATGGAGATCAAAGCCTTTTCAACAACTGCCATTAAAGAACTACAAAATTACCCTTGGTCGGGAAATGTTCGTGAATTGCGAAATGTAGTGGAACGCCTATTGATTTTGGGGAGCAATCCTATCAGTGTTGATGATATCAAACAATTTGCACCCAAATAAAAAACTGTTATGAGAAAAACCATATTCTTTTTGTTGGCATTATCCCTGATTGGGAATGCCCAAACTACCCATTTTGAAACAACCGTCGCCTCTATTTACGATGCCAGTCTATCGGAAGGAGCGTCCTACCAATGGTTGGATCATCTTTCCAATCAAATCGGGGGACGTTTGTCAGGGTCTCTCAACGCTGAGCGAGCAGTTCAGTGGGGCAAAGAAGAACTCGAACAATTAGGACTTGATCGTGTTTGGCTACAACCCGTAATGGTACCTAAATGGGTACGTGGCAACTTCGAATATGCCAATATTGAAACAAGCCCTGGAAATACCATCAATGTTCCTGTTTGTGCGTTGGGGGGCTCCATTGCAACTCCTGCTGCCGGTATTCGCGCAGGGGTGGTTGAAGTACATAGTCTGGATGCGCTTAAAACTATAGGAAGAGAAGCTATTCAAGGAAAAATTGTATTCTTCAACCGACCAATGGATGCGCAAAGCATTCGCACCTTTGAGGCCTATTCAGGTGCCGTTGATCAACGCACCAAAGGAGCCGCCGAGGCGTCCAAGTACGGAGCGGTAGCAACCATCGTCCGCTCTATGAATTTACGTCTGGATGACTTCCCTCATACGGGATCTACCAAATACGATGGTATTCCCTTGTCGCAGCGGATTCCAGCTGCTGCCATTAGTACCAACGGTGCAGAACTATTGAGTTCTATGCTAAAACTAAACCCCGAACTTCGTTTTTTTCTCAAACAAAACTGCAAAAACTACCCTGATGTTCCTTCACACAATGTGATTGGGGAAATCAAGGGCTTTGAAAAACCAGAAGAGATCATTGTTGTGGGAGGACACCTCGACTCTTGGGATTTAGGCGATGGATCTCATGATGATGGTGCCGGAATTGTGCAATCAATGGAAGTATTGCGACTGTTTAAAAAATTAAACCTTAAACCCAAGCGCACCTTGCGAGTGGTGTTGTTTATGAATGAAGAAAACGGTCTCCGAGGAGGAACAAAATATGCCACCGAAGCCAAACGAAAAAAAGAAAAGCATTATATGGCATTGGAGTCAGATGCAGGAGGTTTTACACCTCGAGGATTTACCTTTGATTGTACCGATAAACAATTTCAAGCACTACAGCAATTATTCCCTATTTTGAAGCCTTATCAGATCAGAGAATTTACACGAGGTGGCAGTGGAGCTGATATTGGACCATTGAAAGACGGAAAGGTTCTTTTGGCAGGATTGCGTCCCGATTCACAACGTTATTTTGATTACCATCATGCCGCAAACGACACCTTTGATGCAGTCAACAAACGGGAACTGGAATTGGGTGCTGCAGCCATGACTTCTTTGATTTACCTTATCGATCAAATTGATCTTCCGTAAGTAAAAAACAGCATTTGAATTTCAAACAATATACTCGGGAGTTTCGGTACAATATTAAGCTTGCGTCCCCTGTTATCGTAGGTCTTATTGGACACACGATGGTGCAACTCGTTGATAATATCATGGTGGGGCAATTGGGTACGGCCGAACTGGCAGCGGTTTCTTTGGGAAATAGTTTTGTTTTTGTTGCCATGTCATTGGGAATTGGTTTTTCGACAGCCATCACTCCCTTGGTAGCACAAGCAGACGGCTCCAACGATCCCGATCGGAACAAAAGCATTTTTTTTAACAGTCTGCTGCTTTGTGTGCTTTTAGGGCTGTTTCTTTCCCTGGCTGTTTGGTCTGCCAAACCGCTTTTATATATGATGGGTCAGCCCGATGTGGTAGTTGATCTGGCGTCTCCTTATTTATTTTGGGTTTCAATGTCATTGTTCCCTTTGGTGACATTTCAAGCCTTTAAACAATTTTGTGATGGTTTGTCTTTTACACGACCTTCTATGTATGCGACACTCACAGGGAATATTGTGAATGTGGTACTCAACTATTTTTTGATTTTCGGAATTGCTTTTTTTCCAAAAATGGGAGTCGAAGGGGCTGCTATTGGAACGATTGCTTCTCGATTTACGATGGTTGCCTTTATTTTTATTTATATGTGGAAAACCCCTCGTTTTCGAGAGTTTATCACTGCGATAAATGCCAGTCGCTTCCAAAGTGTATTCTTAAAACGGATTATTCAGTTGGGTTTCCCGTCCGCTATGCAAATGTTTTTTGAAGTTGGATTTTTTACAGCAGCGATTTGGATGTCAGGAATGCTGGGAAAAAACCCCCAAGCAGCGAATCAAATTGCTTTGAACCTTTCATCGATCACTTATATGTTTGCGATGGGATTGGGGGTGGTCGCAATGATTCGAGTGGGCAATCAATTGGGAAGAAGAGACTTTTTAGAATTGCGTCGTGTGGCCTTATCCCTATTTTTTTTAATCCTCTTATTGGATATGGTTTTTTGTATTTTCTTTCTGTTATTCAATGGAATTTTACCATGGATTTATTTGGATACAGGGAATGCGGCAGATTTGGAAAATGTATTAGAAGTTGTGGGCTTGGCAGCCTCGTTACTCGTAGTATCTGGATTTTTTCAAATTTCTGATGGCATCCAGGCGGTCATCCTTGGAGCTCTTCGTGGTTTACAGGACGTTAACATTCCCGCAGGGATTGTTTTTTTCGCCTATGGCATCTTTGGCTTACCCATTTCGGTTTATCTCGGATTCACCCTTCATTGGGGTGTCGTAGGTCTTTGGATTGGACTTCTGTCGGGGCTTACAGCTTCAGCCGTGTTATTACTTTGGAGATTTCAGTACCTTACCAAAAAAATGATACTTCATAATACCTAAATCATGACGGAACTTCCAAAATATCTTATTGCCGATGCTTCTTCTCAACCCGAAGCCCTCTATGTGATCCATACCGAATATCCTCGTTTTTGTCTTAACGTAGCCAATGATGCTATTTTTTGGATGGAAGATTTTAATAAAGAAGATGAAAAAGAATTGGAGCAAATGACACCCGCTCTGATAGAGGCAGCGTTAGATTTTTACGATAAAGAAATGGAATCTTTAGAATAAGCATGGACAGTATCCTACATTTCGATCAGCAACTCTTCTTGTACTTGAATCAATTGGGAAGCCCTTCTTTTGATTTCTTTTGGCTATTACTGACCCATAAAGCAACCAATGTGGTTGTTTATCTTGTGTTGGCCATAGTATATGGTCGAACCTATGGTTGGCGTTCTTCGGTCTATTTAATCGTTTGGGTAATTCTATTGATTGCTTTTACAGATCAGATCACCAACGCATTCAAATATGGCTTTGGTCGCTTACGACCCTGTCATGAACCAGGTGTTAGGGAGCTAATGCGCTTGGTGAAGGACAGTTGTGGAGGTCAATTTAGTTTTTTTTCTGGGCATGCATCCAATTCTTTTGCCTTGGCTACTTTATTCTTTTTAAGCTTTCGGAAAATAATAGGCCGTGGACGGATTTTATTATTTGTTTTGGCCGCACTTATAGCCTATAGCAGGGTTTATATTGGAGTGCATTATCCCATAGATATTCTTTGTGGAGCCTTGTTTGGTCTGTTGGCTGGAAGTCTTTTTTGGCGATTGGGACTGCGTTTCAGGATTATTCAATAACACTAAATGCAAAATGTACTTTTTGCCGATAGGGACGTTCAGGGGTGCAAAGTATATCCTCAAAATGCGAATGATGCAATGCATCTGGAGGAGCCTCTGTCTCAAAGCAGATGGCTGGAAAAGATTCAGGGGTAAAAACCACCACTCCATTTTGATTGGAACTTATGTCCATTCGAATGCGATGAGCAGGGTGAAAGAGACTTCCTACGGCACCGCTATCGGGTATTAGGAAATAATCATCAAGCGTTACGGTTCCTATTTCTTTTTCATTTAAAAAATCGTATTCGGGGCTGTTGTTTTCAAGAACCTTTCCAGTAGGAAGTTGTTGGCTATCCATTTCCAAACGTTGTTTGGCATTGAGTTGGAGTCGATGTTTTTGGAAATTCTGAGAAGGTGCCAAATTGAAGTAGCTATGATTGGTCATATTCATCGGTGTGGGCATGGAGCTTTCCGCATGATATTCCAAACAGAGCGTTGCCCCCATCAGACGATAGCTTACTTGCGCATTTATGTTACCAGGAAAGCCCTTAATCGTCTCCAAAGCAGTTAATGAGAGTGTTAACTCCTCTTTTGATTGAGAATGTAAGGTCCAATCGTGATGACTCCATCCCAGGGAGCCACTGTGGAGTAGGGGTTTATCAGTTTCGTCCAATGCAATGGTTTTTCCTGAAACAATAATGGGTTGTCGAAGTCGACCCGCTACTGGACCTATCACAGCTCCTTTATACCAAGGATCGCTAGTGTAGTCCTCAATTTTTTGGCAATGTTGTACCACATTGATCCATCCTTGAGGGGTAGCAACCCATAACTGATGCAGTCGTGCACCATAGGGAGTAATAATAGCTTTTAGATATTGGTTTTCGAGGGTGTATGTAGTCAATATTTATTGTTTTAAATCACAGTTTATCATCCATTGGATACCAAAACGATCCGTAAGTTGTCCAAAGCGTGCATTCCAGAATTGTTTTTCAAAGGGAAGGGTTATTTTTCCTCCATCGGATAGATTATCAAAAGCATTGTGTGCTTGTTTTTCATTTTCAAAATTGAGACTCAGATGAATGGCTGAGTTGTTTTCTTTTGTTGCTGTGGGACTGTCCGCCAGCATAGCAAAACAACTTCCATTGTGCAGCAACTCTCCGTGCATAAGCCAGTCGTTTTGCTCTGGTGTTGCTTTGGCAGGGCTGTCCCCGTAGGTTTGATGGTGTCCAATTTCAAGGTTTAAGGCTTTTTGATAAAAAGTGATGGCCGCTCGGGCATCTCCTTTAAAAAGTAGGTAAGGGTGAAGTAACATGGGTTTAAATTTGGTAGAAGCTACTAAATTTTCAGGAATTGCAGGCTGTATCTAGCCATTGAGCAAATTTTTTCCAGCTGTAATTTTCACGAGCCTTAAGAAGTTTTTCTTTTTTAGTTTTTGGTGATTCTTGGAAGGCTGTTACAAGTGTTTCTGATAGAGCGAGAGCATTAGGGGAGCATACCCATCCAGTTTGATCCACCTCAATTATTTGTTTCAATCCTGGCCGATCGGTCACAATGATTGGTTTATGATAGTGATAGGCTAGGGGTATGATGCCGCTTTGAGAGGCTGAACGGTACGGAAGTATGACGATGTCAGCAGCAGAAAAGACTTGTTGTGTTAGCGTTTTAGATGCAAATTCAGGATGTAGATAAAGCCTTTCGGAAACGACCAATCTATCTAAGGCTGTTTGGTATCGCTTACGGGATTCATAGAATTCCCCAACCACAGCCAATTGAATGTCGGTATTCTTTAAGGGTTTGTCGTCAAAAGCCTTTAGTAGCAAATCCAGTCCCTTGTAGGGTCGAATAAGCCCGTAAAATAAAACAATAGGTTTTTCAAGCTGCCATCCAAGTTCTTTACGTGCTTTTTCCTTTGGTTCTAAAGGGGGGATATTGTCAGCAATAGGGTGAAATCCCTCATATACATACTCCAAACCATCCGTCTTCATTTCGTTGGCAACAGCATTGGAGAGACTGATGTATTTTGAAAAACCAGATTTCATTAAACTACTAAACAACCGATCCAAAAGCGATGTTTCGTGTGGTTTCCAATTATCGACGATTGCCACGCATTGACTATGATCTTTCAGTCTTCGTGCGATGTAGCTGTAGCAAGGTGCTAGAAATGGAGTGTGATAACGGAATAGAATTTGCTTGGGAGCTTCCTTTTTCAAGGCTTTGACCAGCCGAATCCAGTTGAAGGGGTTGTATGTGTGAAGTGCTCTTTTGATATACAGGCCTTCCGGTGGCTGAGTTTTTGTGAATTGACTTGTACCGGGAAAAATCCAATTGGGATAGAGCTGGGTGAAAGTCCATATTTTGACGGAAAACCCTTCCTTTTGGAGCGCTGAAGCAAGGGCATTATTGGTGTCAGCTATGCCCCCTCGATAGGGGTGAGCTGGTCCCAGAATAAGATAATCAAGTTTGGAATCCATCAATGGTTTGTGAAATCGATGGCTGTGAGTATCGCCACAAGAGCGGATTGCTAAACCAGGTAGCAAGCCAATATCCCAAAGCCCCATAATACAATAACGGACTTTCAAGATATAGCTCGGTTCCCAAGGAATAAATGTAGAGCATACCAAGCAGTGGATATACTATTAGAATAATTCTGGCATAACGTGTTCCGTCCATGATCGAAGTGTAAGCAAAGACACTTACAAACAAAAGCATTCCCATATCGCGAATGCTGGTATATGACAAGGAACCGAAAGAGGCAAAAAGTGTTAAGAGCAAGAAGGTTGTTCCCAGTAATTGAAACATGGCCCATCCTTTGGTGAAAGTGCTAGTCGGTGGGTTGTATTTCACTTGTTGCTTCCAATCAGTGGGTTTTCTAGGGTATTTTTCCGCCACATCTTGCGGACGCCATCCTGTTGGCATCCACCAAATTTTTAATTTATCTCCCCAATTACGCGTTCGCCAAGCATCTTGTGTAAGATACCAGAAGTGCTGAAAATTGATCAAAAAAGGATTCCAAGATTGACTGGGCTTTAGTGTTCCATAAACGGGAGGTTCTTCATCTAATTCTTCTTGAAAAGTCCCAAAAATACGATCCCAAACGCAAAAGATGGCTGCTAGATTTTTATCGACATAAATGGGGTTAATAGCATGATGTACTCGATGTTGGGAAGGAGTTACCAGTAAATACTCCAACCATCCCAATTTACCAATATGTCTGGTGTGATACCAAAACTGTGCAAAGAGGTGCAAAGGGGCAAGAACATTGATAACTTCCGATGGAACACCCAGCAAGGCAGCGGGAATCAAAAACAAAGCATTGTAACCGATGACGTTAGAGATACTTTGTCGCAGCGCACAAGCCAGATTAAATTCCTCACTACTGTGATGAATGACATGTTGGTTCCAGAAAATATTAATGTGGTGGTTGAGTCGATGCCCCCAATAGGCTGAAAAATCAATACAAATAAAAGCTACAACATAAAGCGGCCAACTTGATTCAAAGGAGTATACAGCAATATGGTTTACCAACCATGAATAAGAGATCAATATGACAGCCAGTCCCAGCGAATCCTTCAGTATGTTGGTCATTCCAGAACTTAGGCTGGACAAAGTGTCCATATAGCCATATGTCTGATAGCCCTTAAAATACCCATACAGAATCTCAATCATAATCAAGACTAAGAATCCTGGTATAGCGATCAATAAGGCCTGAGCATAAGCTTCCATACTAGATTTATTCTGTTTCAATCACCCATTGACCACTCTGAATCAAAGGTTCTGCTTGTTTGAATTTCACTTGTTTCTTGGTTCCATTGGCAACATTGCGAATGGTGACCCTTTCATTACGTCCAATTTTTGGACGTTCGCGCACAATAGTTTCTGCGAGTTGGCGCTGTGAACCACCAGCACTGGCTCCGGCTTGTCGATTCTGTTCTGCCAATTCATCCATATTATAGACTTCGTCTTTGGTGGTTTTGTAATTGGACTTATTCTTATTCTTTTGAGCCTCGGTGATTTGAGTTTCGTTTTGGGTGGGTAATCCCCCTTTGAACAAGAAGGACAAAATTTCCACATTCAACGCAGCTAGCATGCTTTTAAACAACTCAAAAGACTCAAACTTGTAAATTAACAAGGGATCTTTTTGTTCGTGAACGGCCAGCTGTACGGATTGTTTTAGTTCGTCCATTTTTCGCAAATGCGTTTTCCAACTTTCATCAATCAATGCAAGAGATATATTGCGTTCAAAATCAACAATCAACTGTTTTCCTTGGGACTCATAAGCCGTATTTAAATCCGTTACAACATTGAGTGTTTTGACACCATCGGTAAAAGGAACAACGATGCGTTCAAATTTGTTTCCTGGCTTTTCATACACGTTTTTGATGACTGGAAAGGCCAGTTTAGCGTTGTTGAGAATTTTAGCCTGGTATTTTTCATAGAGCGCATCGTACAATCTGGGAATTAATTCGGCTTCGGTACTTTCCAAAAAGGCTTCCTCGTTGATTGGTGAGGTGAAAGAGAAGTTACGAATGATTTGGAATTCAAAGTTTTTGAAATTGTTTCCAGCTTTGTTATTCAGGACAATGTCTTCGCAGGTGTCGTAAAGCATATTGGCAATATCCAATTGCAAGCGATCCCCCTCTAAAGCGTGTCTTCGTCGTTTATAGATTACTTCACGTTGGGCATTCATCACATCGTCATACTCAAGCAAACGCTTTCGAATTCCAAAGTTGTTTTCTTCTACTTTTTTCTGAGCTCTCTCGATGGATTTGGTCATCATGGAGTGCTGGATGACTTCCCCTTCCTCTAAGCCCATACGGTCCATTACTTTGGCCACTCGTTCTGAGCCAAACAATCGCATTAGGTTATCCTCCAAGGAAACAAAGAACTGGGAACTTCCCGGATCTCCCTGTCGTCCAGAACGCCCTCGTAATTGGCGATCTACCCGACGGGAATCGTGGCGTTCGGTTCCGATTATGGCCAATCCTCCCGCTGCTTTTACTTCTTCGGAAAGTTTGATATCCGTACCCCGTCCGGCCATGTTTGTTGCAATGGTAACTACGCCTGGGTTTCCAGCTTCCGCTACAATATCAGCTTCTTTTTTATGGAGCTTTGCATTCAGTACGTTGTGTTTTACTTTTCGAATGGTAAGCATTTTACTGAGCAGTTCTGAGATTTCTACAGAAGTGGTTCCAATCAAAATTGGTCGTCCGGCAGCAGCTAGTTTACTGACTTGCTCTATAACAGCATTGTATTTTTCGCGTTTGGTCTTATAGATCAAATCGTTTTGATCATCACGGGCGATGGGTCGGTTCGTGGGAATTTCAATGACATCTAATTCATAGATTTCCCAAAATTCACCAGCTTCGGTAATAGCAGTCCCCGTCATTCCAGAAAGTTTTTGATACATCCGGAAATAGTTCTGTAGGGTAACGGTGGCATAGGTTTGGGTTGCCGCTTCGATTTTCACACTTTCCTTGGCTTCAATAGCCTGATGTAGACCATCGGAATAGCGGCGACCATCCATGATTCGTCCTGTTTGCTCATCGACGATCATGACTTTGTTCTCCATCACCACATACTCCACATCTTTTTCAAAAAGGGTATAGGCTTTTAGGAGTTGATTCATGGTGTGAATACGCTCCCCTTTGACGTTAAAATCAGTAAAAAGTTTATCCTTTTCTGCGGCTTCTTTTTCTGCATTGAGTTCTTGGCTCTCTAGCTTCGCAATGGCACTTCCAATATCGGGTAGAACAAAGAAGTTTTTATCTTCAGAATCGCCTGAAAGGGTTTCAATACCTTTCTCGGTCAGGTCAATCTGATTGTTTTTTTCATCAATGACAAAAAACAAATCGGCATCTACCTTATGCATCTCCCGATTGTTGTCTTGCATGTAAAAATTTTCGGTTTTCTGGAGTAATTGCTTTATTCCTTCTTCACTCAAAAACTTGATTAAGGCTTTGTTTTTTGGGAGCCCTCGATGCACTTGAAGAAGTAAGAATCCTCCGAGTTCGGTATCCCCAGCGCTGATTTTTTTCTTGGCCTCGGCGAGTACGGAAGTAAGAAGGCTGCGTTGCTCATTGACTAATTGTGCCACTTTAGGCTTTAGCTGGTCAAACTCATGACGGTCTCCTTCTGGACTGGGGCCAGAAATAATGAGGGGTGTTCGCGCATCGTCAATCAATACAGAATCCACCTCATCAACAATAGCGTAGTGGTGTTTAGGTTGAACAATATCGTCACTGCTGTGCGCCATATTATCGCGCAAATAGTCAAAACCAAATTCGTTATTGGTTCCGTAAGTGATATCCGCTCGATAGGCTTTTCTTCGGGCTTCACTATTGGGCTGGTGATAGTCGATACAATCCACAGAGAGGCCATGGAACTCGAACAGGGGTGCCATCCAAGCACTATCTCGTTTGGCCAAATAATCATTTACAGTTACCAGATGAACGCCTTTCCCTGTGAGCGCATTCAAAAAGACGGGAAGCGTGGCCACGAGTGTTTTTCCTTCCCCGGTTTGCATTTCAGCAATTTTTCCTTGGTGAAGAGTGACCCCCCCAATGAGCTGAACATCATAGTGAATCATGTCCCAAGTAACTTGCTTGCCTGCAGCATTCCAAGAATTGGCCCATTCCGCTTGATCGCCATTCAGGTGAACATATTCTTTGTTTTGTGAGAGTTCACGGTCAAAAGGGGATGCCGTTACACTGATAGTGGATTGTGTTGCAAAGCGACGTGCAGTTTCTTTGATCAGTCCAAAGGCTTCGGGAAGAATTTGATTTAAATAAGTTTGGGTATGCTCGTAAGCTTCTTCCTCAAGTTGATCAATGGTGTTATAGACGGCTTCCTTTTCTTCCATATTGGAGAGCTGGGCAAGCAACTGGTGTTGTTCTTCTATTTGGGCATCTACCTCTTTTCGGGCGTCTTGGATGCCTGTTTTAAGTTTGCCGGTAATGGCACGAAGTTCGTCTGCACTCAGCGGCTCCATCGCCTGCTGTTTTGCATTGATTTCCTTGACAAGAGGTAGGATTTTGGCGAGGTCTTTTTTGTTTTTGTCGCCAACAAAGGTCTTAAGGACAGAGTTCAGTATTCCCATCGGGTTGCACTAATTTGTTCAAATTTAAGTAAAAAAAAAGCCTCAACAGAGACTTTTAGAACCTTGTGAGACGAATTTTTAATATTCATCTTCATTCCAGAGGTAATCCTCCTCTGTTGGAAAATCTGGCCATATTTCTTCGATGGATTCATATACATCCCCTTCGTCCTCCATAGACTGCAAGTTTTCGACCACTTCCAGAGGGGCACCCGTCCGGATAGAGTAGTCAATTAATTCGTCTTTTGAAGCCGGCCAAGGGGCATCACTGAGGTATGAAGCAAGTTCTAGAGTCCAATACATTGTATCGATTTTTCTGCAAAAATAAATTTTAATCGAAAATAATCAAGAAGATCGCTTTTTTTCTTTGGGTATCCATTTATTTTCATTCAAGTCCAAGTCGATGGAGAATTTGCGAGAAAGCACAAAAAAATAGTCAGAAAGGCGGTTCACAAAAGCAATGACATAGGGCGATACGCGCTCGTTCGCGTTGAGTTCTGTGATGTGTCTTTCGGCCCGTCGGCATACGCATCGAGCTAGGTGGGAATAAGAAACTAATGGATGCCCTCCTGGAAGCACAAAATTCTTCAAAGGTGGAAGATTCATCGAAATGCGATCTATTTCATTTTCTATTTCAAGAATATGAGGATCGTTTATAGGATCTATAAAATCGGTAGGCAAATCTTCTTCTCGTACGGTGCTCAATTGGGTGCCCAAAACCATCAAGTGATTTTGCAGCAACATTAAGAACTCACGATCGAGTATGTCTGCGGTGGTATCCCGTATCAAACCAATCCAAGCATTGAGTTCGTCAATGCTTCCATAGGCCGCTACTCGGATATGGTGTTTTTTGACGCGAAGCCCAGAATTTAAGCTCGTTGTGCCGTCGTCGCCTGTCTTGGTGTAAACTTTATTTTCTTTCATCATCATCTTTCAGCTGTAGCTAAGGTACAACGAAAAAATTATCTGCTTAGAGGATTCGCAACAAAAAAGACTCTTTGGCCTGGTCCGTTTTAAAAAAAAGGATGCCCCAAAAAAAGAAATCCAACCGTACTGATTCCTTAAAATTGATTTTTTTCCACTGCTCTCTTGCTGTGTCAATTCCTGAAAATATCCAAACACTTTTTGGATTGAGAGCTTGTCTCGGTATCTGATTCAAGTCGTCCATGAAATGCAATTCATAGTCGGTTTCTTCAGGCCCTATTGTTGCAAAATAGTTTTGAAGTCTTTTTTTGAAAAGTGAGTCGAGGGCTTGGAACTGTTTTCTGTTCCAAGGAAAAAAACGTTGTTTTTTCCATTTAGAACAGAAAAAACAAGAACAAACCAACGAAAAAACAAATGGTGAATGAACGCTGTGTTGGGTTTTTGCGAATCGACAAAACAATAAATACTTAAAAAAAGAAATCACACCTTATTTTTTAATCTACCGCTGAGAGCTATAAAAAAATAAAGCACAGCAAGAAAACCGGCCCATCGAGCAAGATAATCTCCGTATTGGGCATAAAAAGTAAGGTCGTTGTAAAGTGGTATTTCTCCTTGTAAGACCCCTTTTTGGTTATAAGGCAATTGCTTCTCCAGCCTCCCTTTGGTATCGATAAAGGCTGATATACCGGTATTGGCACTTCGAGCAACAACCTTTCTGTTTTCGATGGCTCTCAGTCGTGCGAGACTCAATAATTGTCGGTGTCCAGGTGTTTCACCCCACCAAGCATCATTGGTAATGATGGTAAGGAACTGCGCGCCTTTTTGTGCATATTCTGTTACAAATTCACCATAGATAGATTCGTAGCAAATGATAGGAGCCGTCAAACTTTTGGTTTTGGGATGTGTAAAAACAGCCCTTTCATCTTGAGTTGCACGAGAAGAAACGGTTCCACCCATATCAAGCAATACATTTCCAAGCAATGGCTCAATAATTTTTTTGTAGGGCATATTTTCCACCCCTACCACGAGTTTGGATTTGTGATAGATTTCTGAAGGACCATTGGCTGATATTGCTAGTGCTGAATTGTAATAGTCTGCCCAAAGCCGATCTCGTATTTTATTGGCTGATGGAGTGGGAGCCAATTCGCTTTCATAGGCATTGTAAAATTGAATCCCTGTGAGTAGTTGGGTTTCAGGATAGCTTCGCATATTTGCTTTTAATGCACGATGAAAGCGGCTTCTTTGGAATCCATCCAAGCGCTCTCCATAGCCCGCAGCGAAGTAGGTTTCAGGAGTCACTATATAGTCAAAAGCTTCGTCTTGATAGGGTAGAAGCATTGCGTTGAGTTGTTCCAAATAGTCTTCGTTGGAAAAACGATACTTCTCATCATAGGGATCAATATTTGGCTGGGTGAGCAATACGCTTACTTTTCCTACCGCCTTTTCTTCTTTTTGAAACAACAGTAAAGAAATTACTATTGGAACGGCTATACCTAGTAGTACAGGGCTAATTTTTTTCAAAAGTAGGGTCGCACCATTAGAAGGCGTCCAAGTTTTAAGCTTTTCAAACAAGACAATATTGATTAGGAGCACCCAAAAAGTGCCGCCAAAAGCGCCCGTATATTCATACCATTGAATCCATAAAATATTTTCTGAAAAGACGTGACCAAGATTAAGCCAAGGCCAAGAAAAGTCCCAGTTGAGGTGGAATTTTTCAAAAGCCATCCATAAGGCAATTAAGAACAAGTAAGCCGAGCGAAGCGGAAGTCTTTTTTTGGACCAGTGAAAAAACTGAAATAAGAGTGTAAAAAATAGACTGTTGCACAGATTGGCAAAGAGCATTCCAAACAGGGTGGAATTAATAAGCCACCAAGTGGTACCGAGATTCCAGATCAAAAACGTCAAGTAGCTCAATGCAAAAAACAACCAAGGGGCTTTTTTTTCTGTTTTTGAAGCAAAGGCTTTTTCTACAAACAGCAATGGAACAAAAGCAGCAAAAATGACAATTGGAAACCCGTTGACAGGCCATGCCATGACAAAAAGGAGCCCTGATAGGATACTAAGAAGTAAGGCTTTTTTTAGATTCATAATCTTCGGATTTAAAAGTAGCATAAATTTGCATCCACACTCTTGTATTCGATGAAAATTTAGAGCAGTTTGGTTATATTCGCTTTTATGAATTTACGTGCACTACTTCCCAATTTGGTAACCGCTGCCAACGCATTTTTTGGCATGCTAGGCATCCTTGCTGTTTTTCAAAACAGGTTTGAATGGGCATTGTTACTCTTTGTGTTGGGAGTGATATGTGACTTTTTTGATGGCTTTTTAGCGCGACTTCTTGGGGTGACCAGCCCTTTGGGTGTCCAGTTGGATTCGTTAGCGGATTTGGTGACCAGTGGTGTTTTACCTGGGGTTTTGGTATATCAATTAACACGAACACAAAGTGATGCCTACTGGGATTTGACATCTTTTGTTCTTTCCGATGGAGGCGTATTTACTCTTTCTCAGTCGGGTTTGATTGGTCTTGTTTTAACGCTAGGCGCGGCCTATCGTCTGGCACGTTTTAATATTTCCACTGATCAGACACATTATTTCAAAGGCTTAGCGACCCCAGCCAATGCCTTGTTCTTTTTGGGTTATCCCGCCCTGTTGTCCACTCCTTTTTTGGCTCCTTTACACACCTTACTGTCTCAGACTTATACGGTAGCTTTCTTTGTTCTGTTTTTTGTGTTTCTAATGAACAGTCCACTTCGGATGTTTAAGATTAAATGGGAGGCGAAGAGCGACAAGATCTATGGGACCCTATTAGTAGTGGGTGCGATACTTCTTTTTGTTAATTTGGGTTCGGCTGCATTTTCACTTTCTGTAGTATGGTACCTCTTGCTTTGCTTGATTCGAAATGTTTCCCTCTAGGGTTTTTATTCTACCGTAACCGATTTCGCAAGGTTTCTGGGTTGATCCACGTTACAATCCCGAAGTACGGCAATGTAGTACGACAAAAACTGGAGCGGTAAGGTTGCAAACAAAGGGGTAAAGCATTCGGAGGATTCTGGAATCTCGATGCAATAATTTGCCATCTCCTTAACGGCGGTATCGCCTTGACTCACAATGCCAATGATGACTCCTTTCCGCGATTTGATTTCTTGAATATTGCTCACGATTTTTTCATAATGCCCTTTTCGGGTAGCAATGACAATTACAGGCATAGCTTCGTCAATCAAGGCGATAGGGCCGTGTTTCATTTCTGCTGCAGGATAGCCTTCAGCGTGGATGTAAGAAATTTCTTTCAGTTTTAATGCTCCTTCTAAGGCTACTGGAAAATTGTATCCCCTTCCCAAATACAAACAATTGGGAGCGGCGTGAATTTTTTCTGCCACTTCTTTGACTTTCTCCTTTTGTTCAATCAAGGATTCGAGCTGATCTGGCACGCTGTCCAGTTCAAAAAGCAATTGACGAAGTTCAGATTTACTCTGAGTTCCTTTGATTTCTGCTAGCTTTAGGGCGATGAGTGTCAATACGGCAATTTGAGTTGTAAAGGCTTTGGTAGAAGCCACTCCAATTTCAGGCCCTGCGTGGGTGTACATTCCGCTATGGGTTTCCCGAGAAATAGTAGAGCCAACCACGTTACAGACGCCATAGATAAACGCACCGGCAGCTTTCGCAAGTTTCAATGCGGCAAGAGTATCCGCTGTTTCTCCCGACTGGGAAATAGGAATGACAATGTCGTCGGGATGAATGATCGGATTCCGGTAGCGAAATTCGGAGGCATACTCAACTTCCACAGGGATTCGGGCAAAAGATTCTATCAAATATTCTCCCACCAAACCGGCATGCCAGGAAGTGCCGCAGGCCACAATAATAATCCGGCGCGCATTGGCAAACTTTTGGTGATGTTCATTGAAACTACTGATTTGAATTTTGCCTTCTTCTGCCAGCAAACGACCTCGTAAGGTGTCCCGAAGGGCATTGGGCTGTTCGTGAATTTCTTTAAGCATAAAGTGGGGGAAACCACCTTTTTGAATGTTTTCCAAATTCCATTTCAGCTGCTGAACAGTTGGGGTTTGTAAAGAATCATCGTCAATTTTACGGACTTGTATTGTTTTTCCAGGCTGAAGGAGCGCTAACTCATTATCGTCTAAATAAATAACTTCTCGAGTGTGATCTAAAAAGGGAGTGGCATCAGAGCCAACAAAAAAGCCTTCCTTGTCTAGGCCAATTGCAATGGGGCTTCCCAAACGTGCCACTACAAGTTCCTCTGGGTTTCGACGGTCATAAACGACAATTCCATAGGCACCAATCACTTGATTGAGCGCTAGCTGTACCGCTTTCCCCAGCTTTACATTTTCTGTTTTCTGAACCTCTTCAATCCAGTTGATAAGCACTTCGGAATCTGTTTCTGATTGAAATTGATAGCCCCGTCGCTGTAATTCTTTTTTGAGGATGTCATAGTTTTCAATAATTCCGTTATGAATCAAAACCAGATCCCCAGAGTTGGAAACATGAGGGTGTGCATTTTCATGGGCGGGTTGTCCATGTGTAGCCCAGCGAGTATGTCCCATGCCGAGCTTGGATGTCAGCACTTCTTTTTCGGACAAGGCTTCTCTAAGAGCCGCAACCTTTCCAACTACTTTGGTGATTTGCTGTTTTGTACCATTACTAATAAAGACTCCGGCACTATCATAGCCGCGATATTCCAAACGTTGTAATCCATCTAACACAATGGGTAGGGGCTCTTTAGCACCTATATAGGCAACAATTCCACACATCTTATTTTCGTTTCATCATTTGTAATTCACCTTTTTCAAACCCCATTTTTTCATAAAAAGGAGCTGTTTTTTCAGCGGTATTAAGAACTATTTTGTAGCATTCTTTTGATTGGGCTTCCGTTAGAAGCGCTTGAACAACCTGACGCCCCAACCCTAATCCTTGAGCTTTTGGGTGTACCACCACATCTTCTATTTGTCCCATTTTTCGATCCAGCTTTTGGAGGAAGTGAATGGAAGCTGTTGCAAGAATTTTCTCTCCTTCTGAAGCCACCAGTGTTAATCGTTCTGAGCTTTCAAAATAGCTACCACAAATAGGCGCATCGGTAGTCCGATGAAAAGCTTCATTAATCAGTTGTTGGAGAGAAAGGGCATCCTTGGGGGTGGCACTCCGAATTTGCATGAATGGGTTTCCTTAGAAGGTTAGTTTCTTTTTTCGCAGTTCAAAGTTTTGCCCGAGATATACCTTACGCACCATTTCGTCTTGAGCCAATGCCTCTGGGGTTCCTGCTTTGAGAATATTTCCTTCAAACATTAAATATGTTTTATCGGTAATGGCAAGGGTTTCTTGTACGTTGTGGTCCGTAATTAGGATTCCAATATTTTTTCGCTTCAAAAGCGCCACAATTCGTTGAATATCTTCTACGGCAACGGGATCGACTCCCGCAAAAGGCTCATCGAGCAATACAAATTTCGGATCGGTAGCTAGGGCACGTGCAATTTCTGTTCGTCGTCTTTCCCCACCCGAGAGAAGATCTCCACGGTTTTTACGAATATGAGTTAGTCCAAACTCTTCCAAAAGGGCTTCCGTTTTTTCTTTTTGTTGGGCTTTGGTCATAGACGTCATTTGCAAAACCGATAGAATGTTTTGCTCCACGCTGAGCTTTCGGAAAACAGAGGCTTCCTGAGCGAGATAGCCAATTCCGTTTTGAGCTCGTTGATACATTGGATATTTGGTGATCAATTGATCGTCCAGATAGATGGCCCCATTGTTAGGCTTGACCAAACCTACAATCATATAGAAGGAGGTTGTTTTTCCAGCTCCGTTAGGGCCTAGAAGTCCTACGATTTGACCCTGCTCTACCTCAATAGAAATGCCTTTCACCACCTTGCGGCCGCGGTAAGACTTTTCAATATTTTCAGCGCGAAGTTTCATTTTAATCCTTTTGCACAGCGGTGCTCATTTCTTTTTGTTGTCGGCGATACACCCATTTTGAAATCCAAATACTCACTTCATATAGTATCAAAACTGGGATACTGACAATAATTTGACTTGCGATATCGGGAGGGGTTATAATGGCGGATAAGCTCAATACAATCACCAAAGCAAATTTACGGTTTTTACGCAGAAAGGCAGGGGTAATTAAACCAATTTTGGTAAAGAAATAAATCAAAATAGGAAGCTCAAAAATAAGCCCAGAGGCCAGCACTGAAGCGCGAAGCATTCCAATATAACTACTCAAATCAAAATCGTTGAATACTTCTTCACTGACAGAGTAGTTGCCTAGGAAGTTGATCGACAGCGGTGTAACGATATAATAGCCGAAAAGAACGCCCAAAAAAAACAAAAAAGACGCTACAAAAATAAAGCCTCGTGCATTTTTCCGTTCGTTGATGTGTAAGCCGGGGCTGATAAATCGCCAAAACTCATAAAGCACGTATGGAAATCCTACAATAAATCCAGCGAGAATGGATGTCCAAAGGTGTGCAGAGAACTGCCCAGCAAGGGTTCGAGATTGAATACGAAAAGGCATTTCCGTGATGCAAAAACTATTTCCTTGACCAAGGGTTTGAGAAATTTGACAAAACCATTGATAGGTGATAAAGTCCGTTTTTTTAGGACCAAAAAGTATATAATCAAAGATGAACCCTTTCAGAAGAAAGGCAACACTTCCTAAGATAACGATGGAAAGGGTCGCCCGAATAAGATGCCACCGCAGTTCTTCCAAATGATCCAAAAACGTCATTTCTTTGGGGCTATTCATTTGATATTGGTTTTAGTGAATCCAGAAGAAATAGGAATGTTTCGGAAGCTACTTTTGTTACTTTTTAGAAAAGCAGTGATTTCATTTGGAACCTTAGTCGATATGACAACCGTATCGCTGTAGCTTCTCAGATTTTTAAAAGTCTCTGCCTCAATTTGTAAGGTCTTTTGGACGAGCGTATGAATTAGGGGACGTGTTATCAATTGAAAATCTTTTGCGTAAAAATCCTGAGAAACCCTTATATTGTAGTTGCAAATGTACTAAAACCTAGAGAAGAAGAAAAAATTGCCAATGGACAGTACAGACTTATTGCATGAATTAAAAAAGTATTTCGGTTTTTCAAAATTCAAAGGGCTACAACAAGGTGTTGTGGAGGCTTTGATGGCAGGAAAAAACACTTTTGTAATCATGCCTACTGGAGGAGGGAAATCTCTTTGCTATCAATTGCCTGCACTCATTCAGGAGGGAACCGCCATTATAGTATCACCACTCATCGCCTTGATGAAAAACCAAGTAGATGCCATTCGAGGTATTTCCTCCGAAGAAGGAATTGCCCACGTACTGAATTCCTCACTGAACAAAACGGAAACCGAACGAGTCAAAAACGACATTCGATCAGGACTGACCAAGTTGTTGTATGTGGCTCCTGAATCCCTTACCAAACCAGCGACAATTGCTTTTTTTCAGTCTGTAAAAATATCTTTTTTGGCTGTCGACGAAGCCCATTGTATTTCAGAATGGGGGCATGATTTTCGACCTGATTATCGTTCGCTGCGAGAAATTATTGAGCAAATTCAAAAAGATATTCCAGTTATAGCACTGACTGCTACGGCTACTCCCAAAGTACAGGAGGATATTATAAAGAACTTAAAGATCAACGATGCTGTGGTCTTTAAAGATTCTTTTAATCGTCCTAATTTGTATTATGAGGTGCGGAGCAAAACCGAGAATGTAGATACCGACATCATCAAATTCATCAAGGAGAATTCGGAAAAGTCAGGGATTGTCTATTGCTTGGCTCGTAAACGAGTCGAAGAATTGGCGCAGATTCTTCAGGTTAATGGGGTGAATGCGTTGCCTTATCATGCAGGATTGGATGCCAAAACACGGGTTCGAAATCAAGATATGTTTCTCAACGAATCATGTGATGTGATTGTGGCTACGATTGCTTTTGGTATGGGAATAGACAAACCGGATGTCCGTTTTGTGATCCACCACGACATCCCAAAAAGCATTGAAAGTTATTATCAGGAAACAGGTCGTGCTGGACGCGATGGAGGAGAAGGGCACTGCTTGGCATTCTACAATTATAAAGACATTGAAAAGCTCGAGAAATTTATGTCGGGCAAACCTGTTGCGGAACAGGAAATAGGAATGGCCTTATTACACGAAATGGTTGCTTATGCCGAAACCTCTATGTCAAGACGTAAGTTTATCTTACACTACTTTGGAGAATATTTTGACAGTGAAACTGGGCTTGGTGCCAGTATGGACGATAATGTTCGTTTTCCAAAACCGAAAATTGAAGCCCAAAACGAATTGGTTCAATTGCTTGATATTATTCAAAAAACCCACGAAAAGTATAAGTCCAAAGAGCTTGTTAATGTGATAATTGGGAAAACAAATTCTCAGATTTTATCGCATAAAACCCATGAAAAACCTTTTTTTGGACAAGGGAAAGCCCAATCGGATAAGTTTTGGATGGCACTCTTACGGCAAGCGATTGTTGCGGGCTATGTGACCAAGAAAATTGAAAATTACGGGATTTTATTCTTGTCTGACCAAGGGCGAGAATACCTTGAAAAGCCCATCTCCTTTATGATGTCCAAGGACCATGATCATGCAAAAAACATTCTAAAAAGTAAAGCGCCCAAAGCAGGAGGGGTGGTTGATGTAGAGCTCATGCGTGTTCTTAAAGCACTTCGAAAAGATATTGCTCAAAAGAACGACCTTCCACCTTTTGCCATTTTTCAAGAATACTCTTTGGAAGACATGGCGTTGAAATATCCTATTCGGATGGAAGAATTGATCAACATAAACGGTGTTGGGGAAGGCAAGGCGAAGCGATTTGGACAACCTTTTATTGAACTCATTGACCGATATACCCAAGAAAAAAGCATCACCCGACCCGAAGACCTGATCGTAAAAAGCACAGGAATCAACTCTGCTTTAAAACTCTATTTGATTCAAAGTATCGATCGCAAGCTTCCATTGGATGATATAGCCTCAGCCAAAGGGATGAACATGAGTAAGTTGATTACTGAAATGGAGACTATTGTCTATGCGGGGACGAAACTTAATATTGATTACTGGCTCGAAGAACTTCTTGATGAAGATCAAGAAGAAGAGTTGTATGAATATTTTATGGAGGCTGAATCGGACAAAGTCTCTCTTGCCATTGAGGAATTTGACGGTGATTATGAAGAAGAAGAGATCCGTTTGTATCGAATAAAATTCATTAGTGAGGTTGCCAATTGATTTTTAACAAGGCTGCGTTAAAGCTACTTCCTCCTTTGCTATCTTTGCGGCATTAATTTAACCAAGCACAATTGTTATGAAAGAGGGAATTTACGCCCATATTGACACGGATAAAGGAACGATCACTTTAGCGCTCCATCACGATAAAACCCCTGGTACGGTGGGGAATTTTGTAGGATTGGCCGAAGGAAAAATCACCAATGATCACAGTGAAAAAGACACACCCTACTATGATGGATTGACCTTCCATCGGGTGATTGCAGATTTCATGATTCAAGGCGGGTGCCCACAAGGATCTGGCGTTGGTGGTCCTGGTTATCAGTTCGAAGACGAAATCCATCCCGACCTAAAGCATAGTGCCCCAGGTATGCTCTCCATGGCCAATGCCGGCCCAGGAACCAATGGAAGCCAATTTTTTATTACCCATACAGCCACAGACTGGTTGGATGGTAAACACACCGTTTTTGGAGAAGTTGTTGAAGGTATGGATGTGGTCAATTCCATCCAACAAGCAGACGTTATGAAAGCAGTTCGTATTGAACGTGTTGGAGGTGAAGCAGAAGCTTGGGATGCTGTAGCTGCTTTTGAAAACTTCAAAAAAGCTAAAGAGGAAAGAGAAGCGGCAGCAGCAGCAGCTCAGGAAGAGGTGCTTAAAGAACATACCGAAGGGATGACTCGTACAGATAGTGGTCTGTATTATAGTATTCAAAAAGAAGGAGATGGAGAAGCCCCAGCAAAAGGTCAAACGGTCTCAGTCCATTATCGTGGAATGTTGCTAGACGGTACTGTTTTTGATTCTTCCTACCAACGCAATCAACCGATAGATTTTCCACTCGGCGAAGGACGTGTGATTCCTGGTTGGGATGAGGGCATTGCATTGCTCAAAAAAGGAAGTGCCGCCAAATTGGTGATCCCAAGCCAGTTGGCTTATGGAGCACAAGGTGCAGGTGGGGTGATTCCCCCAGATGCTACTTTAGTTTTTGAGGTAGAATTGGTCAACTTCCGCTAAACATTCCAGTTAGCCGGCTCATTGCCCGGATGCCATTTAATATTACACCCCATACTAGGCCATTGCTCAGTGAGGGGTGTTTTTTTATGCAATAGAGCATCCACAGCTGCTTGAAGGTCTTCACCATTAAGGGAATTGTCATTCCCTGGTCGAGAGGCATCAAAGCGCCCTCGATAGTTCAATTTCAACGCGCTATCAAACAAATAAAAATCAGGTGTACAGGCCGCATCATACGCATGTGCTACTTCTTGGGTTTCATCAAATAGATATGGGAAGTCAAAACCTTTTTCCCGAGCCAAAACAGCCATTTCTGCAGGGCCGTCTTGAGGGTGACTTTCTATTGAGTTGCTGGAAATAACGATGGTGTTTATACCTAGGGGATTCCATTGTTTTACCTTGATAAGGAAAGCATCTAGTAAGTGGATTACATAAGGGCAATGATTGCAGCTAAAGACAATCAATGTTCCATTTTTCCCTTTGAGTAGGGGAAGACTTTTTTCTTCTTTTGATACAACATCAAGCAAAACAAAGTCAGGAGCCTGCGTACCCAAAGGCAGCATATTGGATTCAGTTAGTGCCATTTTTTACATTGCTTTGGAAAGGAAAATAGCATTAGCCAACAAACGGTTTGTGCCATACCAAAAGGCTCGGAAATTGGTGTTGTCGGTAAAAATTATGACCCTTCCTTCCCCTTTTCCTTGGGTTTGAAAAGGAACAGAACGTTTTAATAATTCAAGTTTCTCTTCGGAAATGTATCCGCTTAAAAGGGGGTTGTTGGTGTATTGAATAGGATTGTTGTAGCTATTTGCGTTGGGTTTAATAAAAATGCTCGTATCTCGAAACATGGGAAGAGAATTTCCAGCCACACCAAAATTGATAGGATGACTTCGGTCAATCCGCGTGTTGAAAATGGCACCACCGATATTTTGAGCGCCTTCCCAATCCCTTTTCTGGTCAAAACGAACCCCGGTTGCATTCCGTTCAAAGGACTTGATTTCTACGTCAATAAACTTGTGTTTTTGCAACCAATCCACACTGTAACGAAAACCAATCAGCGTTCCGCCTTCTTCGGTATATTCTTTGAATTTATCAGCAAAATAATCCAACCATTCGCCGGAATAACTTGGGAGAATAAAATGGGTATAACCAGATAAGTCTATACGAGATAAATCACGGATATCAATCTTGGTTAAAGGAATGTTGTATCGTGTATCGAACAAATGCCAAATCTCTCCCGCATCATAGCTCCGGACTCCGTCCCCGACTAGCATTGCTATTTTGGGAAGTTCGAGCGTGATAAACAGTTGCGACCCTAAATCAATTCCTTTCATCAATCCAGTATTGACACCAGTTACTTTAAGACTGTACTTTTTTGCTACTGCGGCTAGCTTTTGGGTGAGAGCCTCGCCAGAGAGGTTTTGGTTTTGAACTGGAATCATATAGGTTCCATAGTCAAATGCAGTTCCCTCAGAGGCAAAGGGTTTTAGTGCTGTTTTGATTCGAATTCCAGCCTCCATCAGCTCATATAGTGCTGCTGGGGTATCGTAACCGTGGGCTTCAAAGAGATATGCATAGTTGGAGGTTGCGGTAATCGATCCTTCGGGTGTGGTAAGTTTTTCAATTTGAGCCCCAGCCATACTGGTGTTATTGACAAAGTCATATTGCAAATTAAAGGCGAGGGGAAAGGTCCATCCTGAAATATCATAGAACAGACTGTCTTCAAATTGGGTACGTTTTTCGAACATACCTCGAATCAGTTTGTTTTTCTTTTGCTCCAAAGGAACGACATAACTTGTTTCTGGATGATAGGTTTTCCCTTTGTGGGTAAATGGTTTGTTTAGTTGATGGACTTTAATTTTATGACGCTCTAGTATTTCAGCCAATTTGTAGGCAGATACAGGGTCTTTCGTCTGACCAAACACGATGGCTTTGGATTTGTTTTTGGCAGCTTCTTGTCTTGCGTCTTTATAGAAGTCTCGCATATATCGAAGCAGTTTTACTCGCATGTTTTGCGCAGCCTTGAGTGTGGAAAAAGCAGCGGTAAGTTGATTGCGAACCGTGAAGGGGAATGTAAGTACTCCGTTGTCGCTGTCTTGAATATGTCCTCGAGAACTCGCTTGTTCAAACAAAATACCAATACTCCCATTCACATCGGGATAGGTGGAGCCTTTACCGTAGTAAAAGTCATCATAACTTTCCTCAGTGTAGTATAGAGAGCCTATTTTGTTAAGTGCTTCCGCATGATAGGTTCCAATTTCTTTGGTAAGCGTTTGATTCATTTTTGGCGTGAGAGGATGCACTCGTGACTGGATTCCTGGTTGGAAAAAGAAGGTAGCATCGGTTCCCATTTCGTGATGATCGGTTAAGATGTTTGGAAGCCAGTTGGTGAAAGATTCAATTCGCGCTTGAGATTCTGGCAGCTGTACAGGCAGCCAATCGCGGTTGAGGTCAAAATGATAGTGATTGGTTCGTCCACGGGGCCAAACTTCACTGTATTCACGATCATTATTGTCGGTGGTTAGATTTTGATTTTTATTAGTATTGGCCCAATAGGCAAAGCGTTGAAGACCATCTGGATTGTAGGAGGGATCAAAAAGAATCACCACATCTTGAAGCAGCTGCTCCGTTTCCGGTGCTTGACTGGCAACCAAATGATAAGCGGCTAATAATCCTGCATTAGCCCCACTGGGTTCGTTTCCATGGATGGAGAATCCCTGATACACAACCAGCGGCATTGTTTCCAGTGCGAGAGACGAACCGCTTGGTTCGCTAAGCTGAAGGTGTTGTTTTTGGATCTGACCGATATTCTGATGGTTGTCCGGATGGGTAATAGTTAGCAATAATAGCGGACGATCTTCATAGGTTTTTCCTCGATTTTCGATAGTAACACGGTCTGACGAAGCCGCCAAAATAGTCATGTATTGAACAAGCTTATCGTGACTGACATGCCATTGACCGACTTCATACCCCAGTACAGATGCGGGAGTAGGGATCTTTGGGTCATATGGATGATTGCTGTCTAAGTAATAAGAAGCGTCTAGCTGAGCCAACAATAGACTGGGTAGTAGTACAAATAGGAGGAGTCCTTTTTTCATTTCAATTGAATTTGCTACAATTTAAAAAAAAAAGCACAGCGAAAGGCTGTGCTTGTTTGTGTCAAATTCAAAATTTTCTAGATGTCTTCAAAATTGAAATCGGTAAAGCCGTTGGTTTCAGAACCAATCGTTTCCGAATTTTCTTTGTTGAAGTTCTTTTGGTGTCGTTCACTGATCACCTCAAGGCCGCGCTCTTTAGTAATAAATGCCGTCATCTCTTCCAAAATATCTTTGAAGTTTTGAAAGTCCTCTTTGTAAAGGTAGATTTTGTGTTTCTTATAATGATAAGATCCGTCTTCTTCGGTGAACTTTTTACTTTCCGTAATCGTTAAATAATAGTCACTGGCCTTGGTTTCTCTTACATCAAAAAAATAAGTCCGTCTACCTGCTCTGAGTACTTTGGAGAAAATCTCTTCCTGATTTCCTTCAGTGCCTTTTTGCATGGTTTTAGTTTAAATTGGTTTCAGTCTTTCATCAAATTTCCAAAAAATTATTAAACAAAACAAATCAGATTGTATTTTCTGTTTGTTGTTTGTGGAATAAATCTTGGTAGTACCCTTTATTATTAATGAGTGGCTCATGGGTACCTTCTTGTATGATTTTGCCGTCTTTGAGAACAATGATGTGGTCTGCATCTAGAACGGAGGTGACTCGATGACTAATAATCAAAGTAGTCTTGTTTGAGCGAATTTGTTTAAGGTTAGACAGAATTTTTTCTTCGGTATCGGTATCCACAGCCGATAAACAATCGTCTAATAGAAGTATTTCTGGGTTTTTGATCAAAGCACGAGCAATAGACACCCGTTGTATTTGTCCTCCCGATAGGGTAACTCCGCGTTCGCCAAGCTCAGTATTGTAACCTTCAGCAAAGGCAATAATGTTTTCGTGAACATTGGCCATTTTGGCGGCTTGTTCAATCTCTTGGAGTGTTGCATCCTTTTTACCAAAACGAATATTGTCTGCAATGGATTCCGAAAACAAAAATGGATTCTGGGGAACAATGCCTATTTGCTGACGTAAGGCATCCAAGGTGAATTTTTGTATAGGTACCCCTCCGATGCGAATCTCACCCCCATCAACGTCATACAAACGAGTTAATACATCAAAGAGCGTTGATTTTCCGGCGCCAACGGCACCTACAATTCCCAGTTTTTGCCCAGGTTTGAGAGTAAAGCTAACCTTGTCTAAGGCTTTGATCCCTGTTTCAGGATAGCTCAAAGACACCTTGTCAAATTCAATGGTGAAGTCTTCAAGGGGAGGAACCCCTTCGCCATCCAAAATTTCAGGCTGTTCTTGTAAAAAGCGATTGATTCGCTTTTGTGAGGCTTCGGCTTGTTGCACAATGGAGGTCACCCAGCCAACTACAGCCACGGGCCAAGTCAGCATATTAACATAAATAATGAATTCTCCCAAAACTCCTATTTCGATTTGTCCTTGCATGTATTGGTTACCACCAATGAAAATCACAATCAGGTTGCTAATGCCAATCAGCAAAATCATAAGTGGAAAAAACCAGGCTTGTACACGTTCCAAACGCATATTTTTCTCTTTACTTTCAAGTGTAAGGGCTTCAAATTCTGCAGCAATTTTTGGTTGCAGTGTGTAGGACTTAATAATAGAAATACCGCTAAACGATTCTTGAGTAAAGGTGGATAGTTTTGCCAATACTTCTTGAACCAGGGTGCTCCGTTGATGAATGACACTGTTTAGTTTGTAGATGATAAAAGAAAGAAGGGGCAGCGGAATAATGGTGTAGAGCGCGAGTTTTGGCGCAATGCTAAACATATAGGCGATCACAATCACAAACAAAGCCACTGTGTTGATGCTATACATGATGGCGGGGCCAAAATACATACGTACTTTACCGACATCCTCAGATATTCGACTCATCAGATCTCCTGTTCGATTGTTTTTATAAAACCGCTGGGTCAGACGTTGGTAATGTGCATAGATTTCGTTTTTGAGATCGAACTCGATATATCGGGAAACATTAATAATGGTCTGTCGCATCAAAAAAGTAAAGAAGCCGGAGAGTAAGGCTGTACCAATGATAATCGAAATGTTTTGTAATAAGATTGCCTTGACTTCCGCCAAGGAAAGGTTCTGGTCAACCACATAATTCTCCACAACCGTAAGTGAATCACCAATTAAACGAGGAGCAAAAAGAGAAAAAATGCGAGCAATGATGGTAATAGCCACCCCTGTCAAAAGCTTGATTCGATATTTACGGAGGTATTTATTGAGGTATTGTAGTTCTTTCATTATTCTAATAGGGTTACAAACTTAATGATTTCCTTTGGGCTATTGTGGGAATATTCCTTCTTAGAAAGCAATTATTTTACAAGGGAAAGGGTTATTTTTGCAGCGAAAAAAGTTCTTTATCATGTTTACACGACGGCACATTCGTATCAAGGTTATGCAAGCGGTTTATGCGCTCCATAAAGATCCTGAGCAAAGCCTATCGGGCTTGCAAAAGAATTTTCAAAAGCAGTTGCTTGCTGCCTACGACCTTTATTTTGTGCTGTATGCCTTGTTGATCGCCTTACATCTCAAAGCCAAAGAACGTTTTGAAATCAAGAAACAACAAGAACACCGAGAACGAACAGCCGTAGATAAGAGCCCTCACTTTGTCCAAAATCGGTTGCTTCAATTCTTGAGTGAACATCATTTGCTGGTGGCACAAATTAAAAAAAAGCGCATCAAGAATTGGGATTTGCATTTTGACTATGTCGATCAACTCCTTGAAAAAATGGAAGCAGCTCCTTTTTATGCTCGCTATGCCGAAGCCGAAAGCCACAATTGGGAATCGGACTGTACATTTGTTATTGCACTTTATCGAGAAGTCATTGCGCCGCACGATCCGCTCTTCGATTATTTGGAAGATCAGAAACTAGGTTGGGCCGATGATTTTTCTCTCGTCAACACTTTTATAGTCAAACAGCTCAAAAAAATTCAGCCAGAACAAAGCAGCTCGCTTCAATTTCCCGCACCAGCCGATCAAAAAGAGGAAAAAGATTTTGGGAAAGAATTGTTGAAAAAAACAGTCTCCCAACGCGAAGTGTTGGAAAAAGAAATTGAAGGTAAAACACCCAATTGGGAGTCCGATCGTATTGCGCAATTGGATCAGGTTCTTCTACAATTGGGAATTTCTGAACTGTTGTTTTTTGATAACATTCCTCCCAAAGTGACACTCAATGAGTATCTTGAAATTGCCAAAGATTACTCTACGCCCATGAGTAATGTTTTTATCAACGGAGTACTGGATAAGCTGGTTAAGGAGTTTACAGAAACAAATCGAATGAAGAAGTCCGGTCGGGGCTTGAGAGAATAAATTTTTTTTTAAATTTGAAAAACAAAAAAAACTATATAATGAAAAAATTATTTGGATTGGCATTTTTGGCTTCGGCCCTAGTTGTCACAGCCTGTGGGGATAACAGTGCTGCAAAAAAAGTAGACGCCAACAATGTGCAAACTTCAGCTGCTGATGCTGCTGCTGCGGCTTCAGAAGCGCCAATTATGTCGTTTGATAAAGTGATGCACGACTTTGGCTCCATTGCTGAAGGAGAACGTGTGCAGACGGTATTTTCATTTACCAATACAGGGAAGTCTGATTTGGTTATTGTAGATGCTCGTGGAAGCTGTGGATGTACGGTTCCTAGCTATCCTAAAAACACACCCATTCCTCCTGGAGGAACTGGTGAGATAACGGTAAGTTTTGACTCCAACAACAAACCTAACATGCAACAAAAGTCAGTTACAATTTCTGCCAACACAGAAAGCGGTCGTGAAATGTTGCGTATCAAGGCCATGGTGAGTCCTGACCCTGTAAAACAAGCGCAACGCAACGAACAAGCACGCGCACGACAACAAGCCAATAACTAATTTAATGGAAGCATTTTCTGGGCAAGCCCCCTTTCTGTTGTTAATGCTGGTGGTGTTCTTTTTCTTCATCATCTTGCCACAACAACGCCGACAAAAAAAAGAAAAAAATTTTCTTAATAACCTGAAAAAGGGCGACCGCGTAATCACCAAAGGTGGTTTGCATGGCAAAGTTGCCGAGGTCAATGACAAAGACAACACCTGTGTCATCGAAACCCTTGCCGGGAAAATCAAAATGGAGCGTTCAGGGATTTCTCTGGATGCGAGTGCGAAACTCAATGCCCCTCCAGCCAATAAAAAGTAAACAAACGATCCCGCTTCGGCGGGATTTTTTTTAGTATGTATAGTGCTATAATCAAACCCTTACTATTTCGCTTTGATCCTGAATGGGTTCATTATTTTGTGTTTCGTATGATTCGCAGGGTGCATTGGATTCCAGGCATGGGAGCTTTGCTACGGAGCTTCTATACTGTATCACACCCCTCTTTGGAACGAAAAGTATTTGGATTGACTTTTAAAAATCCTATTGGACTGGCAGCGGGTTTTGATAAAGACGCCAAGCTGTATCGCGAGTTGTCCAACTTTGGTTTTGGTTTTATTGAAATTGGCACACTCACTCCCAAACCGCAAGCAGGAAACCCTAAAAAACGCCTGTTTCGGCTTCCAGAAGATCAAGCGTTGATTAACCGTATGGGCTTTAATAATGAAGGTGTGGCAGCAGCCGTTACACGTTTGAAAAAAAATAAAAAGGTGCTGATTGGAGGGAATATCGGTAAAAATAAAACCACTCCCAATGAATCGGCTTTGGAAGACTATTTGATCTGTTTCGAAGCACTTTTCGATTGGGTTGATTATTTCGTGGTCAATGTGAGTTCACCCAACACACCGAACCTAAGGGCACTCCAAGACCGTGAGCCGCTAACCAAACTGCTTAGCGCACTTCAAGAGAACAACAATAACCGCCCACATCGAAAACCCATACTGCTCAAAATTGCACCAGACCTAAATGAGGCTCAATTAGAAGATATTATCCATATCGTAGCAGACACCCAAATTGATGGTGTCATTGCCACCAACACCACACTTAATAGGGAAGGACTTCAAGATGCGAACAAAGGTGAAACCGGTGGCCTGAGTGGCAAACCTTTGACACAGAGAAGTACAGAAGTTATTCGTTTCTTGTCCGAAAAAAGCAAGCAAGCATTCCCCATCATTGGAGTAGGAGGGATCCATACCCCTGAAGATGCCTTGGAAAAATTAAAAGCGGGTGCCAGCCTAGTGCAACTCTATACCGGCTTTGTCTATGAAGGCCCAGGAGTAGTGAAGCGTTTAAACAAGGCCATTATTGCTTCATGAGTATCTTTAGTAAGTGATATCAATATGACTAGGAGATGATTACCCAATAGTGCTTAGTGAAAATTCAATAATAAACTACCCAAATCGTATCAATTAAATAAAAGAACATGAACTTAAAGAATATAATTAACCACAATGGATTGGTTGCCATAAGTATTGGTGTCGTCTATTTATGGTTTGGAACTTTGAAATATTTCCCCGATGTGAGCCCCGCTGAAGATTTAGCAAAACAAGCAATGGACACATTGTTTTTTTCTTTAATTCCTTCTAAAATTTCGATGCTACTACTCGCCACATGGGAAATACTCGTAGGACTTCTTTTGATAATTAATGTCGGACGGAAATTAGTAGTGAAAATTGCTTTGCTTCACATGGCGCTTACCTTCACGCCATTATTTTTTTTCCCTGCTCAAACATTTGAAAATGCTCCTTTTGAACTTACGCTCCTTGGACAGTACATCCTAAAAAACGTGATTATTGTTGCCGCACTACTAAGCCTATATCCTCAAAGTCAAAATGCATCCGTTTAGGTTTATCGTTTTCGTACTTTGAATTCTCTGAAGAATTACTTACATGTTTTAGATTAGGTCGAATCTTTGTTTTTGAATATACCGATCAAAAACATAATGGCATTGTTTTTGGTAAACTAATCAAAAACACCCCCATGAAAGGTATTACGCCATTCCAAAGCCTCTTATTATTATTCCTTTTCACAACAGGCTGTACCATTACTTTTAGCGATGACGAGCCGGAGGCAATATCTGACTGCGAAGAAAGCTGTGAAAATGGGTATTCCTATTACAATTCTTTTTCAGTAGAAACAACTACTCTGGAGGAATTAAAGTCTAAAATAGCAGTAGAAACCGCAATACCCTATGAAGAAACGGGGAAGCTTTATTTTTACAACAATACACTCTTTGTAAACCAACCCAAAGAGGGGGTGCATGTATTGGATGTTAGCGATCCGGCAAATGTGCAAAAAACCAAGTTTATTCATCTTCCAGGAAATATTGATATTTCCATTCAAAACAATATCCTCTATGCCGATTTATATTCCGCACTCGTAGAGGTTGATATTTCTGATCTTTCCAATGATAACGTAACCGTTGGAAACACAAAAACAGCTGTTTTTGATTATGACCCCTATGGAGCTGCCTGGGAATTGATTAATGCTTATAAAGTAGATAATGATTATTATCCTCGATTGGAGTATCAAGAATTAGATAAAATCAAAGGCTTGGGAGAAACGGTCTTTGTCTCTGGAATCACCTACAACGGGATCAAGTGTAGCTGTGACTATTTATATCGTGACGATATGGTCTTTTTGGAGTCTACTGCTGCTGACACTTCTACGGCTGGTAGCCCCAAGAGAGGGCAAGGAGGGTCTTTGGCTCGTTTTAAAGTAGTCGATGACTATTTGTATGGCTTGACCCAGCAGGCCATTAAAATATTCCGCATCAATGACGATGGCTCGCTATCCAATTGGAGTAGCGTGTCTGTGGATTGGGGTATTGAGACGCTCTACCGTTTGGGGGATCTTTTGTTTATTGGTTCCAATACAGGGATGTTTATTTATGATATTGAAGATCCAGGCAATCCAACCTTTGTGTCGGAGTACGAGCATTTCCGTGCCTGTGATCCAGTAGTAGCCGAGGGAGACTACGCTTATGTTACTTTACGAAGTACTAACGATTGGTGTGCCAATAATGTGAACCAACTTCAAATCATTGATATCACCAATATTTTTGAGCCTGTTCAAGTAGGAACCTATAATATGTTCGCACCCTACGGTTTGGCTGTTCGTGGCGATCGGGTTTTTGTTTGTGACGCAGCCTCTGGAATCAAAATTGTGGATGTGAGTGACAAAACCAATCCTCGTGTGGTGCAATTTATAGAAGACTACGATGCACGAGATGTCATCCTATTGGATAACACCGCTTATGTAGTCACTACCGCTGGGATTGTGATTTATGACGTTACCGATTTTGACAACCCAGTAGCACTAGGAGTCCAAGAATTATAACACGCTTATTTGACTAATCGAAATAACTAAACGACTCTCCGCTTTTAATGGTCTGTAGCGTTTCGTAGATCAAACGAATAACATTTTCAACATCGTCTCGATGTACAGTTTCTACAGTGGTGTGCATATATCGTAAAGGCAGAGAAATCAGAGCCGAGGCAACGCCGCCATTGCTGTAGGCAAAAGCGTCAGTATCGGTTCCTGTATAGCGAGAAGAAGCCATGCGTTGAAATGGAATTTCTTTGGCTTCTGCAGTGTCTAAAATACGTTCCCGAAGCTTGTTGTGAACAGCAGGGGCGTAGGAAACAACAGGCCCTTTACCGATTTCGGTGAGTCCTTCTTGTTTTTGATTAATCATTGGGGTTGTGGTGTCATGACAAACATCTGTGACAATGGCAACGTCCGGCTTAATGGTTTGTGTAATCATTTCGGCTCCGCGAAGCCCTACTTCCTCTTGGACTGAATTTGTGATGTACAAACCAAAAGGCAATTCAATATTGTTTTCTTTTAATAATCGTGCTACTTGAGCAATCATAAAACCTCCGGCACGATTGTCTATGGCACGACAAACAAATTTGTTTTTGTTTAAAACATGAAAAGTATCCGGATAGGTGATTACACAACCCACATGCACTCCCATTTCTTCAACCTCTTTTTTATCTTTAGCTCCGATATCAATGAAGATATTATCGAGTTTTGGAACTTCTTCTTTGCCGCTTTTACGAGTATGAATCGCAGGCCATCCAAAGAGTCCTTTGACAATTCCTTTTTTGGTGTGAATATTTACAGTTTTGGAAGGGGCAATTTGATGATCACTCCCACCGTTTCGAATTACATAAATCAATCCGTTGTCAGTTATATAATTCACATACCACGAGATTTCATCCGAATGCCCTTCAATCACAACCCGATACTTCGCATCGGGATTGACAACCCCCACAGCGGTTCCGTATACATCGGTAATGAAAGTATCTACATAAGGCTTTAGATAGTCCATCCAAAGTTTCTGTCCTTCTGCTTCATAGCCTGTAGGCGCAGCGTTGTTTAAGTAACTCTCGAAAAAAGCAATAGCCTTATCGTCTAAAATCTTCATAGAAATGTTTTTTATTTAGCGATTCAAAAGTAAGAAATATCCCCTAACCGTCTCGGTTGGCAAGCCAATATTTGTACTTTTGCTGTCTATGAAAAAGACCTTGGGGATTGTATTGTGTTGGATGAGCCTTCTCGGTTATGCCCAATCCTATGAAATGGAAGGCAACTTGATTTTAATCGAAGGAGATTCGATACCCAATGCTTCAGTTCAATTGGACGAGGTGGTCCTTTTTCCACCCCTACAGTTCGCTTCTTATGATTCGGCCAAACAATATGCGATCCTTCGCGCTAGAACTTTAAAAGTGTATCCTTATGCAAAACTAGCTGCAGATCGATTACAGATTTTAAATGAACGTTTGAACACGATTAAGAAAAAACGACAGCGGCGAAAATACCTCAAACGACTGGAGTCATTTATCTACGGTGAATTTGAGCAGGAACTTAAAAAACTGTCTCGCTCTCAAGGCCGTATTCTGATAAAGTTGGTTCACCGTCAAACAGGTTTCACTACACATGAACTGGTGAAGGAATTGCGGAACGGTTGGCGTGCTTTTATTTACCAAACCACGGCTTCGATGTTTAAACTAACATTGAAACAAGAATACGACCCTGAAGAGAACAAAGAAGACTACTATATAGAGGATATTTTACAACGCGCCTTTGCCGATGGGTTATTGGAGCGACAGGAAACAGCTTTAGATTATTCTTTGGATTCGTTATATATGATTTGGAAAGACGATTCTCCCAAACGATTTTTCTTAAAGCCCAATAATTAATTTGCAGGAAAGTACTAGTTTTCATAGCTTTAAAGTTCCACCAAAAAATAAATGTAATTTTTATTACAAAAGAGTTTTGATAGTGGAAAAAGGGTTTTATATTTGCAGCCGCTTCTGGAGATAACGATAGTTTAAGGAAGCTTTAGAAAAGTAAAAAAAGTTCATTGAGATATTGAGAATGACAG